>Ga0123355_10014168_pt1 | contig 12452 bp, 14 predicted proteins | sample TergutEmb28metaG_3_FD_89872 | JGI IMG/M metagenome (GOLD analysis project Ga0123355, IMG submission 89872) | Embiratermes neotenicus P1 segment gut microbial communities from Petit-Saut dam, French Guiana - Emb289 P1 | ecosystem: Host-associated > Arthropoda: Insects > Digestive system > Gut ...
CGGACCGCTGAACCCGCCATCTTGGATTGGACCAACACAAAGGTGGAACTGTGGGCCCATGCCAGCGCCATGTCGAGGTGTGGAGCCACACACCCAGATTCACCCACACCAAGGATGCGGTCGGAGTAGTCGTGTTCGAGAGATTGCCATGACCGAATGGCGGCTGACCGAATGGCGGCTTGCGGACGCCAAGAACAGACCTTACCCTTGAGGTGTCGAACATTCTCGGGACATAAAAAAGGGTGGCCGAAGCCACCCTGTTCCATTTTACCGACTGATTGCTTAGAAGTGGAACTTCGCGGAAAACATCAGTATGCGGGAGCCGGTCTTGAAGGCCGGCTTACCGGTCATGGTCTTGTTGGTGTTGATGGGAGAGGCTCCCACGATCGTGTAGTCGCACACGTTGGGATTCTTTGCGTCCGGGCTCAGGCCCAGATTGCCACACGTCGGACCGCTCTCGGAAAACTGAACCGGCGTATTCTGCGTGAAGTTAAAGGACTCGTCGGAGGTGCCGGCAAGACCAAATTGAGCAAGCGGGTGATTCAGGAAGTTCGTCGCCTGAATCCGGAACTCCACATTCTTGCTTTCGGTGATTTTGAAGGTCTTGTAGATGCCCAAATCACTGTCGAAGTACGCAGGCGAACGTATATAGGGCCAGTTGAACGAACCGAGCTGGCCGAATGCCGGAGTTGTGAAGCAATTCGGATTGAAATACTGGCCTTTCGCATGATTCTGTGGGTTGCACGTGAGCGCCGGGAGCATGGCCGGATAGCCGCCTCCGGTCTGGTCAGTGCCGTACCACGCACCTGCGTTAACTGCATTGCTCCTCAGCCCGTCCGGCAGGGCAATGCTGTTATCCGGAAGGCTTGGATCACCTGCGAGCGGAACCGTGAGGCCGCTCGGAAAGTTGAATACGAGATTGTTATCGGCCTGCAACGGCGAGCCGCTCTGGTAGGTTGTGTAGTTTGATAGCTGCCATCCATTGACGGCACCGCCAAGGAAGCGGTTGGAGTGAATCGGGCTGGGCAAGTTCCACACCACCGTGCCGTTCACAATGTTGGTGTGGTCATAGGCTAGCGGCCCATAATTTGCACCCAGGTTGAAAGGATCAACTATGGAGCCATTGGTGCCATTCTGGTTTGTATTTCCGTCCCGAATCCCGAGCACCTTACTGAAGGTGTAGTTGAGCATATAGCTGACCGCTCCGGACTGCTTCTTCCAACTCATCTGAAGCGAATTGTAGTTCGCATAGCTGCCATGGGTAATCATGCGAGCTAACCTCGGTTGCTTGTCAGGACCAGGTATTCGAGTCATACTCCAAAGGTCCTGCCATTGGGTCAACCTCGCCTTGCCCGCGTAAGCATCACGTTTGCGAAACGCTGTGGGCGTCCGTTCTCTTACATTCTCGATCAGCCACTGCCACGTATCGCTAGTCTTGTCGTAGCTGAAGGTTGTTACGAATCTGCTCTGAAGGCGAGCGTGAAGATGAGAGGAATCGAATTGCCCGCTAGATTGGCCCGGGCTATCCCTTCTGTCGACAGGCCACCTCCGGCCTGGAGTCGAGCCAAAGGCAAGCATATTGTTGGGCCTTGACGTCCCAGCCTATGTAAACAATTGCCTCGTACGCTGCGTTACCGCTGGTATTCTTTTCGCGGGAGATTTCGTGCAGTTGCATATACTCGCTGTTCAAGACCCAGGTGGCCTGAACATCGTGCGTCGTCCGCTTACCCGCGATCGTTCCTTGCAGCATCCAACTGCCCGTCAGGTGGTCGAGCAACTCGACGGGCAAAGCCGCAGGGTTCTGTGCGGCCGGACAGACCCAGCAGGATAGGACGCATAAAAACACACAGAAAATCCTGAGCACCAAACCCATAGAAAAGTCTCCCTCGTGTCGTTCTTGACTGGAATGGTTGTAGGCCTTGATTCTCATTCGGTCGAGTATCATGCGGTTTGTGACTTGCCGGACTATTGATAAATCGCCAGAGTGCGACATCCCCGAAGGCCAAAGCAGCAACCTGCGCCGGCCAAGATCTTTTGATGCCGCGTAAATCTAGAGGGTCGTTCTGGTATCCACGTGGCCGAGGAAGTCGCGGATCAGCCGCGGAAACGGAGCGCGATTGGGCCACGTTGGGTTTTCTGCAGTAGCTTACAGCTGCTAGGTATCATGTATGCGCTGGTAAGTTGTTTCGAATCAAGTTCCTATTAAACTCATAACCATAAAGGTCTATTGTTAAAAGACTCCGCAAACACAATCCAACATAACAAAGTGAAAGTCGGACCTGAGGTGGGCTTTGCGCACGTTCGGCATGGGTCAAGCAAAGGCGGTGTGTGTTGGTAATAATTCCGCCGGCTGCCACCTGCCGGAAGGCTTCAGTGAGGGCACGCACAACTGGTACAACGCCCGGCTGAGTAGAACAGCGCACAAGTTTTCTCGAACATTATCCGAAAGTGCCACGCTGGTTTCGGCACAACCAGCATACAAAGTAACCCAGGTTGGGTGAACGGGTACAGCCGTTGTGGTGTTGACTTTTCCGCCGTCCCTATAGCTCAGCATAACGACGGAGTTGTCCTCCGTGAGTTTAGAAAGTCCCTTGGAGGCTATTGTGAAACCGAATCAATTTCTCTGTGGTAGACGTATGCGAGCGGGCCTGGCTCTTTTCCTTTTCGCAATGGTGGTTAGCATCGTAATTCCGAGTGAGGCCCAGAGTGCGGGTAGCACCTCGAGACGGCTCCTAGGCTACTATCCGCAGTGGGCGAAGGGGCAGACCCCGCCTTACACTGCAAACCAGATTCCGTACTCGAAGCTGACCCACATTGCCCACGCATTTCTGCTGCTGACGGCAGCGGCCGACGGCAGCTTGCAGATTCCCTCAGGGATGATAGAGCCGTTGTTGATTTCGAAGGCGCACGCGGCGGGTGTCAAAGTGCTGGTGTCGATCGGCGGCGGTGACGGCATTCAGGGGCCGCGCTTCAACACAATGGCGAAGTCGGAGACGGCGCGGCAGGCCTTCGTTACCAACGTACGCACGTTCCTGGAGAAGTACGGTTACGATGGTGTCGATATCGACTGGGAAGTTCCCAACGCGGCGGACACTGCCGATTGCACGACGCTGATGCAGGAGCTGCGCAACGGCCTGCCTTCGCCGTGGCTGATTTCGATAGCGACGACCCCAAATCCGAGCCGCTACGGGCGGGGTTTTGACATTCCAGCGCTTGCGCCGCTGGTCAACTTCTTCAACGTAATGACGTACGATTTCTACGGCACATGGTCGGGTGCGACGGGGTTGGGCTCGCCCCTTTACCAGGATCCGAGCGACCCGAACCAGAATGGCAGCGTAAAAAAGTCGATGGATCTGTATGCCATTACATATGCGATCCCGGTGGCGAAATTGAACATCGGCACGCCGTTCCACGGTTACGAATGGGACGGCACCGACATCCTGTGGTCATCCTGCGCCGCTTGCAAAGCTTCTGCCTGGAACTACGGCACGTATATTAAGCAGCGCATCAATCTACAAGGTTGGACAAATCACACCGATCCCGCCGCGGGCGGTTCGCCCTATCTCACGAATGCGACGATTCCGGGGCTGATTACTTATGACAGCATCGCGTCGACCGAAACAAAGGTGAATTACGTAAAGAGCCGCGGATTTGGCGGCGTCTTTACGTGGCAGTTGAGCGGCGACTATGATGGAAAGTCGCAGGATCTGCTCAACGCAATGTACGTCGCATGGCCGTAGCGCTGCCCGTGATCGGCTCGCCGAAGCGTCTGGTTGCGCCTTTGGTCCTGGGCCAAAGCGAGCGACCGACAGATTTGGAGTTTTCTTCGAAACAAGAACTGCGATAACGCGATGACGCCAGTTAAGATGAAGGCGCGATGTAACCGTTCGTTGGAGCCGTTGAGATCGAATCAGACGGCGAAGGGAGTTTGATCAGAACCTCCCTTCAGATTATCCAAAGCCGGCCTCCCCAGCCAAAGCCGTCAGCGGATTTGGCTGGTTTCTAATTTTGAAGGGCGAAGCCCGTGTCTACTTAGGCAGAAAAATAAAAGTTGTTTCCTGGGTCTTCGCAGTGGCGGTTGTGGTTTCGTCCCATTGTGGGCGTTTGCGAAGTCACCACCCACCATTTCCCGGCCCAGCCCAAACACCATGCATATCGTTTGGTCGCGATCGCCAGCGCTTCGCCAGAGAGCCGCTCACCGAGAACGCGCCTACGGCGATTCATCACCCGGGAACAGTGGCCCTAAACATTGTTTTGTTCCCGTAAATGAATGTAAGGAAACCCGGACGCAACATTATCTTCAGCGGTTGGGGGTGATGCACAATAGTCCGCTGGCCCCGCTTGGGAAGAACTGGGAGACCGGTGCGGGTCAGTCCAGGACTGTTTCGCTCTCATTTCGCTGCCGGCTCGCCGTGGTTTCTGTTTTGTCGTCGGTAGGAGCTTCTTGCCTTATAGTGGCACCCATAGGGGAAAGTGATTTGTTAAAAAACTCGCAGTCTTAGGGTTCGTGTCCGTTGCCGTTTCAAGTGCCTAGCCCCCGATCCGCTGCTCAATCGACCTCGTCTTGCAATGCGAAGGCGAACGAGGTGCAATCCACCCAGTCGTCGAATTCGGACTCATCCGATCAGTCTCGGACGTCAGGGGCAACTTCACCGACAGCTCTCAACCAAATAAAGACCCGGTCAAGCCCACAACTCAGGACGAGAGCAACGCCTGTCTTTCGCATTACCGAATGTCCTGACGATCGAAAATGCCGGGCATGTTCCACCTCTGACTCCGAAACACAACTTTCCAGTCGTCGCCCGAGTTTCGTTCGATTGCGTGCAGATTCCCTGGTACGGATTCCTGGCTGATTCAGCCAGTGGCAGGATAGTGAGTCCGGATACGGACAAGGTGCTACCGGTTACGACAAGCGATTCGGCGCTAACGTTTGTCGCACGATCGAGAACTTTATGACTGGAGCACGCAGTATTCCCGGCGGTGCTGCACCGGGATCCTCGCTATTTCGAGCTAGGCCACGGCAGCCTTATGCACCGTACGCTTTACGCCATGAGCCGGAACTCATTACCCGAACCGACTCCGGCAAGCACCAGTTCAGCTATTCCGAAGTCGTAAGCGGTGCGCTATCGGATTTCATGCCTGACATTCGCCGCAGGCCCTCACCGTAGGTCAAGTCCTTCGGGATCGCCCGCATCACATTTTCACTTAACCATTTGACAACTTGTCCGAAACAGCCACACTTCTTTCCTAGATGAGCCGGTACAAAAGCAGAGGCTCACGACTCTGTCAGGCAATGCGTGCACCGGGTTCCGGCCGTCACGCGCGCGAGTAACTGCCTCACATACTCGACGCGCAGGAGAGGTCGGCCAATCCCTATCACCCATTGGTGCCAGAGACATTGAGACTAACCTCACTTATAGGAGACTACTGTATGCGACCACCGGCGACAAGTACATATATCACGGCAGCGACTGTAATACTGCTTCTGTTTGCGGTAACGTCTGCTACTGCGAGCACCACTACGGGAACGTTCAAGCTCGGGCCAAATGTTGGAGTTGTCGACTACACCATCAGTCATGTCACTAACACCTGCTCGTACATGCCACCGGGTAGCAATACGACGGTGTCCGTAACCTACAGTACCGACACTTATTCAAGCACCTACGTCAACTCAGCGGTCAACATAACTCAGGCACTCCCCAGCTTTGTATATCTTTACGGCAGCCCGGGACCCAATGCGGGCTCTAATGATAACTGTCCAACGCCTACCACCGTCAATGGTCCTCTCGTAACCTACAGCAATACGACTCCGGGCTCCGCATATACAATTAACCTATACCCGGGCTTAAACGCGACTATAACCGTGCCTGGTTATATCAACCCTAAGTATCTTGTCATGGGGGTATACTACGCGCCACCCGGCAGCAAGAGCACCGTTAATTATACGAACAGTGACTTGGTCAGCAACACAATAACGACTAAAGCAACGTTTGCGAGCTCGTATAGCGCGTCTAATGCTGTTCTTACAACAGGTCGAACCGGCAAGAACGGTGCCTTGGAACCGTTTAAGCTGGGCAGTATAGACGTGAGCGTCAAGGCCACCACGGCATTTAAAGAAAGCACATCCACGGTGGACAGCACGGCGGTCACCCTTCAGAAGTCAACAAGTACGAGCTTCATTGTGCCGGGTCCGGTATGCAGCTATTGCGGGGTTGATCACGATTATGATCAAATTGGTGTGCTTCTCAATCCAGTGATGCTGTATACCCTGACCAATAACGGGGTAATACAGCCGAATGGCTATGGGTTCAGTACACTCGATCAACCAGGCATGGACATTTATTACGTCTATGCGGGAGAGTTGAATGGAGACTTGCCTGTGCGCGCCTCGACCAACGCCGCCTTTGCCCGGAGTTGGGCCAACGTGGAGAAGTGGTCAACCACCACAGGCACGCCATGGTCGCTTACTGCAGCGGACAAGCAGAATATTCTTAAGTTAGACCCCTATTGGAATTGCACCTATAAGTCTCTGGTTAATGATACGACGGATTGCCCAGAACCGCCGAATTCTACCCGGTTCACGCAGTCTACTGTGACGAATTTCCCGTATGCGCAGCCTGACCCGGGGGGTCAGCCAGACTCAAAAACCTACAACTGGAGCTATACATCTACTAATTCGGAAGGTCAGGACATCTCCAAGTCTCTTATGCAGTCGTACGGATTGGAAACCACATTCGGGTTTAAGATATTTGGTGTGGGCTTTCAGGACACTCTGACGCAGACGTGGACCACAACCACCACCTACGAGGCTAGTACTCTCTATACAACCGCTGACACATCAAGCGCGAGCGCATCAATTACAGGACCTCCATGTAACGTGGTAGGTAGTGTATGCAAACCCGTGTACCCACCTTTGAAAGCGTTCGACCCCATTACATGCGCTGCGCTTACTACTGCCACGGCTTTTGGACAAGGAGATAACATGTACCTCTATCAAGATAATCTGTTTGGCACGTTCCTGATCGAACCCTATGGGCAACCATAATTGCGTAATTCCATTGAGAGCAGCGGACAGCCAGACCGTTCAAATGGCCCGACACAGAACCATCGTTACGGGTCAACACGGTCTGGCGCTTGTAGTAGGACGCACAAGCCATGGCGAAATTCATGAAGCGATGTTCGTGGGCCAGCAATTCCACCCAGCAGAGCGCGAATCCCGGGGGCATGCGAGACGGGCAAGGTTCGCGAGGGTCGGGGCGCAAACCTCTTCAATTGTGTTTGAACCTGCCTCCCAGACTACAGTCCGCAGTTTACTTTGCTAGAATGTCTGACACCCGCCCAAACAGGATGTGTTCAGTCGTGCGAAGTCTAATGCTGCATTGGGGAGGTATAAAACGTAAAGGTGCGGACATGGTGAGATGCCATGTCCAGCAGCTCGACCCGATAATATTGGTCTGAAAGAAGCAAATTGCTCGGAACCGGGCAGGTGATTGTCGCCTCGGCTCCGTGAATATCGGCAGATAGCGCCTCCTCAACGAGAATTCTCTTGTCGGCGTCAAACGTCGTGAGGACAAACCGGTATCGGGAGTGGATATCGGTCACGGGCAGCACAAGCTCAATCACATTCGGTATAGAGGACACGGCAACCGGTTGCCTGTGTATATCGCCATTTCCTCTTGTAACTAAGTCATCCGGCGTGAGCCGGTACTTGGCTAATGTGCGTACTTCAGCTGAATGGAATGAAGGTTGCGATGCTCGATCGCGGGCGAGTTCCGTGCGCAGCGCGCTGTTAAGCGACTGCTCTCTTTTGACGGTGCGCCATAGGTCTGCTGACAGCAAGAGTATGGCGATGAACAGGGCAGCTATACTGGCAAGTGCCGGAAATGCTGGCGCGCACCCGAGCCAATTGCGAACTCTCAGTGCCATTGGTGTGTGATCAGCGTCCTCGACCAGAACAAAAATCTTCAACGGGTTCGTTGTGCCGGCGGTATTTTTCAGGGCAACGGTCAGTGATTTTCCGCCCTTGAGCGCCAAGGCAAAGTCGTTTTCAGCATGGGGCGTACCGACAGGCGCGATTATATGGGTGGCGAGCAGGACTGGCCCAGCTTCGTCCTGGGTCCGGACCTCGAGCAATCGGGCCTCGGCCGAAGCTGGAAAACTCAACTCCCGCGACTTCTCCAGATTCAGGCAAGCATGCTCGATGCCGTCTACAAAAAACTTGAGTTCTCCAGGGACTATATTTCGCCGCCGCGCTGCTTCGGCTGAGAGTACCTCTGCAATGGTTGTTCGCTCCTGTGAGGTCAGAGGTGTATCCCGGAGGGTGGAAGAAGGCGGGCTAGAGTTCCGGTCAGCATCCATGTAAAATCGCGGAACGTTCAATTTCGAAGGATGGTCTTCTAAACCTAGTTCTTGTATGAGATAACCGCAGCAAACAGGGTCGATGAAGACGTGGCAGCGGTTGATCTCGATCTTATCCTGATTGCTGCCCTTTTCACAATTTGCGATGATGGCCTCGTTGAGGCGATTGGGAGGAATGTCGGCCTGACGGTTGAAAGGGCATTCGCTTTGAGTTGACCAGGGCGTAAACATCTGAAGACACTGCAATACCAATTCGCGCCACATTCCCTGGTTTTCGGCCGGTTCGTATCTAGTTTCGCCGCGGTCTGTTTTGGTGGTACGGATCCGCGTTCCGAAACGGGATTCGAGCCGGGTCATTAGCAAACCCTTTGCACGTCGATACTCATCGGCTCCGCGATAATGGTCAGTGATAAAGTCGTACAGTTGTTGAGTTTCTAAGGTTGTGTAGCTGTACAGCAGACGGTGAATTGCGATGTTTACATAAAATGACGACATCCCGGTCGAGAGCTGGATTAGAGTCTTAATGTAGCGGACCACCATGTCTTCAATGCTCGATCGACCTAGCACTTCCTGGGCCGCTTCGTGCAAATCGGACTCAAAGTAAATAAGCCACTGAAGGGTGTCCTCCTCATCCCGCGTGATACGTGTGATACGACTTTTGAGAAATTTATCCCTCCAATAAGCGCGTTTGCGTTCTTGTCCTGTCTTGGATTTCAGTTTATTTAATGCGTTTGTTAGCATTCGAAGCGCAGCCGTTCTGTCTGGAAAGATAAAGTAAGCAAGCGAGAAACCCAGCTGTAAGAAGTCCTGACCTTCGATGGCGAGCGATCGTGCGATATCGAAGGTTGGCATCGGCGAAGCCGCCCTCTTATTGGGGTAGGTGGGCTCAGCAATATCCATCCGGTGGTCTATCCATAATTAAGAATGACTGCAAAATATAAACCAATCACCAGCTCAACAACGGACGGGGCCAGTTAGGCCTTTGAATGGGCCTTTCCACTTCTCGGTCAGCACACAGGTTCGCATAGACGCGGCGACCACGCGAATGATCGTGACATCCACCAGTTCCCCCGAAAACGGGAAAGTCTAGCATGAACAATCGGGGATGTCACAAGGAAAAAAGCCCCGTGCCCGTAACAGAAGATCTCTTTTCCGTATGACAATGGGTCCTCCCCTAGAGGGCGGGAGCCGATCCGGTTAACGTCAGGCTGGTGAACGTCGCCTTCTCTGCCCATGATTCGCGCGGTGCGCTTGTGGACAACCTGACCAAAAACGACGTTGAAGTCTCCGAAGAGCTGTTCCGCAGCAAATCTCCTTCTTTACCCACAGCGCGGATGTTCCCCTGACGCTCGGGCTGATCGTGGACGTCAGCAGCAGCCAGGATCAGGTCTCCAAGCCGCACCTGGATGACGTTCAAGTATTTTTGAAAGACGTGTTGGGCCCACAAGATCGAATATTCTGGTCTGTTTCGAAAATCATATCTGGCCTGTCCGTGACTTTTCACAGTCGAGTGCGCACTCGAACAACTCGATAGCTACCACCGCAGTGCTGGGCATTTCCCTGAATTGGGTCCGAAAGAAACCCGTGATCTCGGTACCGCTTTTTATGACTCAATTGTCTACTCTGTCACTAAAAAACTCGCCAGCGAAATGGCCGTCGGGCGCTTCCGGATACTTCTCACGATCGAGAGAGTAATCAAGCCGGGCTGATTCCGGTTCTGGAAGTCGTCCGAGAGTGTGATATAGCGCGTTTGCATCGCTTCGTAGGTGCGGAAGCCATAGGATCGTCTGGTGATTACTCGATTGTCCGCCAGACGCCCTTGCTGGCGGGGTTCGTTTGTGGCACCGTCCGACCGGGTGATCGGGTGGTGTGATAGATCATGGTATTGAATCGTGATGTCGCGCTGTAATTAAAGACGGGAAATACGCCCTGCGGGCCACTTTGCTGTACTTAAGCCCGAGAACTGTTGTATTTAATTTTGAGAATCACTCAACCGAGGTAAAGCGATCCGGCTTGAGGATGAGCGGAGATTCCAGGTACTTTATGGGCGGATGTCCATCAGAATAACTCGCCGGCCCTGCTTTCTCTCGTTCACCAGCGTGTTCCTCGGCGACTGCGACTCCCTCCAGTTCACGTTTGCCCTTCCTTGACATGACTCCGGCCTCCCCTTGTCCCCAGCAGATTTTGGAGCTGGGAAACCGGGATTTCTGAGATGGCGCACGAAAACCCCGAATGCCTTTCTGTCACGCCGCCCTCCCTTTTTCCCGAGGTTGCTATCGGCGTGAAGTGGTTATGCGGAGCGGAGAGGAAGCCAGAACAGCACGTATTCTCGTCAGCACCAGAGCATTGAGTGATCGTCGAATGCGTGCCTCTCAAAAACTCCGCCAACCTCAAGAACAGCACTCAGGTCAGTCGAGCCTGGGTTAAAGATATAGGCTGTGAATTTTGCGTGGTTATGTGAGAACCCGAGCAGGAAACCGCGTTGCGTATCGAGCTTCGTTTGAAACGCCTTGGTACGTTGCACCACGGCGCCTACTCGAAGCCAATCTGTCAAAGAGTACGTTACTTAAGGCCAACTGTAGTAAAAACTCAGCGCTGGTCAGTTAGGTCGAACACATATTCATTTGAAATCGATAAGGTGGCGCGCTTGTAGCTCAGCGAGGCCGCGTGAGCTGGCAACACGATGCCGTTGGTCTGCCCGAAAACGCCGCCGACCATGGGAATGACGTCGAGGACCAGCTTCTTGCCGGCTCTGAAGTTATAACTGAACCAGAGGGATCCGGTTCTCAAATCTTCGTAGTTGTAGCGCGCTTCGAGGTGAAGCCACCCGTGGTCAGCCGTTACGTTCGGCCTCCCCTCCGGTTAGATTTTAAGCGGCTTGATTCGGGGCGTTGACGTAGCTATCTTGATCCTGCAAAATGTAGCCATCAACGGTGATTGAAAGTTTCCAAGGAATCTGGGTTGCAGGCGTGGGAGTAGCTGATGATTTCGGAGGGGCGTCTTCTGCGTGCATGTTGGAGGCTGCCAGCAAGGCAAGGGCTAGGGCTGCGCACCTCATCACCAGCAGTTTCTTAGGCTTTGCACTAGCATCGCCCTGGATAGAACATCCCCTGGACGGAACGTACTCGTACACAGAACGTACTCCTAGATAGAACATCCTCCTGTCGTCTGATGTCTCAAGCCCAGGCGGGTGGCCCACAGTTTCGCTCCACCACAGGCTCTTGCGGATCAGGCGAGACATGTAAACAGGTACTATCCTCCCTCGAGAACTGTGGTTGAGAACCGGGGTTGCTCCACAATTCCTGCAACTCCGCGCACAGCATTTCTAAGTCATTATTCTCCAGATAGGATGGGAGTCGCTACTTCCAGAGCCATAAAAGGGGGGAGACACGAATGGTCGGGATTACCCCGACGCCCAGGGCCCGCCAGATTTTCCGCGACCTCGTCGATAGGCCCGCCGACGTATGGCGTGCGCTGTCTTCGCGTGCCTAGGCAGGCCCGGTCTTAGACATTGGGTGGCACACCTGTTCGCTGAATGCAAGCCGGGTGACCCGGGTGGTACCCAGCAGCTCCACGTGTGCGCGAGCGGACCGAGTCTACGCCTTGTTAGGCTGTAGGCGACAAACAGCGCCGCCGGGCGGAAAGCCGGCAGAGTTCGCGAACCCGGTGGGTGGGCCACGGCGTTTCGCGCTGGATACGGCGGATTGCGCGCGCCACGGTTCATCACGTTCTCCCAAACTGGTGCAACGCGTCGCAGTTATTCTTCGGCAACGTCGATGTCGTGCCTGTGAGGCGATTTTCTTCGTCTGTGAGCATTGCGACCGAGGCCAATGCTTATTGCAGCGTCACCTGTCGCGAACGAGTCCGGCGGCAGCAGAGGCGTGCCGCCAATCGAGGGCCCCAATGGACTGAACGTGGTAGGCAGCCCATTGCACACAGCAACGACTACCGGTTGCGAAAGGCCGGTACTCGCGTGACGGATCATGGTTCCCAATCGTTCAGCGGGGCGCGCTCGGTGGATCGACCACAGGTTGGCCAGTGCGCTGTTTGCGGTCCTTACAGTCACTGGATCGATCCGTTTGCTGGGATACACC
>Ga0123355_10014169_pt1 | contig 12451 bp, 12 predicted proteins | sample TergutEmb28metaG_3_FD_89872 | JGI IMG/M metagenome (GOLD analysis project Ga0123355, IMG submission 89872) | Embiratermes neotenicus P1 segment gut microbial communities from Petit-Saut dam, French Guiana - Emb289 P1 | ecosystem: Host-associated > Arthropoda: Insects > Digestive system > Gut ...
CACCACCACCACCACCACCACCACCACCACCACCACCACCACCACTAACACTTCTCTTCAATTGATGTGCTATTATCCATCAATGATCAGCCCTTCCAGCACCAACTGTTCTCTTCTTCCAGTGGTGGATACTCAGACATATTTTTCAGTCTCTTATTCTCAACTCAGAAATACAGGTAAACCTTTTGAAACAGAAAGTATATTAAAATAAGGGACAGACATATCCACTACAAAGCAAGAATTAAATTAATTGTTGTATTTTCATTTCACCTCTCTCACATTATGAAATTCAGATCTGACTTTCCTTGCCCCATGTATTATTCTACTGATATGTATGCAAATGAACAGTACATTCAGCTTTGCGCTAGCCAAATTACCATACCTGATTGTGGACTCCTAACTGTGGAATTGTTGGAAGTTTGCTTATTGATAAAAGGGGTTCATATGTCTCATGAAGTAAATGAACAATCTGTGCCAAGTTACGGTGACGGTTGAGATGTGCTTCCAATTGTTCCCTCATCAGTGAATGGGCATTCACACAACTGTTTACACCACCTACAAATTAATTACATATGAGAGTAAATAAGTAATGGAACAAGCACATTCCTTTTCAACGCAGCTTCAAAAAGCTCCATACCACATGACATAACTCAAATCTGGCAGTACCTTCAAAACACTGTCTGCTGATCAGCATTTAATGCCTAACACTCCCCCTGATCCTACAATATTCATTAATCTAAACTACTCGTTCCGTCACTAAACGGATAAATAAGTAATCAGACACAAAATAATAAAGTATCACAAAAGACACAGTACAAATGTTATCTGGAAGTTATACCACTGATTTTGGATGAGATTAGAGCTATTCCCCTAGCAAATGCATTTTTCTTGTTGGAGAAACCATGCATGCGCACCCCCCCCACCCACACACACTTAAACCTAAATTCCATGTTTGACAAAATTTAAAACAAATGAAAAATAATGGACACTTGATATCTGCTGCTGTTAAAACTATGACTTAAGAGGGATTTCTGGTTGTTTCCCACCACCCCCACCCTACTTTCTGTCTCGCTCTCTCTCAATTCTCTTGCTAGTTATGTTGTTATTACATTTAAGCATTCAGGTTAGAACATTCTTTCACTAATACTGTCAACACTTTCCCTCCATACCATAGCATAACAGAACAAGTTCAACACTTTAAAAACCAAAATCATACTTCAAAAATACCTACTCTTGCCAAATTTATTTCTTCACCTCACAGTATTCACTACTCACCAAATATAAGCCTAAATGCTTTGTCAGAGCTGTTCCAGTCCACTGTGACTGTAGCACCACGGTCGGGACCGTAGCCGAGAACCAGACGGCTATAGCTATATGACTTAATGGTTACCATATTTGACAAATTGTACTTCTCTGTAACAAAATTTAAAAAACTGTTTTTTACTGGAAATTTTACAAAGCTCATTGACTAACAATAAGACATATTACAATTACAGTACACTATGATGTAATTTCATGAAGCACCCATCTACCACACAGCAAGGAATCACATTCCAGAGGACCATAATCTTCATATTCACTGCCGTGAGAACTTCAAACCTTGCACAATAATACGAGTATATTTCTATAATAACTTCCTTCAGGACAGCCATCTTACGATGTCACCTTCCCTGTTACATTTGCATCAAACCCTGCCTGCACAGCAGAATGTGGTTATATACAATCATTTCTTAAAAGTCTGTGCATTCATTTGCCAGCATTAATCTGCAGCATTCTTATAAGCTGGTAGCACACAGTGTTTGGCCACATACGGTGTCACAAAAATGAAAAACTAGCAAAAATATTTGGTGTTTTCTCAAATGATACTGTGTCACCACCACCTAAAATAAACAATATGAATACCAAAAAGTAACCAACTGAATGATGTAATTGTGACATGACAGTCCTTGTTACTGTGTGATAAACAGCCAACCACTATTGTGTTATTCAAAACACAATTCATTTCAATGAAAAAACTGTTGAAAGTTTGAGTGCACTTTTTTTCTCTACATACATCAGAAATGCTCAGTGTAAATCACAGCATAACTGCACTCACCAATTCTGAAATACTCAGCCAAGTCTTCGACCACCATGTAAAGGTGAACAACTTGTGCCCAGTCACTCAGTAAAGTATCAACTGTTTTGGAAACAGTTTCTGCAGTTCCCATATCGTACTGGAAATACACAGGACGGCGCAGACCTTAAACATATTAATCACAAATGGCAACAAGAGTAAAGAATTTACATAGCAAATACTTTTATTGTATTACTAAACTTTTTTAATGTCTCCAGTTACAGTAAATGTCATTTGTTGGTTTCTGGCATGTAAAGAACCTCTGGGCCTACTGTGTATGTGTGATGGCAATGAAAGGGTATTTGTTTTGTTTTACCAGTCAATCCACTACTGCAAGTGTTGTGCAACAGACTTGCTCATAGTCTTCTGCTTGACAATTTCACTAGCCAAGAACTAATAAAAAGCCTACATCTATAACCACTGGATGGAAGTATCTACATTTCTATTAGAAAACTATGCTCAAAGTACATTAAGTCATTTATTCCATATAGAATAAAACTGTAATTTATTATCCTACTGACATACTACTATTTAATTCTTCCATTCCAAGTCCTGCAGCAAACTTGCAAATGCTTCCAGCACACACTGGTCAAAAACCACTGCATTAACAAATTAATGTATCCATCTAATATAACAGCCATCCCTATAGAACAGAAAAATCATGGTGCCATTATGCCTTTATTTACTGGAAACAAATAATTTCATTGAACAAATAACAAACCTCACCAAAAAAAGTCATAAATGTGGGAACGAATTCAAAAGATTCAAAAATTCCTTTTGAAATCACACTGAAATTCAGACTTAAACAATGGTATAGAAGAGTGCCAATTATGCATGAGAATGTATTATAAAGTTACTTTGTACCACACAGCAAGTACACTCGACCTAACAAATGCTCACCTTGTTCCTTTGGATGTGCACTTGCAAGAGGGCTCCCATAGAAAACAAATTCTGCCATCCAGCTCTTTGTGGCTTTTCCCTGAACTCTGATGGCCACAGACAGTAAACGTTTGAGTAAGGCAAGCCAGGAAGCAGACTGAGTATCAACTCCTGGTGGGGGTGGAAGCTGTACCAAGCGTAACACTAAGGCTGTGGCATTTGCTTCAACCTGCAGTCCTTGATGTGCAATTTCACGTTTCGTCAGCTACAAAAGTAGAGAAAGTGCAGATACAACACTCAGTCAGTTTAACACTAACACTAACAACAAAAACAAGAACAAAAATGGTAATGATCATAACTTCCAATGCCGATGGAAGTTCTATTTCTAGTGAAAGAATTCTCATGGATCTTACAAAATAATTATGTGATTAGTTTTAAGAGATAAACGCTGATTAGCACAAAAATAAGTTCTCAAAAAAAGAAAAAAAAAAACACTTTTCAATGCTGGACAATAGGCCTCTCCTCACACAGATGCCTCATTTATAAATACAATTACAGTTGTACAAAACACAGTACAGCGCTTGTTTCTAGTTTGGTATATCACAGAATATAAATCGGTAGAGCATTCAAAGTTCATTTCAAAGTCTGCAATTACAAACATCTTGAATTCAAGTTTGTTCAAGTTTGAAAACTCTGTCTGTTTGTTGCACATCATTGCAACTAAAATGTTTTGTCTAACCATCCTCCACCACTGCCCACATGAACAGGTCTCTTCTGTTATTTATTCATCATTAAATGCACTTAACAAAATTGACACATCAGACATTACAGCATGACTTACCTCCTGTGCCAGAGTCACAAATGGAATCCTTTCATCACACAGAGCCACTACATGTGCCAATTCAGGTATAAAGTATGCAGGCTGCTTTGTCCGCCGAGATCCCAGTTCTTGCCTACCTCCAGCTTTGCGTTTTCCAGGGAATTTATCACTTTGATCTGTAAGCAATTAGTGATTAACACTCAGGTTTGACAGTGCGATTTGGTAATGTTGCATTCCGACATGCTTCATCATTGTCATCGTCAATGTCATGGCCGCCGCCGCCGCCCCCGCCACCACCACCACTACCATCAAAGGCACGGGCATTATTACACCATCTTCATTCAATCATTCATTTCAGATTGTGGGGTTTACTTTAGGTTCATTATTTTGCTAAAAGAGGGCACAAGATAAATACAAAAAAAAACAGAAGGGTATCACAACAGACAACTCATGCAGTCGGTGGCTAGCCTCTCAATGTGGGGACTCAGATTCAATCACAGGGCAGTGCATGTGGGATTTGTGGCAACAAAGCAACACTATAGGTTTCTATCTGAGCACTTTGTCTTCCCTTCACATTATTACAAGGTGGTTCAAATATGACCAGGACTGATTTTTTTTTTTGTAACCATAATTGACAAACACTGCACAGCTGCTGCGCAGTGCGGCTTGTTTACACACAAATCAGTCCCGGTCATATTTGAACCACCTTGTACACCACAAATACTCCAAAGACTCGTAATCACAGGCCGCTATATGAGGCCCGTTTCAGGCTGGGAAACCAACAGACTCAGTCTTGCCCCCCTCTTAAACCTACCTTACTTTTTCTTTACAAAAATGATGGGAATGCAATTGAAAATTTTCAATTCTAACAATCACATGGCAGTACAGGAAAGAGAAAAAAAGAAGTCCTTAAGGACACTTGGACCTGTCCTTGCCAAACCAGAATTTCAATTGTCATCTAACTAAAGGATACGATCATAATGCAAAATGGCAAACAAATATTCCAAAATTGTGGCAAGGTTCTAATATCTGTGAACAAAAGCAAGCAATAAGAATTATATTCATGAAATAACTGAGTAGGATGTTAGTTACTATCTAGCTCTGAATATTCTCAGTTGTCAGCTCTCTAAAAACGTACAGATCAAACAAACAACAGTGTAACACCAGGTTGTTTTATATGGGTTTGAAAAATGCTGTGTCATTTTAAGGGAACAACAGATATTGAGAGTTTGAACACAGGGTGCCATGATGGACATTTGGACACTGAAAATTTACTTATACTGGCTAGTGTTAAACTGAAAATTTAAATTAATTACAACTTAAATGAGATGTATTACTCTGTGTGGCTTGCAGTGTAAAAAAAATTAACCTTTCCAGTTTGAACACATATGAACTTCCAAGTCAAATGAATAGATAAAAATTGGTAGAATGCATGTTCTTAGCAAATCTCCATCAACTTCTTCTATCCAAACTTGGACAAAGGCCATGCATGTCACATGTTCCGGTACAAATCAGTTTCAACAACAAGAGATTTCATATCACTTCCATGTCACACCACTAAACCAAAATAGATCCCACATCACCATGTGGACACTTCCAATTAAACAAAAAAATTCATACGCACAATGTACTCGCAAGTTGCTGTTCTGTCACAATTTACTCAATTCATTACTGTCATGAAACAAAGAAATATAAGGGGAAGCTTTACCACACTGCCATTTGGTGTTCCTGAAAACAATTTAATATGAAGCAATTATATGATCTTCTAAATTAATTAGATATTTACAAAGTGTTTACTAACTGTTTCACAAGTTAACAGAAGGAACAGAAACGAAAGATATGCATTTATGCAAGTGTGTGAATGCAGACAATTGGGCAATTATGTAAATCATGCAGATCAGATTTTGGTATGTGTAAATACAGAGCAGACAACATACCATCAACACTTGTAAATGGACCATGTGTTATGACAAATGTGTCAAATTCAATAAGCGTCAGAACTTTAAGATACATCTTTGGAATCTCAGTTTCAATACTGTCATCATGGGGATCATCCTCTATTGAAGAGTGTTTCACTACAGCCAAGTAAAATGAGCAGTCAATTTCACATGGAGATGACTCCTTCTCCTTGAACTCAACAATCTGCAAAGACAAAAAGAAGAACCATATATAAGAACACAAAATCTTAGCTTCTCATATCAAATAAAATATAGTGAATTGTGGCAAGCCTTCTTAGTGCCAAACTGCAATCTATGAGTACACTGCCACACTGTTCTGTATACAAATTCAGGCTGGAAGAATTAACAAAATACAATTTTAAAGACACTCTGTGCCAACAGAACATATTGTGTGATGATGGCATCAGTAGGGGTCCAAATGCTGCAACCTGGCCATTCACATGTGACAAATGTAAGGACAAGAGACAAAGGAGTGAGAGGTTTTTATTTATACAGCTTGATATACAAATATAGTCATTTTTCTGTGTGGACAACAAAAAATTTTGCAATTGGTATATAACCCATAGGTGGCCAAGTTACAGAGAGTGTTTCATGTGTAAATTAACATGATTTTGTTGGTACAACAAAAATGCAGCCATTTATGACAAGTAAGCAAATTCACATGTTCTAATGTGAACTATTAACTGATTAATCAGAAAATATGACAACTTGCATATTAACTTGTGTCTGCCCCTCACTGACATTTAAATGCTGTACAGTATCAACTATGTAAGATACATTTTCCCACAAGTGGCAATTAATTACACAGATTCCTGATGAGGAGAGGATTTTTCTCTTCTCCATCTACTGCCCAGATATCAGTGACTGGAGCCATACCGCCACTGCCCCATTTGCCTTCATGGTGTGCTATGGGGTAACTTTACCATACAGTAAGGATTTACAGAAACAAATTTCATCACAGTAAATATGAGATTGTTTTATTACTGCATGAATACAGTAAAGCCTTGATAATGCAAAGTGCATATTTTGCTGCATCATTTGTGTCTGTTCAGCTTTAAAGCAGTAAGACAGACAAACCATTACAGTGGCAATTACATTTGATCATGAGCCTGTCACTGTATACTTATTTTCTGTGCTTTTATGACAACAAAACAATGACAGTTGACAAAAACTGCACAGTAACATTTGGGGACTTCATAAAGGAGTTTCATACACTTGAAAGGCAAGAGACTGAAGAAATTTTCCAGCACAAAATGTGTAGGCAATGCATGTAAATACTGCTCAAACCCTACAAGAAATAAATGTCAATTTCAACAATACTAACAACATAATGTTAATAAAAATCCAACAGATGCAACAGTATGCAGATATTTATTTATTGCAAAACTGCAAGTAGTTTTGCAGTAAATAAATATCTGCATACTGTTGCATCTGTTGGATTTTTATTCACATTGAATTACAATGCACGGAACCACGAGCTTAAAACTAACAACATACTTAGTATATCATGCTGTCATTCGTCCAAAGATATGAATCAGTTAGCAACATAATGTCAAATTCCAAACCCCCCTCCAACAAAAAAATTTCTTACCAAAATAACATTGGGATGTTTATGTAGCCTTACAAACATACGATGCCGTCCAATCTTGGACATCGGATGATCTGGGTGATGCAGCAAAGGTAACCTCTCATGAGGTGTGGCAGGAAGGTGCTGAAGAGTTTTCTCACATCGCCGCTGCGTTATCCAGTACCTGGAAATATTACACATATTAATATTTAACGGACACACCAAACAGACAAAGCTGAACTGTAAAAACAGAGAAGTGATCAAAATATTAAGTCCCCCAAGGTGACAGATATGTCAGCAAATTAAAAGGAACAGAGATGAGTTTCTACAAAACAGGCATGGCATACCTTTCCTTTACCTGGCACCAGAGTTACATCCACAGCAGCTACCAATATGAGGCAATCACAGCCAAATCCCTGCTCCAGTTCCACTTGACGGCCTTAAGCAGGTAACTCCTGCTCCTACAGCACCTTTCTTATTTTGTCCAACAATTCTTAACTTCCAAATGGCTTTACAGTAACATGAATGGCACTCATTTTTTGTGACTCAAATTCTTGTATTTCACTTCATACATTTCAAGGTTCAAAATAATCAACAAGACAAAATAATGTTTACATGTAGCCAATGTTCTCCGAGTACACCTCATGAAAGTACTTGGTATTCAGAGTGGATATATGAGGCAACATTCAAAAATGTTATGTTATGTGGTTTGTCTCAAAAGTAAGTGTACTGATTTTCCTATGTACGAATTGGTAGTGTAGCACCTCATTGATGTATAATGGCACGTAGGTAGTGACCTTGGTTGCATGTCATTACTTGTTTCAACTGGATTGTTGGAGTCAGTCGTGCACTACTGCTGTTTGTGTATGGTCGTGTTTTATCACCTCGTTATGTTTGCGATGCAGGAAAATATTGAACAATGGTACGCCATCAAATTTTGTGTGAAACTCAACAAATCTGCCACAGAGACATTTGCTTCTTTAACCAAAGCTTATGAAGATGCCACTCTATCGAGAACTATGGTTTTTAAGTGGCACAAAGCTTTCAAAGAGGGCTGAGAAAATGTTGAAGACGACCCTTGTTCTGGAAGACCAATCTCGTCAACAAATGATCAAAATGTGGAAATGGTGCGAGCTGTGATGTCAAAAGATCATCGATTGAGTGTCAGGATGATTGCAGAAGAAACGGGCTTGGATAAAAGTGCAATTCATAGACAAAGATGTCTTGGAATGACTTCGAAAACGGGTCCAGCGAGTCTGAACAGACATTGCAGACGACTGGGTGCTGCACCACGATAACGCGCCAGCTCACACTATGCTTTCAATTCGAGAATTTCTGGCATAGAAAAACATTCCCGTACTTCCACATCCTACCTACAGCCCAGATCTAGCTCCGTGCAATTTCTGCCTCTTCTCTAAGTTGAAACTGATGTTGAAGGGTCATAATTTCGGGATGATGGAAAACATACAAAAAGTTGTAACCGATGAGCTACACACACTTACAGAAAATGACTTCCGGTACTACTATGATCAGTGGAAAAAACGCTGGAACCAATGTGTAACTTCCCAAGGGTCATACTTTTAAGGAGATAACTTGTAATTGTAGGTGAGTCCAATAGACATTTAAATAAAAAATCAGTACACTTACTTTGAGACAAACCACATACATAAAAGAACTGGTGAACACCTGAATTGATGTTAATACAGATAAAGTCTGTAATCACTCCTGTGCCAGCCAGTATCTACATCTGGCTATCCCTGCTACAAAGAATCACAATGTGCAAAATAAGAGATAAAATCCAAAGTAGATCTGCAGGTAGAAACATTACAAAAGACCTGGTGAATTTAAACATACAATTGAACAGGCATGTGTTATGCATGAAAGGAAACAGAATTCCTTGAGCACAAGAAAACACATATGTCAAAGAACCACGTGTAGAACTGAGCAATATGTGAAGAGCCCAATTGAGAGCAGATGTAAACAAAAAAAGTGAAGCAACATCAATACAATGCAGTCACTGCTGGCTGAGAGGGCAGAGAATACGTGAGAAGGCTGTGTTACACACCCTGCCAAGAATGGTGATGGATGATGTTTTAAAAATATGTTTCTGTACTACATATCAACAGTTTAACAATTCTGAGCCACAACCATTTCATCTAAAAAGCACAATAATGCCAATAATATCTAAATGTAATAAATATTCCCTTCATACAGTAATAAATATACTATATCCCAGAAACAGGGAACCTTCTTAAAGCAACTGAAATGTGGCTGAGTTAGCGATTCAACTGTTTTGTGGTAGGAAGTACCTTACTGGAGCAGTGTTTGTGCTTGTCCAAGAAAAAAGTACTTTTTCCTCAACCTTCAGATGTACTGTTTGGGAGATCATGATATTTGTTGGGTTGCAGAAGGGGCACAAACAGTCATGACATATGTTTCGGTATCACCAGAAACAAAATCTTCAGAGAAGAACAATCAAGAGCCTGAAATCCAGCCCCGTGCACAGCACCAACCCAACCCCCCACCACCCCCACAAAAGAACTATATCCAAAAAACTTCATACATTTGTCCTCACAGAATAAAGCTAATTGCCACACCTTTAAAATTTCCAAGAATACTTCCCTCAAAACAGACCAAATATTTGGCTAAACTAGTGGATTTTTTATTATACTAAGTGTGCTCATACACTTATCTATCAACTTCCAAATATGGAGGAAAAAAACAGATTTTCTTCATAAAACACTTATCATTCTTGCAAGACTACCATAACAGGGGCAAGCTACTATTTTACAGTCAAGTTCTGAGGCTGATACATACCAAAGTATACAGGGCTCAAAATGTTAAAATGCAATTTATTACAAATCTAAACAATAGCACTGAAGTATACTAAATAAAGGCAGGTTTCCTAAATTCAATTATACTTTTCAGCGATTCATATGACACTATATTCAAGCCATACCGTAGTTCAGAAACCAATGTAGGAAGGCGAGAATGATCTCCATTTAGAGCTGTTTGCAATTCAGGTATAAGAGGAGCATCATATTGCGGCACATGACACTGCAACATCCCAGTGTGCGTGTCGACTGTCACAAGAAGCTGCTCAGCTCTCAAGCATGGCTGCAGCACTGGAACTGACAGGATAGCGGGAGAACCTTGTAGATGACCTGAAAAGGCAAGTCTTCATTGAAAATCACTCTACTCCTCAATGCAGGAAACGAAACACATAACAACGTCACTGTCAGCAGAGAGGTAACAACTGATAATGACTGACATCTTTCTCAGCACCTCACCGAATACAGTCCTTGTCTGAGGTATTCAGCTATTCTGATCTCTTTCTCAGTCTGTTTCTTCTCCACTTCTTCCAGAATCCGCAATCTCCCACATAGCATCCTGACATGCACTGTGGGGCATGACATGCTAAGCTTCAGTTTTACAATTATAAGAATCCTTAAAGATGCAACCAAGACAAAGCTGACCAAAAGTCTAATAAAAGATTTTTGTTGGAAATTGTTGCACATGACAAAAGATGTATCAAAAAATACAAAAGACAATGGTACTTACATTCCACATCTTTCAGCATGGTTTGCAATTCCTGTTTCAGCTCCGTGAGACGACTTCGTGTCCGAACATATATTGTGTGCACCAAAAGACGCTCCATGGATAACAAATCGGATCTTATGGCTCTGTCCGCAATTTCACTTTCCTGTGAAGTAGTAAATAAAATTTGCATATTTGAAGTTCTTACAACAATAAGTAGCAAGATTAAGTCCTCATGGATGTGACAGTGATCTTAATAAAGCTCACACATCAGACAATTTCACTAAGAAACTAACAGCAGGAATGGGATAAGGCATGTGACCTGCTGTAAATATTCATAATGTTAAGTATCATGAATATTAACGTAGGGGTGCACAAATCCAATGTAAGCCACCCAGGTGACTTGATTTTGTACCATGGTGCCTAATATTTGTGAGTCCTCAGTGTGAAACTTACTGCATGTCACCCTCTCACACCTAGAAATTAGAGGTGGCTCCTAGATTTCTGGAAAAAGTCATGTAACACTTTTTACCTAAATACTTTCTGGTGCTCTCAAAATTTACTAAAATATTTCTAAAAATGCACTTAATAACTGTTACAAAGTTGTCAAGTGTACCAAAAGCACCTAAACTGAATTTGGCCAACTAACCTACCCAAACTGCAATGAATTTTCCTTATCCACAGTATCATTATGAAGAGGATACATACAGATTGGTGTACACAATTAAGGGTACCATCACTAATTACAATGGAAGATGCTTACAATATAAACATGGTACCTTACCTTACTGCCAAGTGACGGAACATGGACAACAGCAAGAGGCCGTGCTGGGTCATGAGTATCCACTTGTACAGTCAGCCGATATCCCAACTCTGATCTTGGATCTTTGCAGGTTAATTCCCTAAAATGTAAATTATGGAATAATAGAGGTAACAGCCAAGATCCATGTTGAACTAAGCACCACACACTGAGGGCGCATGTGGTGGGTGGGGTTACAACTTGGTCAATGTCACAACCTGGCTATTTTACCCCTGGGGAAAGGGCTAAATTGGTCTAGATGTGATGACAAAACAGAACAATCTCAGCTTCTGCCTGAAACTGAACAGTCAGTAACCAGTCCATAGCCTACTCACTGTACTGCCTGACCTACCTTCGCTATATAATGGAATATCAAATATAAGAGTTACATTACTATCCAGAGTTGGAAATAAAATTATGCATCCACTTCTACAAGTGAACAGTGAAAAATATTAATTATTTCAGAATACCAATGCTTGTTACTGTTCAACACAAACCAGACATTCAATAATGTATAGATATGTTTGTTACAATGATACAGCTCTCAGGGAAAAAAAAAAGGAAAAGCACTTATTGCATGCATGCAACAATAACATTCACACGAAAGGATGACTATTTTGACTTGAAATTAAAGACTATAACAATAACTATGACTAAGTTAAATATCAGCAAATCAACAGTTTCCATTTTCTCCCCTGATATGCAGAAATTATAAAAAATGGTTCATACCAATACAAGAAAAGTAGCATCAGCTACAATGGAAAGTAGAGACAAATTC
>Ga0123355_10014170_pt1 | contig 12450 bp, 8 predicted proteins | sample TergutEmb28metaG_3_FD_89872 | JGI IMG/M metagenome (GOLD analysis project Ga0123355, IMG submission 89872) | Embiratermes neotenicus P1 segment gut microbial communities from Petit-Saut dam, French Guiana - Emb289 P1 | ecosystem: Host-associated > Arthropoda: Insects > Digestive system > Gut ...
CGTGCCTCAACGATTCGCCTGACGGCATGGCGGTGATCGAAGCGGTCGCACGCCGCGAGCTGAGGGGCTGGGCGGAATAGCTGTTCGCATTCCCTTCTCCCCCTAGGAAGAAGGTGACCCGAAGGGCCGGATGAGGGCGTGGCGCCCGCGACATCTCACCCCCAACCCTTCTCCCGTCAGGGGAGATTTGGCCTTATTTCCTGACGTTTCCCAAAGTTCGCTGACGCTCAAAACACCCTTGCAATTCCACCCATTTCCGCCCATTTAGCGTTCGCGGGCGTTTTCCGATGTTGCCCCGTGTTTTGAAATGGCAGGATGCATCAGAGGCTGCGTCAGAACTCTGATGCAGCCAGCGATTTTCGAAAAGGGACCGGCGCGACGGTAAAGCGAGAGCGAGCGCGAAATCGTCAAAGGTCCGCATCGTGGTTGATTAGGCGGCCGCGTCGGTCGCTACGCCGCGCACCAAACAGCCAGGTCGGGAGGCGCGAGCAGCAGACACGACCACGCCTATTCCAGCGGCGATCTCACTTGGGCGCATCGCTTCGCTGTAGTTGGCCTGCCGGGGTGACAGGCTTACCGAGATAGGTCCCGGTTAGAGTGTTCAGGAATGCGACGATTGCCTCGGTCTGGTCGTCGGTCAGCGTTCGGTCAAGCTGCGCATAAGCCATCTCCTTGACCGCCTTCGACAGCGTGGCCGTGCTTCCGTCGTGAAAATAGGGCGGCAAGACCGCGACGTTCCGCAAGCTTGGGACGCGAACGAACTCGGGCTTGGGATAGGCAAGCGGGTGAAACACCCCATGACGCTGGTACATGTTGCCGCCGACATTCACCCCCTGATGGCAAGTGACGCAGCCGAGCGACTTAAACAACTGGTAGCCGGCATACTCCTCGGGAGTGATTGCGTTGACGTCTCCTTCAAGCCAACGATCAAATCGGCTCCCCGGTGTGAGGAGGGTCCGTTCATAGGCCGCGATTGCGCTGACGAGTCCTGCACCATCGGCCTTCCGGCCATAGGCTTCACGAAACTGACTTGCCACATCTGAATCGGCCAGTAGTTTGCGCAACGCTTCGTCCACACTCGACCCCATCCTCCCCGGATTGCGCATCGTTTGTTCGACATGGCTTTCGAGCGTGCGAAGATCGCCTTCCCAATTCAGGCGGAAGCTCAGCGCCGCGTTGAACACGGTCGGGATGTTCAGCTTGACGGCGGCGGGCGTTGAGTTCGGGCTGGCGCTTGTGCCGTTTATCGCGCTCGCGCCGTTTGTTGATAAGTCATGACAGGAATTGCAACTGCGGTTGTTGTCACCCGAAAGCCGCGGGTCATGGAACAGGCGATCGCCGAGCGCCACCTGCCGTGGATCCTGGACTGGCGGAGGTGGAATGGGCGTGATCGGTTCTTGATCAGGGCGGGGTTGAGGCACCGGCGCTTGCGCAATCGACGTCCCTACGGCGCAAAGGATCGGAAGGACCAGGATCAGGCGCGCTATGCTACGTCTGGCTCCGGGGACAATCGCCGTCAGGCGCAGGTTGTGACTCGAAGCCAGCATGGCCAATTTATCAATGACCCCGGCGAGCGGCGGCGATCGTTGGGCGACGGCCCTCATCGATGATGATCCCACCGCAACCATGATCCTAGACTACTTCGTCGACAATAACATCCCGACGTTGCCAGCGTCCGGTCGCAAGAAGATGCTCCGCCAGCTCAGTGCGCAGGAAGTCGACGTCGTGATCCTAGACCGTATGTCCCTTTCCTTGATGAGGCGACTCACCCTGTGTCCTTAACGACGACGAGGTGTTTTACGTCCTTATCAGTGACGCGGAAATTGAGGTCCGGGCTGCGCCCGTTGATGACCTTGCCCGAAACAGCGGAGCGTAGGAACGGCACGCAACAGGACAGTCATCGTGACGGGCGCCTCGCGCCGATGGGCGCGATCTCCGAACCGAAGGATATCGTCGAGGCGGTGATTTATCTCACGGAAGCTCGCCACATAACCGGGGAGGTGCTGCGTGTGGACGGCAGCATGCACGTCGGCAAATGGTGACCGGCGAAGTTTGGTCTGTGATGCTTCCCAAGGAGGGCGAGGGGGCAAATTCATTGGGCGGCTCGGCCGCGGACGCTCGATAGCCCGACTCGACGGGAAGAGTCCCATGTTGAGGATACGCATCACGGACCAATACGGACTCAATGTTTGGTCCCAGCCTTTGATGGAGCATCCTCACCGAGTGATTCGAAGGGTGCGCATCGATTGGCCGAGCCGAGTGCGGCCGCGCGGGCCAAGGCTCAGGCGGGCGCGAGCGCTTCGTGACCTGGGACGACTGCGGTCATGAACTTATAGTGGTTGTTGGCACGGAAGCGCGGATCCGACTTGACCACTGCCATGAACACCCGATGGTCATCCCTCTTTTCCCCAACGAGGCACCCGGCGCTCGCCGTGCCGACGTCATCCTTTGGCTGGTCGTAGCCCCAGTGCTGATCTATGCCGAAAATGCCGGCGTAGGTCGGCCCCTCGCGTTTGAAATTCTTGTTGCTGTCGCGATAGATGTCGATCGGGGCGCATTGGACCAGCGCCTCGTGTGGTTCGGAGCCTGACGGCCCCACGTGCGTGCCGACGCTCCAGGACTTGTACTGGCCAAGCGCGATCCGTGCCGCGCCCTTCGGGTTCATAGGCTTCATCGTGTAAGGCTTGCCCGGCTCTGTCGTCGCGACCCAAGGCTGAATGAGCGGCACGCCGTCTGGTCCGATGGAAAAAACGACCCTCAGGTCCTCGAACGCGTTCGGCGTTTGCGGATTGAGGTTTCCATCCGGATCGACGCCCTCGACGTAGATGATGTTCTTGCAGTCGGGGTGGCGGCAGATGAAATAATTCTTCTTCTGCATATAAGCGATGACGCGGTCGATCCATCGGCCGCTCAGGTGGATTTCGGGCAAGAGTCGTTGCGGACTTAGGAGCGTGGCGGCGATGTCCTGAGTGAAGCCGCCGGTTGTGGGGAGCCCGTTCAGCTTGCAGAACTCGGCGATTGCCCATCTCGTCGTCGGACCCATGACGCCGTCGGGCGGCGGATCGAGATAGCCAAGGTTTGACAGGATCTGCTGCGTTTCAAGCACAAGATCCGGCCGTTCGCCGGCGAGCGAATCGAACGCGATCGCCGGCCCTTGAAACTTGACGAGCGCCCGCGCGGTCAGGGCTATGCACTTGCCGGCCGGCGCTTTCGCCAGGCGGAAGCGCGACGGCTGGATCTTTTGCTCCATAAAGTCAGTAAGCCATTTGCGATAGGCGACGGTGACATCGCCGCCCGCTGCGACCACGAGCTGGTTCGCGCGCGCCGTCCCCACTTGCTGGACCAACTTGCTGACCTGGATTGTCTCGTCGTTGCGCAGAAAATGCTGTGCACCGGCGAGGCCCTCGTGATGGGCGAGATAAATGTGCCAGGCTCGGTCGTCGTCTCCGATGTTGGACTCGACAAGCTCGTCCTTGATGAGGGCGTTCAGGTTGTCGAGGCCATATTCAGCGGCCGTGACGATCGACATCGTCGGATCGAAACGGAGGGCGAGCAATCCCTCTCTCATGTTGGGCACGACCTGGTTGTTGCTGGAAAGCATTTCCTTCTGGCGTGCCGCCTTGTTGAGAACCTTTCCCGGGCGGCAGGCCATGTCGCACCAAGTGCTCTCAAGGAATTGCGTCAGTCCGGCCGCGCTCGTGCTGGAGTTGCTCGACTTTGCGTTCCAAACGCCTGCATCGGCGCCGCCGCCGATTTTCGCCGCCTCGGCGTCGATAAGCGCCGCGAGCGCGGCGGCGTCGATGCCGGTGATGGACTGGGCTTGTAGCAGCGCTTCGCGATAGCGGTCATTCGGTCCGAGCACGAGTTCGTCTCCGGCCTGAGTCGGCGCGGCTCCCGTGCCGCTGGCAGACACTGGGCCAGCGGGCGTGTCTGTAGCGGCGGGCAAGGCATCGGCGTTCTCGGTCCAGCCGACCGTGGGCGCTGATCCGTCTGACGGGGTGACCTTGACTTTGATCCAGGTCGCGACCCTCGCCAAGACGTCAATGCGCCCGGAAGCAGTTTGCAAAAGGGTGCCTAGTGGCTCATCGAACAGCTTGACGGTGGATCGCTGCACCGGAATGAGGTCCGCGGAGATAATCCAACCCGCAAGGGGAACGCCGGCTTTGGTCAGCGTCACCTTGGTCCAGGGGTCTAGAGTCTTATCAACACTAACGACATCGCTTGGATCGAGCGTCGCGATCGGCGCGGAATTTTCATCCGGATCGGGACGAAGCCCCTCGGACGCAGCGACTGAGAACATCAAAGACATCATAAAATCTCCATATTAGTACTACTTAGGTGTCAGATGTAGAGCTTGCAGTCGATTGTCCAACTTTTCGTGAGGAGCAAGACTAAGAAGGGTTTTTGGGTTATCTATGGGTAGAAAGACCCGGCGCTCTAACCACCTGGAAGCGTGGAGCACTGTGCACATCGCCGCGCGCGATTAGAGGCAGGAACGACGGAGCGCGGATCTCAGCGTGACGACCGCGATCTGCAAACTTCAGCTCCTTGCGAGTCGAACTCGTTCACCTCGCTCGCACAAGCCGTTCGCGAACGCCGTGATCGAGATCACAGTCTAAACCCAAATGTAGAGTGTGTCGGTGTCAGCGACAGTGGCCTCGTGGCTGATCGCGGCTCCTTTCGCAACGCGCGGCGCTCGTTTGGACGCCCTGCAGGTTCGACGGCGCGATAGAATGATCTGCCTGAACGTACGTCCTCGGGCCGCCCCGGTCGAAAGGCGATGTTCAATTTCCGCACGCTCTTCAATCGAGAGCCGGAGCCCAGCGAGGCACGCTCGTCTTGGCTCACCAGATGGAGCTTCCGAGCGCCGATGTGGCCAAGCTGCGGCGATCCTGCGGTCGGTCACGCTATGAGCTATTCGATGGCAATGCCGGCCGGCCAGAGCGTTTCGGAAACTACAAGTCGGCCTTGCTAGCGAGCTCATGCTCGGCGGCGGAGCCGGTGGAGCGAAGGCCGGGGACCAAGGGAAACGCGGGGCAGCAAAGCACCACTCCGGACACAGAGCCGGGAAGGTGTGACCCAGGCGCTGGACCGCGTACGGCAAGCCGCAAGGCAAAGGAAGAAGGAGAAGTTCACCGCGCTCCTGCACCACGTCTCGGTCGATACGCTCCGGGAGGCGTTCTACGCGCTCAAGCGCAAGGCCGCCCCGGGGTGACGTGGGAGGATTACGAGGCAGACCTCCTCGAGCCCCGGCTCGCGGACCTGCATGAACGGGTCCAACGAGGAACGTATCGGGTATCTCGAGACAACGGGCCGAGGGAAGCACGAGCTCGCTGGCGAATCGTGCTCGAGATTGGTCGAAATCGTTGGCGATGACGTCCGGACCGATCCATCGCTCCGTCAGCTACCAGAGTAACCTTGCGCTTCGCGCAAAGGGCGTACGTGCCGGTGTCCAAGCCTCGCCCTTGCCAGGGGCGGATCGGCGAACGCGGCAAGGTCGGTGAAGTCGGTGATTGGTGGCGCGGTCAAGAATCAGTCGGAAACGGTGACGGGTGGTGGTGGTAGGTCGCCTTTCTGTGCGCGGCGCTCGGCCGCGTGGTGAAGGCGGAGGACGGCAACAAGCCGTCATGAGCGACAATTGACGGCGTTTCAGCGCCTGCCCGACCCGACCCGACCCAACACTCGCTTGCATTAATCGGCGGTGGCGACGCCCCTTGCAGGCGTCCCGTCGCTTGTGAATAGCGGCGACAAGTTGAGTGGCTGATAGATGGCGGAGCCGCACTTTCCGTCCGCGTCGGCCAAACATACGGAGGCTGATTTGCGGTAGCGGCTGACGACGCTGCCATGCACCTTTTCGTTGATTGTTTGCTGGCGATTTCCGTTCGCGTCGAGAGGCGCATAGACGCGCTGGAAGGCCGACACGTCGAACGGCTTCTGCAGGACTTCGCGAAAGGTCGGGCTGAAGCGATCGTATGAGAAGAGGCCGCTGCTGGAATCATGGGACGGCGCCAAATTCTCAAGATCCGCAGGATTGGGAAGGCAAGTCCAGTCGAGCGCAAGCCCTTCATGTTCCGCCTTCTTGGCCATCCACACGAGCGGGATGTCGGCGAGCGTTCGCGTGACATAGCCGCCGCCCACATCGGCGTGCGCTCCCGCGAACCAGACCTGTTCGATGACAACCCCGGCCGGGGCCGGCTCGGTCCAGAACGTCGGAACAAGGTCGTGTCGGTGCTCGTCGATCGCCAAGGCATGGCAACCGTGTTTCACCACCGCACAGGGACCGGTGTCGTGAAACGCGAATTTCTTGGCGTCGTCGGCAGAAAACAGCCCGCCTGGAACGCCTAGCGCTCCAACCGTGTCCCAGACGCCAAGAAACTTGATTCTCGCGTCTGTGTGGGAGTCTGTCTTGACTTTAGACAGGAAATCTTGCGGCGAGTGCGGAGGATCCGAACGATAGTAGGTCCAGGCGTTGGGAAGGTCGAGCAGCTTCTGCCGTTTGAGAATCCCGCAGGCGTTGATGAGCCCTGCAAGGCTTCGCGCCGTGTACGCGCCGCGAGAGAAGCCGAACAGAAAAATCTCGTCTTCCGGCACATAGTTCTGCGCGATGAACATGTAGGCGGAGCGGATGTTGTCATCGACGCCCAGGCCAGTTGCTCCCTCGATGAGCCTTTCGATGCTGAGGCCCGACGTGCCGACGCCGCGCAGATAAAGCACGATCTGCAGCACGCCGCCCGTATGCTGGGTCGCGTGGATTGCGTGCGCGATCCTGAAGACATTCGTGTCGGTGCTCTGATTGTCGGCGTCGTTCCAGGTGCCGTCGCAGCAAACGATGACTCGTTTCATGTAGGCCTCCCTCCGGCTTGTGTGCAGTGCCGGCGACGATCAGCTAATGGCGCGCCGCGCCGGCGCATCGTTGGGCCCGATCGCGGCCTGCGCAACGTTGTAGGGTCCGGGGCGATCACCCGAAAGGGCGCCGGCCTACGCGAATCCGATCGCCGCACCAGGGCCGCGCGGTGAAGAATGCCATGATTTCCGCTACTGACCGACGAAATTCATTGGCGCTGAAGGCCGGCGGTGTGAGATATATTGGCCTATCCGAGGTTGGCGCCTCGACCACCCGCCGCGACGCCAGTTCACCCGATCGCCGATTCGCAGATCGAGTACTCGCGCCGGCCGGCCGAATCGGACGCCGAATCAGTCCGGACGAGCCGATGATCGAGCAGGCGTGGAACGAATACCGGGGCTGGGCCAAGCGGGCTGAATCTTTGCAGGCAAGGACCGGGCGCTGGAATTTCTGGGCGATGATCGCGCTGGTTGCGACCGGCGTGTTGGGCGCGGCCTCAGGCTATTTCGGCGCCAATCCGGCAAACTGGCTTCCTGGCTGGATGGCCGGCAAGGAGTTCGTTCGCGCGCTCGCTTGCGCGGCGGCGGTGGCGTCCGCGTTGTCGCTTTATGTGGGGCGCCAGGCACTTGCGGTCGGCGCGGAATCAGGCTGGCTGCGCGCTCGGGCGACTGCGGAAGCGATCAAGTCGGAGTGCTTCCGCTTCGCGGGTGGGATTGGAGACTATGCGCCGGACAAGGCCTCTGACGGCGATGCGGCGAGCGCATTCATCGAGCGGCGGAAGGCGCTCGCGGCGCGGGCGGCCGGCGATTCGCTGACGCCTGAGGACGATCCGGTCGGGACGGCGGGCGACGAGCGTCGGCCGCCACGTCCAATGACCGACAAATGGTACCTCACGAACCGCATCGATGGGCAGATCGAGTTCTATCGGAAAGGGCAGGAAAAGAACGAGAACGCCTATCAGCGGCTTCAGCTATGGAGCTTCGTCGCCGGCGCGGTGGTCGCCGCTGTCTCGGCCGTTGCCGCCGTGTACGGCGCTGAGTTCGCCGCCTGGATCGGCGCGCTGACCACGGTTGGCGCCGCGGTTAGCGCCTATGGCCTGGCGGAGCGCCAGAAGTATCTAGCCGCGAGCTATGCGGCGATGAAGGCCAATCTCGAGCGGCTGAAGGAGCGCTACCTCATTGGCGGCGTGACCCCGCAGACCCTCGTCGCGACAGCCGAGGAACTGATGGAGAGCGAGCACGCCGCTTGGATCGATCGGATGACGAAGACAATCCGACCCGCGCCATCGCCGCCGTCTGAGGCGCCTGCATCCCAGGGTGCGCCGTAAGGGCGCTGCCCGGCCCTTGTCCCACGGGAGAGGGGCGGGATAAGGGTTTCGCGCGACAAACCCGCTCTTCGCTTCGGGGGCGCATCCCTCATCCGGTCGGCTTTGCCCGCCACCTCCTCCTGCAGGCAGAAGGGAAGGGGCCGCAACCTGATCGCAATCCCCTAATGGGGCGGGTCCTCAGGCTCGGACTCAGCCGCCTTTCCCGCTACGACCGAGGCCCGCTCGGCCTCCTCTGCCTTGTCGCGCCAGGACGTCGCCGAGGGGTCCTTGACGTAGTTCAGAAGCGCGATCTTCATTGCCGCGCGATAGGCGGCCTGCGCGTCGGGCCAATCCTTCTTGGCGTCGAACGCGTGGGCGAAGCCGAGGACGACATCATATTGATCGGCCGCGGCGTCGGCGATTCTCGGGTCCTCGACCAACCGACTCCAGGTTCTCACGGCCTCGCGATAGGCTTCGATCTGGACGAGCCCCGAGGAGCGGTCGCCGACGAGCTTCGCCGCGTCCGCCAATTCCTTCTGGGCCTTGGGCTGTCCCGGCCCGCGATAGGCGAGCGCCCTCCTCGCGTCGGCGAGCTTGCGATAATAGCTGAGCGCCTCCTCTGGCCGCTTGAGCCCCTCCAGGGTCTCGGCCAGATACAGATAGTTCGGCGTAAGAAACTCTTGCCACAGCGGATTGCCGGGCTCGTCCTTGGTCAGTTCCTCGTCGAGAGCGACGCCCTGCCGTAGTTTCTCAAGGGCCAGCTCCAAGTTGCCGACTCCCTGTTCGAGAAGTCCCCAGTGGATGTAAGTCGCGGCCAGGTTTGATTTCAGGGACGAGTCGGGCGCCTTTTGCGCGGCGAACGCCTCCTGCGCGTTACGCGAGACGAGACGGTTCTGAACTTCGGACGCATCGCGATAGAAGGCTCTGGCCTCGTCCGACGTTCCTTCTGTTTTTTCCGTCCTCAACAGGTCGGCGATCCGGTCGAACGCCTTTCCTTTTTCGCGCAGAAGACTGAAGCTCTGCGGATACTTGGCCAGCGCGGCCAGACAAGTTGCAAGACCGGCTTGATATTCCCTTCGTGCCTCCGCATATTGCTTGAGCTCGTCCGTGTAGACGTCGCCAATTTTCATATCCACGTCGATGACGTCGACGTCGCCGCCTTCGTCGCCGCTCAAAGAAACGATCTTTTCGGCGATCCCGACAGCCGCCTTGTATTCTTTGAGAGCGTCTTGCTTGTGCGCCGCTCCCGAGGCGGCAAGAGCATTGCCGACGCGGATCGACGAGTCGTAGAGCAGTTGCAACGGGTCTTCAGCGCGCGAATTGGATTGCGTCAGCGACTGCGCGACGTCCTTCGCCCGTTTTGCGACTGCGAGAGACTGCACATTGTTTCCCAGGATCGCATAGAGATCGGCCTCGTCGTCGAGCGATTGCCCCCACAAAAGGTCGGCCGCTGATGTCTTGCTCGACTGGCGGACGCTATCCAGGAATTGCCCCGATATAGCCGTTAGACCTCGGGCGCCGGCAAGATCGAGGCTCTTGTCGTTGTAGGCCTGAAGCACGTCCTCAAGCAGCATCTTCGCTGACGTCATCGCGCTCTTGTCCAGTTTCTCCTGCGCTCTTTCGTGCGCCATCCACATCCAGCTGGCCACGCCGAGGACAGCGGCGACGCCAGCCGCGGCAGTCAGAAGCCGATTCCGTCTCGACCGGCTCTTCGCCTCGATGGCGTCGTCGATCAGTTTCTTGACCGACTCGAATCGGCCGCCGTAGCGATCCGCCCATGCCGCGGTACGCGGCAGATGCTCCCACCAGTCCTTCGTGCGCTCAGGATCGTCGAGCGTCGCCCGTTCGCCGCCGGCGGTCCCGTCGAGCAACGACACGAGCGTCTGATAGCGCTGGCCGTCGATCTGCTCCTCAGCCAGCCAACCTGGCGGAGGGCGACTGGTTTTCGGGTCGATAAGTTCAGTTTTGCCGGCGATCTTTTTCCAGCTGCGAAGCAGCGCCTCGTGTCCGATGTCGGTTCGCTCGTCTGCGGCGAGGTTCGGGGAGGCCGAGAGCGAGGGCAACAGGAAAGAACAATTTGAGGCGCGGAACCGGTCGAGCACGCCGCGCAAATCCGACTCGCTGACCCCAGTTTCGGCCAATAGCTTGTCGAAACGAAGCGCGCGGCGAATAGCTCGGCCTTCCAGGTCGACTTCCGACAGCGCCCGGAACGCCTGCTCGACCGCCAATTCCTTTCCGGCGCATTGAGCCAGAATCTCGTCAGCGTGGCGCGACAGCGCGTCCGTCATGCGTCCAATGGCTTCATAGGTCTGCATCGTCAGACGCCGAGCGCCTCCGGCGGCGGTCTCTGCGGTCGCCCGGTCCCACAGCCGCATCAGGCAATGCTGCAGCACCGGAAGCTGATCGAGCTCGTCGCCGCAATCGTTGAGCAGCCGTTCGACCAGTTCGGGCTCGATCGTTCCGCCCGCCTTCGCGATCGGTTTGCGGATCGCGTCCTCGAGCTGGCTGCGGGTCAGATTCGGGACAAGATATTGTGTCGCGCTCACCGCCTCCGAGAGGCCGTGGAAGTAGGCGCAGTCGCCGATGAAGTCCGAGCGCATAGTGATGAGGACGCGCACGTTCTGGATGCGGCGACGGTCGGCGTCGAGCAGGATCTGCACGAACTGGGTAGCTTCGTCCCGCTGCCGCGCTTCCTCGACGCAGCCGCGGCGATGGCCGAGGCCGGCGAGGCCGAAGCGGAACAATTCCTCGAACTGATCAACGACAAGGAGAAGAGTTCGCCCGCCGAGGCCGCCCGCCTCCTTTAGCGCGCTCTCGAAGCTGAAGCTCGACTGGCGCAGGGTCCATTCAATGCGATCGCGCCGTCGGGCCATCTCGTCCGGACTGTCCTTCGTCGATAGTTTCGATAAAGCGCCCGCGAGACGCGTGATCGGGGCCCCGCCTGGCCGCATGCCAATGAACGCCCAGGTCGGCCCGCCTGTGTCGGCGCTCTCATCCGCGAGCAGTCCCTGAAGTCCCGCAAGCACGAGCGACGACTTGCCGCTGCCCGAACCGCCGATGACGGCGATGAAGCGGCCATTCTCCACGAGCCGATAGAGCGCAAAGGTCTGGCGCTCGCGGCCAAAGAAAAACTTGCGGTCGGCGAAGCCGAAGGGACGCAAGCCAGGAAACGGCCGCTCGTTGGAAAGCTGCTCCCCGTCATCCGGCGGAGGCGGCGAAGCGTCTGCCGCCCCCACCGCGGGCGTCGTCTCGCCGAGCGCCACATCGTGAGCCGCTGCGTCACTGGTTTCGATCGCGCTCATGGCTTGGCGCTAGGCGCTAATGCGAGGTCCGCCAGCAATTGGGCCGACGGCGCATCCTGCTCGACAAGATCGATCACCTTATCGAACTCGCCATCCGGGAAGATGAGCGAAAGCGTGCTCTTCTTCTTGTGCGACGCGGGGGGCGGCCCCGCGATGAGGCCGCGAAACGCGAACTGTCTCTTGCGGCCGAGCGCCTGCCAGTCGGACAGCCTATCGGCTTCCGACCGTACCCAAGCCTCGGAGGCGGCGCCCCAGCAGAGCGTCACTGCCTCGCACTTGGCGAGCAGGTCGCTGTTGTAGCGGCGCGAGTCCGCATCGGAGTCCGCCACAGGGATGCGGGGCTTCACGGAGCTTTCGAGCAGCGCCTGGGCGATCGCCCCCGCAAAGGCCTCATCTGTTGAATGGTAGGAAAGGTAGAGGTCGAGCTTGTTGCCGGACGCCGCCGTCATGACCGGCTTCGGCGCCGTCTCCGTCAGATACTGGAACAGATACTCGACGAACTTGCTTACGATGTCGCCGGCGACCTTGTCGGTCGCGATCTGCTGATCGAAGCGCTCCAGCACCTTCAGCGGATCGCGCTCGACCGCCAGACCCGCAGGAGCCGCCCCGCCCCCGTCGAGAATTTTCGGCGCCCAGACAATGCGGCGATTGAGCGACGGCGGACCATCTGCCTGCGCTGCCCTGCCGCGGGCAAGCCCCAGTTGCAGCTTCACGATATTGTCGAGACCCTCGGGTGCAAATCCGCCGCTCTCGCCGACGAGATGCACGAAGACCTCGGCGTTCGACAGCGCGTCGGTTACGAAGGCTTCGGCGCTGTTGTCGTTTGGCATGTCCGCCGAAGGATCTGGCGCTACGATGAAGCCCTTGCCTTGCAGCTCGGTAACTAGACGGACATAGGCCGCCTTCATGTCGCTTGCCGGCTTTGCGAGAAAAACGGTGCGGCCATTTGGCGCGAGGATCGGCGCTGTCTGCTGAGTAGCTTGAGGCGCTGGGCTGTC
>Ga0123355_10014171_pt1 | contig 12448 bp, 13 predicted proteins | sample TergutEmb28metaG_3_FD_89872 | JGI IMG/M metagenome (GOLD analysis project Ga0123355, IMG submission 89872) | Embiratermes neotenicus P1 segment gut microbial communities from Petit-Saut dam, French Guiana - Emb289 P1 | ecosystem: Host-associated > Arthropoda: Insects > Digestive system > Gut ...
AAAATTAAGTTATCTACAGGGTTAAAAGGCGATACACTAAATTCCAGATCGCCTCTCCAAGCCAGATAATCAAACAGATTTGCCATATTGTTAATATATTGAAAAATAACGAAAAGCTCCAGTATGGTACAATTTGGACAAGAAAGCAGTCTAAAGGCAGTCTGATTGTATAACCCCCAAAAGCTCTTTACCCAAAAGTAATCGTGGTATTTTAAATATAATTATTGCAAAGGTGAGTTATTTTGTTGTATGATATGAGTATGAATATTAGCAAACGTATAAAACATTTACGACAGACGCTAAATATGACACAAATTGAATTTGCAAAAGCAATTTATATAAGCAATGGTTATATTGCAGAACTTGAATGTGAACATAGGCGGGTTAACGACCGCATTATACATCTGATTGCGCTTACCTTCGGCGCTAATGAAAAATGGCTGAAAAGCGGAGAGGGGGAAATGTTCTACAGAACGCCCGGCGAAAAATTGCAGCGTATGGTGAGTTTATTTAACGAATTGCCGCCGAATTTCCAGGATTACGCAATGCAGCAAATTGAACAACTGCTCAGTGTTACAAGCGGAAAACCCGTCAGAAACCCCGAATGATTCCTCTGTATAAATTTGAAAAACTTCCTCGTACTCAAAAACTTCGTAAAATAGTGAAGATATTTGGCATGGCTGAAAAACGGCTGAATATGGCAGCCCACCCCACCTTTGTTGTTAACGGCAATACCCCTGACAACGGTGCTGCAAATGTTGGAGTTTTTTCAGTCGCCGAAATTGTTTTTTTTGCTGATGCCGCAAAAATGCTTGCAGAAGATACGTTTTTTTCGAAAGATGCCAAAAAAGCATTTGCCGAAGCGGCGGATGTCTTTCATGAAACAGTCAAGGCGCTTAACAATATTTCATTTAAAGATAATGACATATTGATATTTAAACGTTCGCTCAATTGTATCAAGCATATTTTGTTGATGGAAACAGGACACGATCTTGCCGACTGGGATTTAACAGATATAGACGGGCGGCTTGATCCCGAAAGGCGGCAGATATTCGAAGGTATGCACGTTTATCTTGAAGATATACGCTCTCCGTTTAATGTTGGAGCAATGTTCCGCACTGCCGAAAGTTTTGGTGTTGAAAAAATGATACTGTCCCCCTTCTGCGCGGATCCTCATCACCGACGTGCCGAACGGACAGCGATGGGCTGTATCGATATTATCCCATGGGAGAGGCGGGAGCTTTTCGCCGCTCCGGAAGCGGAGGCTGCACTGCAAAACGAACCGCTTGCTGTTTTTGCGCTGGAAACTCAAGGTATTCCCTTAGCGGAATTTTCTTTTCCAAAGCGCGGGCTTTTAATCGCTGGCTCCGAAGAACTGGGAGTAAGCCCTCAGGCGCTTGCAGTCGCCGACGCCTCACTTGGTAGAGTGTCAATCCCCTGTTACGGTACAAAAGCGTCACTTAATGTGTCGGTCGCTTTTGGGATTGCCATTCACAGTTGGGCAAATGTTGTCAATCAACAGTAAATATCATGCAAGACATTATTCTGTAATTCTGATAAAGTTGTTTTATGGAAATTGTAATTGATGAACGAATTGAATTGATAACAGTCGTTCAAACTCTATGTAATTATTGGGAGAATTTGCAAATAAGATTTTATGATAAGCCGCTTTACCAAAGCAAGTATAGAGAAAATGTAAAAGTATATTTTGAAAAATATAAAGAACATAAAATAGTTAAATTGCATAACACTTTATGCGATGACATTGGGGATATTTCCGCATTTTTATATTTGGCATTATGTTATTCAAATCCGCCTGATATGAATGTTATTGCAGACTATGAGAATAATTGGAGACAATGGAACAGTTCACTGTTTCCTTACAAAGAATTTATAGACGAATTAAGACAATTTTATATAGATACGGATTTTAATTGTTTTTATGGCAATAACCAAGATGAGTATAAAAACATGATGAATAATTACGGGAACAAAGCAGAATTGTCTGTAAATACAGCTTTTGATTATTATGATATAAAGACAGATAATTATAAAATTATTCTCTCTTCTTTGGTATTAGATGGCGGCGGTTTTGGGATAAAAGTAAAAACAAATGAAAACGAAATAATAAATTATTCTATAATAAGCCCTTTCGATTATAAAGACAATAATTATTTATTCGGATCACTTAATAACAAAAAAAGTTTTTTGTGGCATGAAATAGGCCATTTGATAATTAATGATCTAACCGGTAATTTTATCAATCAATTTGATTTAGATAAAAAGGAAATTTCAGAAATATATGTTAAAAATTTGTATGGCAATATAGAGACAATTATAAATGAATATATTATCAGGGCAATAACAATAAGATTCTTTGAAATGAGCGGTGAAAATGAAATGGCGGAATTATTAATTAAAAATGATATAAAAAGCGGTTTTGAAGATGTAAAATTATTAAAAGACCATATTAAACAAAATTTTGAACATAATCAAAGTTTTGTTAAGGATGACAGATACAAAGACTTAATGGAATATGTAATAAATTTAATATAAGTAATTTAACTAATTTGGAGGAACACTGTGGATTCGATTCAATTTAACATTGAGAAACAATTTGGCGTTATTTCCGCTGAAAAAAGCGGCTGGCAAAAGGAGCTTAACCTGGTGTCATGGAACGGCAGGGCGGCAAAACTTGACATAAGGGACTGGTCGCCGGATCATCAAAAGATGGGAAAAGGCATCACTCTAACCGAAGGCGAGGCTGCGGCTCTGGCGGAATTGCTGGTTAAAGCTTTGTCGAACAGTGAATAATTAGCCAAAACCGGGATTTAAAGCCTTTTGGTTGATGATTTTTGTTTCCCCCTATTGCCAAAAATGCCGTAATTTGCTAATTTATGGGTAGGGTATTGATATACCTATAATTCATTTAATTAATGCTGATACCTGACTCTGGTATCGCAATAACAAGAGGAGAAAATTATATGGCAAAACAGTTATTGTTCAACGAAGAAGCCCGGCGCAAATTACTTTCTGGGGTTGAGCAGATTTCAAAGGCAGTCAAGGTAACGCTTGGCCCAAAAGGGCGTAATGTCTTATTGGACAAGAAATTTGGCGCTCCAACAGTAACAAAAGACGGTGTTTCGGTAGCAAAAGAAGTTGAACTTGCCGATCCTTTCGAAAACATGGGTGCGCAGCTCTTAAAAGAAGTTGCCACAAAAACCAATGATGTAGCTGGAGACGGAACCACAACCGCCACTGTATTGGCTTATTCATTAATCAAAGAAGGTCTTAAATCCGTAGCCGCTGGCATGACTCCGCTCGAATTAAAGAGAGGAATTGACAAAGCGGTTGAGATCGCTGTTGGTGAAATCAAAAAAAACGCCAAAGGCATCAAAGACAAAGAAGAAATCTCTCATGTAGCGTCGGTTTCTGCCAATAACGACAAAGAAATCGGCAACACAATCGCTGACGCTATGGAAAAAGTCGGCAAAGACGGCGTTATCACAGTCGAAGAATCCAAAACAATGGACACGAGCATCGAATTTGTTGAAGGTATGCAGTTTGATCGCGGTTATATCTCCGCTTATTTTGTCACCGACCGTGATACAATGACAAGCGTCTACGAAGATGTTTTTGTTCTTATCCACGATAAAAAAGTTTCCAGCATGAAGGATATGCTCCCCTTGCTCGAAAAAGTCGCTCAAAGCGGCAAACCTTTGCTCATCATCGCCGAAGACTGCGACGGTGAAGCCCTCTCCACTTTGGTTGTAAACAGCTTACGTGGGACTCTGCGCACTTGTGCTGTCAAAGCCCCCGGATTCGGCGACCGCCGTAAAGCCATGCTCGAAGACATCGCCATCCTTACAGGCGGCGAAGTTATTTCAGAAGAACTTGGTCTTAAACTCGAAAACACCGATATTTCCCAGCTTGGTAAAGCAAAAACCGTTAAAGTTGATAAAGACAACACCACGATTATCAACGGTGCTGGAAAGCAGAAAGACATTCAAGACAGAATTGCCCAAATCAAAGCACAGATCGAAGATACTTCCAGCGACTACGACCGTGAAAAATTGCAAGAAAGACTTGCAAAATTGGCGGGCGGTGTAGCGGTTATCAATGTTGGCGCGGCTACTGAAGTCGAATTAAAAGAAAAAAAACACCGTGTAGAAGACGCCTTGTCTGCCACACGTGCTGCCATCGACGAAGGTATTGTCTCAGGCGGAGCAATCGCCATGATTCAGGCGGCAATCGCATTGGACAAGGCCGATACTTCCAGCCTCACCGATGACGAAAAAGTCGGTTTCAAAATTGTTAAACGTGCTCTTGAAGAACCGATTCGCCAGATTGCCGAAAATGCAGGTCTTGACGGTTCTATCATCGCCGAACGTGCCAAGAAAGAAAAACAAGGCATCGGTTTTGACGCGGCAAAAATGGAATGGGTTGACATGATGAAATCCGGTATCATCGATCCGGCAAAAGTAACCCGTTCCGCATTGCAGAATGCGGCATCTATCGCCAGTCTGCTTCTCACCACTGAATGTACAATCACAGACATCCCCGAGAAAAAAGACGCTCCTGTTATGCCGGGCGGCGGAATGGGCGGCATGGGTGGTATGGACTACTAAAATAATTAACAATTGATAATTGTTTAAAAAAACTGCCTGTCTGGTGCGTTGCGCCGGGTGGGCAGTTTTTTTTGTTTTTATCTTTACATGGAATAACAACGAGCAGTTTGGCGTGGGAACGAGCCAAAGGCGACTGACCTAGCCAACCTGAACCATAACCGCTCCAGCGGCGTACGCTAACAATCCTGTTAGGCGACGTAAAAATCTTTCTATTGCCTCTCAAACACTTCTCCATTCCAGAGAAATCTATGTGTTTCCAGAGCTCTCTCGTTAAATGTCAGTTCTCCACCTCCGCCTCTTTCGTGTGCTGATAACACTAAACTATTCATATTGCCGAAAATAATATTACCCCATTCATTATGATCATTAAATGAAATCCTGCCAAATAACCCTCTTGCTTCAATTTCATCTTTTAGTGTCAGTATCGGTAAAATAGCAGGGTTGTTGTTATGATCTACCCACGCAGTACCATCAAATAGTTTTATCTTTCTTAATTCATTATGCATAAAGACCCCATCATGCGCCCAATAATATGTAATCAAAATCGGCGGAAAATCAGGCGATAAAAATATCTTATACGTTTCCCCGCTACTCCCTCCCCCAGTTCCGCCAAAATGCAAATGAACAATCTCCCCTGTCAGGTTTAGGCTCGGTGAAAACCACATTGCGTCCCATTCCCAATTCTCAGCGTATATTTCCAGTTGATTGTCTGGATTTAACCTGGTTGGTATGCCATATACCTCATACATTGCCCTTATTAAACTTATTGTATAAGGGTCTGGTGTAAAATTTCCCAAAAGATGAGAACTGCTATTTAGTTGATCACGTTCACCCCATCTACCTGGCGGTCCCCAAAGTGTTGGCGCAACAAAAAAGATTTCTGCAATAAAAGTTTTGTCATATTGAGTTCCACAAAATAGCTCTGTTATTTTGAAAGTTACCCTGCTTGCTTTTATATATGTGCCATTCATTACAACTTGACGGGGATAAAATTCAGGCATAAACAGATGAGGAAAACCATAAGACGCAATTTCATGCGTATCCCTGATAGTTACGCTTTTGCCAATTTCTTCGTCATCAATAAATATTTCAAATGACCTAACTCTGTTATTTTGAAAAAAGCGATCCATTTGACCATTTCCATTTCTTATCCAAAAGCCATCCAGCCTTACAGGGATATTAAATTCTACTGTAAATGATTCTCCAATGCCGCCACTTACAGCCCATGATTGCCATGTTCTATCAATCAAATTCTTCGGGCTGTATCTTTCTTCCGCTTTTGATGACGAATATATTCCGGCAATATTATCCCAAGGGAAAAAACTTTCATCCGGAATAAACAGGAACCTATTTCCATCTATTTGTATCGTAGATCGTCGAGTCTGATACGGAGGAAATTCCGCATTTATTTGTTCCCAGTCTATTTGCGAATGCTCAAACAATAGTCCATAATGTTCAAAGGAATCAAGAGCTACAATGCCTGGCGTAGGTGCGGGTCTAATATTTTCTGCAAGTTGTTCTGGTACAACTTCATAATTAACAGAATTATTGTTTGCTTCAACTCTGTCGTTTACTTCTCTTTGATTCCTGCATGATATAAAAGCGAAAATTATAAATATCACTATTACTTTTCTCATTTTGTGCTCCATAAAGTGAAATTATATTACATATTTTTTTATATATCAATACTTTTACAAACCATGTTTCTACAAAAATCGTTAATTCTGTTTTTATGTCGCATAACATCAATTTTATGTAATTCATAAACTCAATGTTGACATTTACATAAAATCGACTATAATTAAAACATGAATTACATTATCAGAGATATTGATGAAGGTGATTCAATTTCGTTGTATGAGATAAAAGCCGCAAAGACCTTGCGTTCGGAAATGACTAAACCTATGAAGCTAGCTAGTGTCTGTTTATAAAGTCGGTTACTTTACGAACAGACCTTGTATTTTCTCCCGTTTAGCTAATCAGCAAATCGTATACTTCTTGCTCGGTTTTTGCCTGCAAAAGCGAATCTCGCAGTTGTTTGTTTTTTAGGCGTGTTGAGAACCATGAAAGTATTTGCAGGTAATGAGCGTGCTGACTATGGGCTGCGGCAATCATGAATACCAGACGGACAGGTTCATCGTCTAATGGGTGAAAGTCTACAATATCTGTATGGCTTATGCCGACTGAAACAACAAGATCAGTTACAGATGAAAGGCGGACATGGGGGATGGCTATTCCGCAGCCAATTGCCGTACTCATGAGTTCTTCCCGTTTAAGAATTTCCGTTGTCAGTTCATTCCTGTTTTTTACCTGAGGGGCGGCAGCGAGGTTTTCCGCAAGAGTTAAAAGAGCATCCTTTTTGCTTGTATGATTTAAGAAAAGAATACGATGTGCGGAAAGGAAGTCTTCTGCATGAACTTGATTTATTTGCGGTTCCAATTTACCGGGTGTTAATTTTTCATTGACCCATTTGTCGATTTCTGATTTTTTAAAGCGCCATGCCGTTCTTATTTTACCGGCTGGAATTTCGCCTTTTTGAGCCAAGTCATAAATTGTCCGTTCTGATACCCGAAGATATTTTGCAACTTCTTCAAGAGTAAGTATATCATCGTCTGTCATAAGCATAATATTGTATGATATGTCAATAAATGTCAATACTAGCTAGTACAGAACACTAGTGTGTCGCAGCTCGTGCAGGGAGTCAAGCGGGTAGAGTGTCCCTACAGTGGTATTTACTTGATTTTGATTACTTCCGGCAAAACGTACAGGGATGTCCGGCCCCATAAATTCGCTGAGGACTTGGCGGCAAGCGCCGCACGGGCCGACTGGGTCTTCCGAGTCCGGCGTGCTGACAGCAAGAGCCAGAAACTGCCGTTTCCCCATTGAGATTGCCGCTGATACGGCATTGCGTTCGGCGCAGGTGGTCAACCCAAAGGAACGGTTTTCGACATTTACGCCTGTGATAATTGTCCCATCATCGCAGAGCAGAGCCGCTCCTACCCGAAACTTCGAGTACGGGGCATAAGCCATTTTGGCTATGTTTTGAGCCTCCAAAAAGAGTTTATCCATATTTATGTTATTGATCATGCTTGCCTCCTCAATTAAAGTATTATAGAATAACAATAAGTCCCGGGCAATAGTCTGTTGATTGATCCGAGGCTGTTTTCCGGCATTGGGGGAGATCGTGGCGCAGAGAAAAAAAGCATTTCGTATTGTCATAATTGTTTTGATTTTTATATTTTATTTCTTCCTTGCCGCAAGACCGGTTCCGCGCGAATCAATCCTTGTTCCAAAATGGATTAGTTTTCTTGGAAGCGAACAGCTTGCGGATAACGTATCTGATCAATTGACGGCTCAATTTGCAGACGGCACAATTCAGTTAACCGCCGGTAATCGGCATAATTATTTCGGCAAATTTATTCCATTTTCTTTGGGAACTAACTTTGGTTATTTTGATTTATCGGGGCAGTTAATACTTAACAGAATAAGAGCTGACGAAATATATTTAAGCCAAAATATGTGGGTTGAATACAGCGCTCAGCCTTCCATATTGGAAATAAGAAATATTTTTGATGAAGTTATAACAACTATAAATAACCCGCAAGGGTATCCAGTCTTGTTGGATGACAGGATATTCATTTTAGGCAGTGAACAAAATACGTTATCTGAAATCGGAGTAAACGGAAATGTTTTGTGGAGTTATGATTTTGCGGCTCCGCTTACCGGTATCGACGTAAAAGCGGGGCTTGTATTAACAGGCTCTCTTGACGGCGTAATAGAAGTCTTTGATACCTCAGGCGTGCGCATTTTTCATTTTGAGCCCGGTGGCTCTCGCTACGAAGTGATACTGGGCGTAGCTCTTTCCGATGACGGCTCACGTATTGGCGTTATCAGCGGTATTGATCAGCAGAGGTTTTTGCTGTTGGAACGTTTTGGTGTTACTCCCGGCGATTTCAGAGTTGTCTATCATGAATTTTTAGACAGCGGATTCAGGCGGCCTGTACGGATACTGTTTGTTGATGATGACAGGCATATTGTTTTTGAACGCACGGGAGGGCTTGGTTCCCTCAACATAAGAACCAGACATTCATTTTTTATTCCGCTGGATGGCGCAATTCAAGCCGTCGAAGAATCCGGCGATCAAGGATATTTGTTCCTCGTCACTGTCCCGGCAGCCGGAACTGATCACTCATTAAGAAGCGCAAATAGAAATCTTGTTGGTATTAGGTTTCCGCAGCATAGATGGCTGGCATTCCATAGAATTACAGGCAGGGAAATGATCTTCCTGACAGCACCATTTGAAAGCGATGATGTTTTTCTTGGAAGATACGGTCAGAATCTTTTTGTCGGCGGGGGGCGGACATTAATCGCATTTGAGCTGGAGGAGTTATGAAAATAGCTTTATTGTTTTTTGTATTTTTTAGTATTGTGTTAAACACGATTTCGCTTAATGCAATGAGCTGGCCTTCTTCGGAAGCTGTTCTTGTTCGAAACTTTGGAGCAAATAACGACGGTACTCCGGCTCTTGGAATGGCTTTTGCGGGAGAAACTGATGTTGTTGCCGTAAAAAGCGGCGAAGTAATTTTTTCGCGCGGTGGAAGCAGCTCACAGGTTTGTTTTGCCGCTTCCCGCCTTCCGTCTCCGCTTGGCGCATGGACTGCCGTTGATCACGGTGATGGTTTAATCAGTATCTACAGCCGTTATAATAGTGATTGTGATTTTTTAAAAACCGGCCTGACACGAGTTGAAAGAGAGCAGCCGATTGCGTCTGCCGGTATTTCCGGCTGGTCTGAAAGAAATGGTTTTTATTTTAAAATATTTGACAGAGAGGAGCGGCGTTGGGTAAATCCGGTGATGATTCTCACGCCAATGCGGGAAACTCTGCCTCCTCAGATTTTTTCTGTGGAATTGCGTGATGCTCAGGGGTTTGTTGTCTCTACAAATAATATAACTCAAGGGCGTTATACAATTATTGTGAATGCGGCAGGCGGAAGAAGCCAAGCTCCCGCCAATGTTGCGATAAGCCAACTTGCCCCGCACAGGATTGTCAGCTCTGTGAATGGTTCGGAAGCAGGCTCTCTTAATTTTGAAGCAGTCTTTGTAAGAGACGGCGTTTTGATGGTTTCGCGTAACGGCTTGGTTCCTGCAAGGCAAGTTTATACAAGGTATCCTGCCTTTGAAGTTTCCGAAGTTTTTTTGACGCGCGGGCAGGTAAATCTGGAAATCATTGTGCAGGACATTAATGGAATTTCCCGCAGTATAATTAATCGTTTTGTTGTAAACTAAGGTCAGAGCCAAGTTTAGGGTTTAGATTTGGAACGTCTTGAATTAAAAACATTTTCAATGCCTGTATCATGTATTTCAAGCGTGAATATTCCCTGCGCCCTCTGCGGCGGCAGTGTTTTTAAACCTTTTTTAAACTGCGGTGATTTTTATTTTGTAAAATGCATAAACTGTGCGCTTGTCCAAAGAAATCCGCAGCCTCTACAGCAGGAAATAACCGCTCGATATGCAAAAATATACGGGAATGAATATCTTCTTTATGAACTTGAAAATGAAGAATCTTTTCTGAAGTTACAGCAATTAGCTCTTAAAGATGCCGGTTTTTTTAGGTTGGAAAAACGCTTGTTTCCCGGAGTTTCCGCAAATACAGCTTCGCAAGAAGCAATCCGGCCATGTGTTTTGGATATTGGCTGCGCTACAGGATCGCTTCTGGCAAGCCTTCATGAAAGAAAATGGCGTGTAACAGGCGTGGAGATTTCTCCTTGCGCTGATTACGCAAAGAAAGTACGCAATCTTGATGTACGCAGCGAAAAGCTCGAAGATAACAATTTTCCCGATAAAAGTTTTGATGTTGTTCTTGCATCTCATCTTATCGAACATTTAAACGATCCTAAAACTTTTTTGGCAGAAATACACCGTATTTTAAAAGATGAAGGTTATTGTTTTATTACCACTCCCAATATCAGCGGTTTTCAGGCACGCCTTTTTAAAAATCGCTGGCGTTCAGCTATTTTTGATCACCTTTATTTGTTTTCTGCCGTTACTTTAAAAAAACTGTTAAGGAATACAGGTTTTAAAATAGAGAGTATCCATACATGGGGAGGGTTGGCAGCCGGCTCTGCACCGAAATGGCTGAAGAAATCTGCCGATTTTTTGGTAAAATATTTTGGCTGCGGTGATGTGATGATTGTGCGGGCAAAGAAAAGTTTTTGTTAACATTTGGGCAGGAGTGAAAATGGATTTTGGTGATATTTTAAAAAGATGGGAAAATAAAAAAGACGGTGAGCCAAAAAAATCTGTAATGGATAAATGGTTGAATGAAAATACAATAATCGACAAAGATGCTCAAGCAGAATTTTCCGATTCCCAAAAACACAGTATTCCGGGTGAAAAACGCCGTCGTTTGTTAAATCAAAAACCTGATGATGTTGTTGATATTCACGGTTTAACAAGCGAACAGGCATGGCTTAAGCTCGAGCAGGTTTTTGAAGCTGCTAAACGTAATGGCTATAAAAAAATACGGATAATACACGGCAAGGGCAATCATTCACAAACAAATGGTGTGTTAAAACACATTGTACGAAAATTTATCGAAGGGTGTGGTTATGCGGGAGAAAGCGGTTTTGAAAAAGCTGCTAACGGAGGAACTGGCGCAACATGGATTTTGTTAAAAAGTGATCACTCTTAATGATGTTTATAATTAATTAATAAAATTAATTGATTATAACGCCTGTTATTTTTTCATTTGTTTCAATATGAGAAAAAACATAATTTGGGTTAATAATTTGCTTTATTTTTTCTTCGATACTTATTCCGTCAATTCCATAACCGATGGCGTCCCATCCATCAACTTTTTGCCGGGCAAATAATTCAATTCGGCTAAGATTCCCGAATAATTGTTCGATTCGTTCCCGGACAACAGGAGGTTTTGTAGAGTGTCCAAGCCGCTGGTGCATTACAATCTGCGGAACGGTTTTATCTACGGCTTTTATATGCCCGCGCATTCCAAGCAGACAAACTTCGATATTTGATTTCGTATAACTACCCATTCCGGCAAGAGGCATTCCGTCTTTTTTTGTTTTTACCCAGGCGAAAGCGCAGGTTTTGTATTTAAATCCCCAGCTTTCCATAACTTTTATACCATCCGGAAGGGTTGGCATAGTTGTCCAAAGAAACAATGCGCAATTTTTGTCACGTAAACATTTTACGTTTATAGCGCAAATTTCTTCGGTAGACATGGTTTTATAGTGTTTTTCCGGCGCGAAATTGCCGCCGTTTTTGCCCGCTCCCCACAAATATGCCCACGGCGGATCCGCATAAATAATCTGATACTTCATGATTTATATAGTCCTTTAGTTTTACCTGCGTTCTGTAATTCGAATACGTAAAGCCGGAATCTCAAAACGTATATTTCCCTGTTCCAGTGTTCTTGCGGGCAGAAAAAACTCTCCGATTTCCAGCGGAATAAGCGAGAGCCTGAGTATGTAGCCGTCTTCGGTTTCTCTCGATGAAAGTTGTGAGCGTGAGAGTATTACCCCCGGCGGCACTTCCGGCATAAAAAAAGTTTGAGGAGGCAGCTGTATTTGTCTATTTCCTGCCTGCGAATTGTTCAAGCGAAGCGAAAAAACAGCCCGCTCACCTGCCGGCAATTGCTGAGGATTGTTTTCCCAGGCAAAATGTAAAGTTGTAAACAAATTATGATCTATTGCCTGCACATCAAAAGCTAATAACCCGGTTTCTGTAACGCCATGAGGGGTAACAATCGAAAAAGAATTCAGGATAATCCGCCCGCTCACATTCGGTATCAACCTAAATTC
>Ga0123355_10014173_pt1 | contig 12448 bp, 5 predicted proteins | sample TergutEmb28metaG_3_FD_89872 | JGI IMG/M metagenome (GOLD analysis project Ga0123355, IMG submission 89872) | Embiratermes neotenicus P1 segment gut microbial communities from Petit-Saut dam, French Guiana - Emb289 P1 | ecosystem: Host-associated > Arthropoda: Insects > Digestive system > Gut ...
CCGAAAGAGATATACCTAATTTGATACTGAAAAAAAATCTGCATGGGCTTGATATTGATGATAGAGCTTGCCAGCTTGCTTATTTTGCCTTGATGATGAAAGCGCGAATCAAAAATCGCCGCTTCTTCCGACCAAGAAGTGACGAAGCCGTACCCCAACCGATGGTTTATTCAGCAAAGGGTGATAGCGAACTAGAGGAATTTGGTTCGCTTATTAAGGTTGAGGAATTAGGAGCTATGCCTAATGATGTGCTTGATTTTACTGACGAGAATTATATGGATGATGTAGCAAGACTGAATGGCTGGCATTTCCGCAGATTGCTTTCGCAGAAGTATGATGCTGTAGTTACTAACCCGCCATATATGGGTAGTAGTGGTATGAGTTCAAACCTTACTGAATTTGCAAAAGAACATTATCCAAATAGTAAAAGCGACCTAAGTACAGCGTTTATGGAGCAAACGCTTGAATTGTGCAAACTACATGGGTATATGAGCATGATAAATATTCCAGTATGGATGTCGCTTACCAGCTACGAAAAATTGCGTGAAATGTTCCTGCATAATCACACACTTGTCAATATGCTTCATTTTGGGCGCGGTATTTTTGGCTCAGATTTTGGCTCAACAAGTTTTGTTTTCAACAAACAATTTACACTTGGATTTAACGCAGAATACAGACGGTTATTTGATAAACAAGGTTCTGTTGATAGTGTTGAAGAAAAAGAACAATGGTTTTTTGAGGGCAAAGGCGTATATTTAGCAAACGGAAGCGATTTTTTGAAAATTCCAGGTAGTGCATTTGCGTATTGGTTAGGCGCAAGCATTATATCCACTTATGAAAATAATAAGCCGTTAAGGGATTACACAACTGTTTTTGAGGGACTGAAAACACGAGATAATGAACGTTTTTTGCGTATGTGGTATGAAGTGCATGGTTCAAAGTGGAAACCGTATGCAAAGGGCGGTGCTTTCAGAAGGTGGTATGGGAATAACGAATATGTTGTAAATTGGGGAGATAATGGTGATGAGGTGCGTTCGTTTAAGAAATCAAGTGGCGCGAATTTCAAACACTTTTTTCAACCAGCTATAACGTATACCGCTTTAACAATGTACAAATTTTCAGGTAGGTATCTTGAAAACTCGATTTTTGGTGGTGGTGGTGGCGGTTTTACAAGTATTAAAGAAATGCCGTATGTATTAGGTTTCGTTAATTCTAAGGTATTTGACTTTATTATTAACGCAATTAGCCCGACATTGAATTACGAAGTAGGGCAAATTGGGAAACAGCCACTTATATATGAACAGAGTAACGATAAAATTAATGTAATTGTAAATGAGAACATTGCTTTTTCCCGTACTGATTGGGACAGTTTTGAAACAAGCTGGGATTTCAAACGCCACCCACTCTTAAAAGTGGGCAGAGATACATGGTGGAATGAATCCGACATCAAGAATCACCGCATTGAGGATAGCTTTAATTTTTGGCGATACCATACGGATTCCCAATTTGCAAAACTAAAAGCCAACGAGGAAGAGTTAAACCGTATTTTCATAGATATTTACGGCTTGCAAGACGAACTAACGCCAGAGGTAGAGGACAAAGATGTAACCATACGCAAAGCCGAGTTAGGGCGCGATATTCGTAGCTTTATTTCCTATTCCATTGGCTGTATGTTTGGTCGCTATAGCTTGGATGAGCTGGGGCTTATCTTTGCAGGGGGAAATTTTGACACAACACGCTATGTTACCTTTACCCCTGTCATTGATAACTTAATCCCCATTGGGGTAAAAGATTATTTTGATAGCGACATAGTAGTGCGATTTATGGAATTTGTAAAAATAATTTTCGGCGAAGAATCTTTTGGCGAAAACCTTGCCTTCATTGCTGAATCCATATACCCAAATGCCAGCGGCACAACTAACGAGAAGTTGCGCCGCTACTTTCTAACCGATTTTTACAAAGACCACCTGAAAACATATCAAAAACGCCCGATATACTGGCTTCTGGATAGTGGTAAAAAGAACGGCTTCAAAGCCTTGATATACCTCCACCGCTACAACAAGGACACAATCGGCATAGCACGCACCGATTATCTGCGTAAGCAAAGACAACGGTATGAAAGCGAATTGGATAGCTTACAAGCCAGAATATCACATGTTGGAGATGCAAAGGAAAAAGCAACTTTGCAAAAAGAAGCAAATGCCATACAAGCTGCACTTGACGAATGCCGCACCTACGACCAAATAATAGCCCACATCGCCTATCAGCGAATGGAACTCAATCTTGATGATGGTGTGAAAGTGAATTACGCCAAATTCCAAGAGGTGGAAGTACCAAAAGATGACGGTGGGATTGAGAAGATGGATTTGTTAGGGCGGATATAGACCCATGAAGCTGAATAAGGAGTTGATATTATATGGACAAAACAGCAATTAAAAATTATGCACAAGAAGCTCGTCGTAAGCTAATAAAAGCTGTAAAGCACAAGGCAACTACCTTAAATAAAGAAATAAGCTCGCAAGAGATTGAAAATATAGCTTGCACATGGTTTAATCGTCTTATAGCTTTGCGGATAATGGAAGTAAACGAATGGCTTCCGTCAAATATCCGTGTTTTGTCAAGCCGTGAAGAGGGGCGTTTAGAGCCAGAAGCAATAAGAGAAATAGCTCGATTGGATTATGTAGACCATGATATTGTAGCAGAAATACTACAAAAAACAGACATGAACGCCACTGATAGGCTATATCGCTATGTACTTATTGAGCAATGCAAAAAATTATCCTCTATCCTGCCAGGTATCTTCAAAGGCGTGGATAATGATACTTCGTATACCCTTTTGCCTGATAGTCTTATTTCAAAAGACGGCATTGTTTACGATTTTATAACCACGGTTGACGAAAGCAATTTTGATTTATCCAAGCAGGGGCAGATTGAAATAATTGGATGGCTGTATCAGTTTTATATCAGCGAAAAGAAGGACGAGGTTTTTGCAGGGCTTAAAAAGAATGTGAAAATAAATAAAGATACAATTCCAGCGGCAACACAACTTTTTACACCTGAATGGATTGTAAAGTATATGGTGGAAAATAGCCTTGGGCGATTGTGGCTAGAACGCAAGCCCAACGACACCCTAAAGGCCAACTGGAAATATTATCTGGAAGAAGCGGAGCAAGAGCCAAAGGTTGCAGAACGGCTAAGAGCTATGCGACAAGCAAGTCCCATCAAAAGCCCCGAAGATATAAAATTCATAGACCCCTGCATGGGCAGTGGTCATATTTTGGTGTGTGCCTTTGATGTGCTTTACCAAATTTACGAAAGTGAAGGCTATGCCGAAAGGGATATACCCAATTTGATACTGGAGAAAAATCTGCACGGCCTTGATATTGATGATAGAGCTTGCCAACTCGCTTATTTTGCCTTGATGATGAAAGCGCGAAGCAAAAACCGCCGCTTCTTTAGGCCAAGAGGTGATGAAGTCGTACCCCAACCTATGGTTTATTCAGCCAAGGGCGATAGCGAACTAGAGGAGTTTGGTTCGCTTATTAAGGTTGAGGAATTAGGAACTATGCCTAATGATGTACTTGATTTTACTGACGAGAATTATATGGATGATGTAGCAAGACTGAATGGCTGGCACTTCCGCAGATTGCTATCGCAGAAGTATGATGTTGTGGTTACTAATCCACCGTATATGGCACCTGCGCCGAAACAAATGGAGTGGATAAAGAAAAACTATCCGAATGGCAAGAGCGACCTTTGCGTTGTATTCATTGAACGCAACTTTGATTTGCTTGCGAAAAATGGCTATCTATCTATGATTACGATGCACTCATTTATGTTTTTATCTAGTTATGAAAAATTCCGTGAGGAATTGATTTGCTCCAAAGATATTGTGAATATGGCACATTTGGGAGCGAGGGCTTTTGAGGAAATTGGTGGCGAGGTCGTTCAAACAACTGCGTTCGTAATGCGGCAGACTAGGATTCCAAACCATATTGGCTCTTATGTACGCTTAGTGAATTATGTTGGACAAGAACAAAAAGAAAGTGCATTTTTAGCAACAAGTAAATTATATCACGATTATTATATGGTTCCATCTGATAACTTCATAGAAATACCAGGAAGCCCTATAGCATATTGGGCAAGTTGTAGTATTGTGAAATTGTTTGAACGAGCATCGCTTTTAGAGGACTATGTTTCAATCAGACAAGGAGTGGCTACATCTGATAATGATAGGTTTTTAAGATTATGGTTTGAAGTGCCGCTCAATCAAATCGGATTTTCACTATCACGTGATGATGCGTTAAAAAGTGACTATAAGTGGTTTCCGTATAATAAAGGCGGTTCTGCAAGAAAATGGTACGGAAATAACGAATATGTAGTTAATTTTCAACATAACGGCAAGGAAATGAAAGCGTTTCACGACATTATAAATAAAACAAATCCTGGTGGAAGAATGAAAAATCAAGATTACTATTTTAGAGAGGGTTTAACTTGGTCTGCTATTTCGTCGGGTGACATAACTGTTAGGTACTGCACTGATGGATTTATTTTTGATACAAAAGGCTCAATGGGATTTGCTTCACAAGGCAAAGAGATTAAATTTTTTATCTCATACCTAAATTCATCTGTTTGTATGAGCATATTAACATTGCTTGCTCCTACATTAGACTTTAATCCTGTGTCCTTACGTCGGCTGCCTGTAATTGAACAGCACCAAACTAAAGTTGTACAGTTAGCAGATGTATGTATCGAAATTTCTAAGCATGATTGGGACAGCTTTGAAACAAGCTGGGATTTCCAACGCCACCCGCTCTTAAAAGTGGGCAAAGATACATGGTGGAATGAATCCGACATCAGAAATCACCGCATTGAGGATAGCTTCAACTTCTGGCGGTATCACGCGGATTCCCAATTTGCAAAACTAAAGGCCAACGAGGAAGAACTAAACCGTATTTTCATAGATATTTACGGCTTGCAAGACGAACTAACACCAGAAGTAGAGGATAAAGATGTAACCATACGCAAAGCTGATTTAGGGCGCGACATTCGTAGCTTTATTTCCTATGCCATTGGCTGTATGTTTGGTCGTTATAGCTTGGACGAGCCAGGGCTGATTTTCGCAGGGGGCAATTTTGACCCAACACGCTACGTTACCTTTACCCCTGTCACCGACAACCTAATCCCCGTTGGAGTGAAAGATTATTTTGATAGCGACATAGTGGTGCGATTTATGGAATTTGTAAAAACAGTTTACGGCGAAGAATCTTTTGGCGAAAACCTCGCCTTCATTGCCGAATCCATATACCCGAATGCCAGTGGCACAACCAACGAAAAGTTGCGTCGTTATTTCCTAACCGATTTTTACAAAGACCACCTGAAAACATACCAAAAACGCCCGATATATTGGCTTCTGGATAGCGGCAAAAAGAATGGCTTCAAAGCCTTGATATATCTTCACCGCTACAACAAGGATACAATTGGTATAGCACGTACTGATTATCTGCATAAACAAAGACAACGATATGAAAGTGAATTGGATAGCTTGCAAGCCAGAATATTACAAACTGGAGATGCCAAGGAAAGAGTTGCTTTGCAAAAAGAAGCAAATGCCATACAAGCCGCACTTGACGAATGCCGCAACTACGACCAAATAATGGCCCACATCGCCCATCAACGAATAGAACTCAACCTTGATGATGGTGTGAAAGTGAATTACGCCAAATTCCAAGGGGTGAAAGTGCCAAAAGATGACGGTGGGTCTGAGAAGATGGATTTGTTTGCGAAAATTTGGTGATTCACATAATAGACCTCTTCCGAAACCTTCTCGCGGCAGATTTCAGAAGAGGTCTATTAAAGAGTTATTTACTTATGTTACGAAACAACTCCGTTTATGGCTTCACACAATGTGTTCGTAGCAACTATGAAACGGCGTGAAGCCTCTACTTCCAAGACTGCTTCCGAAATGCGTAACCCTTCGTCCTCACTAAAGATAGCGAAATCATCTAGCAGAGAAACTTCGGGCATATTGCCATTTTCAACATATTGTACTATCGCGCTTGATTTTATCTCCCACTCGGTTAAATCGGCAAATCGCATCCATGCTGTTACACATTTATCGTATATATAAGCTAGCAGAAAACTATTTTCATGGTAGCTTTTAAGTAATACATAATATTTTTTGCCTTCTAATTTTGGAGGTGAGTTCTCCAAATGTCTTGCTAAAGTGTACAAGCTATTGTACTGGTTTTGCAAATGAGCCGCCTTCTCATAAGCCATAGTTTGGGAAAATTCGTGGATTAGCTTTTTTATATCCTGCAATACTGGTTCATGAGAAACATGAAAAAAAGAAATAACTTCTTTGACTACAGACTGATATTCATTTGCTGGAGTGCAACGGGCACAAGGTGCTAAACAACGCTGAATATGGAATCGTAAGCAAGGTGACTTTGCTTTCACAACATTCCTCTTGTTTCCAAATTCACAAGTTGGTGTACGCCAATATTCACTTATGACTTCTAAAGCATAAATCGCGTGTTCTTGACGATAAAAAGCTCCTATGCGTAATTCTTCTACTTCATGCGCACTTTCTGGAATTTCTATTACATATAAACCCGGATAAGTTTGGCATGTGTCTATTTTTATATACCAATATTGACGGTCTTTTCGCATCCGAATATTATACGGAGGCCGATATGTTTTGATAAGCCTGTATTCTAGCAGTAACGCTTCTATATCCGTGGCGGTGCATTGGTATGATATATCAGTTACAAACCGCATCAATCTGGCGATTTTCTCATCTTTTTGCTGTGTGAAATAAGAGGCCACCCGTTTACGCAAGCTTTTTGATTTTCCTACGTACAATATTTGACCGTCGGAATCTTTGAAAAGATAGCATCCGGGTGTAAGTGGAAGTTTATGGACAACATTTGTTAAAATTGTTGATTGATTGTTTTGTGGTCTGCTCATTTTCATCCCTACTCTTTTCTTTATGTACTGCTATTGGATATTTATAACATAGTTCGCCAATGAATGATAGCGCGTATAATTTTCGTCAAAAAAACATTCGCCAAAATAGAGATAATTGTATACAATAGTGGAGCAAAGTTTATGCCATCAATATGGAAAGCAAATAAGGAGATAAAAAATTGATTTATAGAAAAACAATACCTAAGCTATTTATTTTACTCGCTTTGCACATTGAGCAAACAAGGCATCTTCAAAATCGTCCATTGGAAGGTTAAAAGCGTCTGTGACATCTGCGGCTAACACATCAACAAGTTTGACAGTGGTTAGGAATTTCTGTACCAAGGTGTTCAATTGTTGACGGTCTTTAACATGCCTACTTAAGATGTAATAAATATCGGTGACGGTGCTAGCAGTAACAATGCCAGTAATTTTATTACTTTCTGACAGTTTGATAATTTTGGCACTGGTTTGAGCAAAACCAGCCCGATTTTGGTAAACATCTATAACAATGTTGGTATCAACCATTACTTTCATGTGCCAGCCTCCGCTCCTGTCTTGCCTGTTTAACGGTGTAATTATCGTCTGGGATAACTCCTAGCAAATCATCGACAACGCTTGGTAACGGATTTGGAGAAACGAGTATGGCAACCTCTACCCCATTTTTTGTAATGTGTATTTCTTCTTTGTTTACAAGATTGAGGTACTTGCCGAAGTTGGTTTTGAAGTCTGTTGCTGTAACTTGTATCATAAAAACACACCCTTTTCTTTTATGATATCTTGACTATAGTACGATTGTCAACGCGGAGCAGATCGGTCTAGTTTACTGAACCCCTTGCATTCTGCTAGTGGTTGGCAACTACCAGCCCCCACAGTAGATTTTCACTACCTAGATATTCGACATGCGTGGCACATAATAAAAGCTGTCGCAAGCGTTAATGCCTGCAACAGCTTTTGGGGATTGATTTGTTATCTTGTAAAGAAATTTAACTTGCCGCGCTTGCGTAACCTACCACAAAGACAGATAACTGGGAAGTTGTAAATGTGACTGTCTCGGCTTCTTCGTCGTATGTGGAAGTTAATTGTGCCCTTGTGCCTCCGTCATCTAAATGCCATACCGTTGCTGGAAAATCGCCATCGTGAGGTAGTGTGACTGTGATTTCCTCGGCAAAAGTGGTAACAGGTACTGTACCCCTTCTGATTGTAATGCGGTAAGCCTGTTCGTTCCTGCCTATTGCTCTGCGTTGATTGTTTGTTAGGCTGGAAGAAGCGGCAAGTATGATGGATACAGTTATAAAGGGTTCATTGCCCTGCTGTATTATAGATGAAATAGTGCTGGGAGTTAGAGTAATCATTCCCATTGGTAATCGGATTTCTACTGCTAGTCCAGCCTCTGCGAACGCTGTTAGGCCTGTCCTTGGTAGGCGTACTGAATTTAGGCTATCCGCTTCGGAGAAGTCAAAGGTTACTGTACCATCTGCGGCATTGTTGATTAGTTGGTCTATTGTACGTGGTGCTAAATTAAGATTTGCTTGATTGTTGGATACTGTAGCTCTTATGTTGGCATTGCCGCCACCAACTGGCACCCGTATTGAGGTAATTCGGGTTGAACGTGGGGTTGAGGTTCTGGTGCTTCCACCGCCTCCCCCTCCACCACTTACAGGCGGACGCAAGGTTTGGTTGTTGTTACCGCCTTGATTGCCATTGCCTGGAGGAGGTTGATTGTTGTTGCCTCCTTGGTTGCCACCATTGTCTACGCCCTCATCGTTACATATACATGGATATTGCTCGCAATCGGGACATAGGTTGTTGTCGCCGTTATCTACGCCTTCATCGTCACATATACATGGATATTGTTCGCAATCAGGACATAATTCTTGCATTTCTAAAGTTGTAATACCCACACTTGCTGTTGGAGTACCTGTGTTATGGGTTGCGTTTGTCGCTGACCTTGCCCATATGAAGTACTCTGTGTTTGGGGTTAGACCTGTGAAAGTTAAGCCCGTTTGCCAGCCTGTGGTTGGAGCCGTTGTGTTGATTTGGCTTATTGCGTATTCGATGGTCTGCCCTGTGGTTGTAGTTAATACCGCCGCATTGATAGTTATAGTGTTGTGAGTTGCTTGGTTTACTGTTGCAGGGGTTTGGATTGTTGCGCCGGGAAGCATATCACCTGTTTGTGCAAGTCGGATGAATCTGAATGCCTCATTGTGTGTGAATGTACCGCGACCGATTACATTGTCAGGTAGGTCTTGTACTGTGGGTTGGGTGCGTTCAGTGCTTGCCCAATAGTAGAAATGGCCAGTGATGTTAACTGTACCTGTGTCACCATTAGTACCACCACCGATAGCTGAAGCATTGCCAAAATCCCCAGATATGGCCACAATTGTACCACCATAAATGTTGATTGTGCCACCATTACCGTTCCAACCGCCGCCAATTCCTGCACCGCCCCTGCTACCCATAGCGGTAATGTAAACATTATCGCTTATAGTTATTTGGCCTCCAATACCACCAAGTCCGCCGCCAATTCCAGCACCATTCTCGCTACTTGTGGCTACAATAATGGCGTTGCCGCTTATGATTATTTCGCCTCCATCGCCAGATCCGCCGCCAATTCCTGCACTGGCACCAGTAGCTTCAATTATTCCGCCCGAAATGTTGATTATGCCGCCAATGCTGTCCCAGTTACCACCTATACCAGCTCCCCCAGAATTTCCAGTGGCTATAATATTGGCGTTACCGCTTATGGTTATTTCGCCACCATTGCCACTCCAACCACCGATGCCCGCACCCCCGTCACCTGCGGCTACAATCGTACCACCGGAAATATTTAATATGCCGTCATAACCACCAATGCCTACACTCCATCCGCTGGCTGTAACATTAGCATTATCACCTATGGTTATCTCTCCACTATTGCCGCTGGAACCACCACCTATACCTGTAACGCCAGTGGCTGTAACAACACTATTAAAGATGTTGATTATGCCACCAGAACCGAGTAAACCGCCGCCAATACCAGCACCCTGACTACCACCAGTGGCTTCAACTGTACCACCAGAAATATTGATTGTACCACCATTGCCACCATGTCCACCACCAATGCCAGCACCAGCCCTGCCAACCCCGCTTGCAGCTGTAACATTTGCGTTATCACTTATAGCTATTTCGTTGCCACTGCCGCCGGAACCACCGCCTATACCTGCGCCTGATCCTCGGCTTGTAGCTGTAACATTGGCATTGCCGCTTATGGTTATTTGTCCTCCATTACCTCTATCGCTAAAAAATCTACTACCGCCACCTATGCCAGCACCATCACCAGATAAGGCAATAACAGTGCCACCGGAAATGTTGATTGTGCCGCCATTGCCGCCGCGACCGCCACCAATACCTGCACCTGGGCCACCAACAAAGGCTGTGGCTGCATGATTGCTTGTGGCTTCAATCACACCACCAGAAATGTTGATTATGCCACCATCTCCATCACGGCCACCGCCAATACCAGCACCTCCTGTGGAACCGCCTAAAGTTTCAATAGTACCGCCGGAAATGTTGATTATGCCGCCGTCACCGTCGCCACCACCACCAATACCTGCACCGTGACTACCACCCGTGGCTACAATATTGACATTGCCGCTTATGGTTATCTCACCACCATTGCCACCGCCTACACCGCCACCAATGCCAGCACCACCATAACGACTTGTGGCTGTAACATTGGCATTACCACTTATAGTTATTTCTCCGCCGTCACCTCCACCGCTAAAATTACCACCACCGCCAATAGCCGCACCGTTGAAACTATTTGCCACAACTGTACCGCCCGAAATAGTGATTGTGCCACCATTGCCACTATTACCGCCGCCAATTCCTGCGTTACCAGTGGCTTCAACTATGCCACCAGCAATATTAATTGTACCACCATAGCCATCCATACCACCGCCAATTCCAGCACCAGCAGCACCACGACCAGTAGTTACAACAGTGCCATTATAAATGCTAATTGTACCACCATTACCTCTGCGACCACCACCAATACCCGCGTCACCTATGGCTTCGACTGTGCCGCCAAAAATATTGAAAGTGCCTCCATTACCGTCTCTACCGCCGCCAATGCCTGCGCCTTCAGTACCACCTGTAGCGGTTATAGTTGTGTTGTCACTAATGGTTATTTCACCGCCATTGCCACCATTACCGCCGCCAATGCCTGCTGCTAACCAGCCGCCTGTGGCCGTAACAGTGGTATTGCCCCCTATTACGATATCACCACTATTATCAGTATTGCTACCTCCGATGCCAGCACCATTGGTACCACCGTTCGCCTCAAGACTTCCTGTACCACCAATAGTGAGAACTGTGTTTTGAGGGACATGTATCCCAGCAGCATTCATTCCTGCCGAACCAGCCCCTGCTGAGAGTGTGTTGTTCCCAGAGAGATACAACGTTAAGTTTGCGCCTGGATTAAGTGTGAGAGGGGAAATGTCGCGTCCAGGGTTTGTAATAGATACACTTTGTAGAGTAATTGTAGCCATACCCGTAACTTCAATGCGTTGCCCTCCTGATACTCTGCCTGTTACCGCAATATTTGTGCCGTTAGATACACTAAGAACTGGCCAGTTCCAAGTAGCACCATGTTCTGTTGCAGTAGTGGGTGTAACGCCGTCCATTAACGTCCATGTCAATGTCTGGATGTTAAAAATAGCGGTTGAGCTATTTGCTACTGCTGTTACAATGTTTACAGGTGCAACCTCAAGCGCGTCAGGCGTAGTAACGTACACCTCACTTTGCACCACCGTGTACTCACTCATGCTATCTAGTGGTACCTCTGCCTCATTCGCTACTGCCTGTATAGGCATAGTCCCAAGCACCAACGCAAATGACACCATCAGCGCAAGTTTCTTCTTGATAATACCCATTACCAAGCTCCGCATACGTCGTTTCATCTTCCAATTCCTCCATTCTGATTTTTTAAGGGACATACCTTTATAAAAAAGTGTACTTTTTTATAAAAGTCCTACAAAACAATCATTGAGCAAAATTGGGAAATAATTCATTGATTTATTGCAGTTTCTATGATAGAGTTGTACAGATTAGGGGCATCCTAGGATATAGAATAGACATAAAACTGGACTACATAAAAGTACACCTTTTTATAGCGTTTCCACCTCTACTTACTACGAAGCTCCCGCAATCTATTATAAAACGTGGCTTGTTTAAGCCCTGTCTTCTCCAGTGCTTCATCAAATTTAATTTTTCCTTTTTCCCATTCTTTCACCACTTTTGCAAAATTATCAGGGGACTTTTTTATAGGCCGCCCGAACTTTACCCCTCTTGCTTTGGCCGCCGCTATCCCTTCCGATTGCCTTTGTCTAATATTATCCCGCTCATTTTCCGCTACAAACGATAAAATTTGCAAAACAACATCCGCTAGAAAAGTCCCCATCAAGTCCTTTCCTTTTCGCGTGTCCAAAAGCGGCATGTC
>Ga0123355_10014174_pt1 | contig 12448 bp, 8 predicted proteins | sample TergutEmb28metaG_3_FD_89872 | JGI IMG/M metagenome (GOLD analysis project Ga0123355, IMG submission 89872) | Embiratermes neotenicus P1 segment gut microbial communities from Petit-Saut dam, French Guiana - Emb289 P1 | ecosystem: Host-associated > Arthropoda: Insects > Digestive system > Gut ...
AGACGTAGATGGGAGGATAATATTAAGATGGATCTTCGGGAAGTGGGAGGGGGTGGAGACTGGATGGAGTTGGCTCAGGATAGGGACAGATGGCGGGCACTTGTGAATACGGTGATGAACATTCGGGTTCCATACAGTGCGGAGAATTTCTTGACTAGCTGCAGAACCAGTTAGCTTCTCAAGAATGGCTCTGCTCCATGGAGTAAGAAAGTGACTTTTAAAATACGTTAAAGGAAAAGTGGATTCCAAATGCTTTCCAGATTTTTTTTTTTTTTTTACTGTTAAGATTTTGAACAGACGCGGATCTAGGCTTTTTGGGGTCCTGAAGCTTGCACAATTTTTGGGACCATCTTTAAGAAAAAGAACACCAAATTCCAAAGAAATATTTTGGCACGAAAATTAACATTTATTAAAAAGAGAAATCAGAATAAATAACAAATTTAAAAAGGCTGACGAATATCACAAACGTCATGAAATCCAGAATATTAACACAATATTTTAATTACCTTCCTGACACAACTCTATAACACTTTCTTTTCTACATTTTTGGCTGCATACTCTTCGATCGCCTCTTCATAATACAACGATATTCTAATATAATTTTCTATAGAGAGAATATGAATGTAATTCAGTCTTTGCCCTATCATGGATGATAGTAATTTGATATATTATTATTAATAGTTTGGAAAAGGTTATTTCAGCTTCACAACTCGTTATTGGCAATTTCATGAAAATATTTAGGATATTTTTCAAATCTGGGAAAAATTCTATCAAGTTTATTTCATATATGAACTGCAAGATTCCAGGAAATTTCTTGGGCACTGCTAGGCCAATCCCAGGGCCTTTGAAGGGTCTCGTGCAAGTGAAGGGCCCTGTAGTTTCAGATTCGTTAGTTTCATGATAAATCCGCCCCTGATTTTAAAGGCATCAGTACGGTATTCTGCCGATATTCTGTCTGAATGCTTTTCTATAGCATTTTTTTCGGTGTGACTGATCATTATAGACCTAAGTAGCCCGAATTATTGCACGTGTGTTAACTTGTCAGCTTGATTCGTGACATGCAAATAAAACAGCACTCATTAACTGGTACATGTTTACATCAATTTGAACGCGTGGCACCTTTTAAAGTTAAAATAATATGATACTGAATTTGTTCTCCTTTCAGGTTCTCCGCTCACAAGAGTTCCACTTACTCAGGCAGTCTTCCTTCTGCTATTCTATCCAGTTCTACAGCTAATACAATGAAGCGTCGCGGTATCTTTCAAAGAAGAGATGCACAGTGTAACAACGAGGAATTCATAAAGAGCTTATGCACATATCACTGTTTCCTAGCAGACTCTTTTCTCTTTACAAGATATTCAGTTGAGTTTATTGAATGCAATTACTCTCAACCTTATTATAAGGTAAAAAATAACAGATGAAGAAACGTTTTATAGCTTTTATTTGGATGTGAGCCGATTTAAGTCTGTGGTGGGCCTTAAGCAAAATATTATCTTGGGGTCCATGCTCTTACCTTTTTATTTGCTTTAAACAAGTTTTGCAATTTTTGAACGGTAGTAAATCAATTTGTATTAACAAAATAACAAGACATGAGAAGATTAATAACTCAAACTAAAATTAACTTTCTTATTCATTTTTCCAGTCATATCATTTAACACATTTTACATTAAAGGCGAAAGTTTGAAATACCAAATTACCCAGAGTCCCCCATACCTCCCCTAAATGTTATAGGTGTTTTTTCTTCATCAGCTCCACAAACATATGAAACAAACTTACGAACTGAACTAGTAGTTAAATCCCTTTAAAATTCTAAAAATGCAAGAAGAACCCTTTGTTTACAACTGCTAATTAAAATGAAAATTTCTGAGCTTTGTTTTCAACCGAATGTTCAATATTTTTGAAGATTTTCGGCTTCACTTTTCAGTTCATGGCACTAGTACTCATGTGACGAGGGCGCTGGAAGCTGCCCGCTTGTTAATTGTTCAAGCAGCCTTGCAGATGGGATGCCACCATATAAGTACAAAAGAATTCTATACCAACAATTCCAACAATAAACAAATAAAAAATACAAGAAAGAAGTAGGCCAGATAGCAAGAGGTAATTCTATAAATATTAACTAAATCGTAAAGGGAAGTCTCTAACCCGTAAGTACACACACACACACACACACACAAACACACACACACACACAAGTAGACGCACTACTGGACGCATTACATTTTCTTTCAGATCCTGACGCCTTATGTGCACGTTTTATCCATATATCAATAACTTTGTCACAAGAAAGAACAAAGCTGTTTATTCTTAACGTATCCAAAGAACTTTTTTCTATTTACGATATTCACTAACAGATAAAACAAATTATTATATCCCTTCATCTTATAAAATTTGTTCCTGTATTAAACAGCCTACTCGTTATTTCATCAGAAATATTTTTTTTTAATCTTTCTCATTCACTTTGCTGCGGAATGATTTGTTCTTTATATAAGATAATCTTGATAGTCTTGAACGGTTTCTGATAACAAACAACGTAGATAGGTCTCAACGTCATTAATATGCCACTATCCTATGATCTGATGAAACATTTCTGCTGTAGTACTAATTCTTAAGCATTCCTTCTTGCACAACTATTTTACAAGAATGGCTACTGGTGGTAAGGTAAATCCCAGCGAATATTGTGTGTTCGTATCTACAGGAAACAATGTCGTGAAGTGCTGAAGCCAGTATTTTGGCAAAGATGTGTGTGTGTAGCAGAAAAACGGATCCAAATCAGGCGAGCAATCTCTTAGTTTATGTGAACAAGGAAAGATTCAGATTCAAGTTTGACAAAATTAGAAGCGCATGTTTTTGTCAGTGCCGCTGTGTTTATGTAATTAATGGAAACATCCCTCATCAATTCCCAGGCTTCGCTGGGCTGCACTCACTTCTCATGTTTGTGTTATTTCGTTCCGTGGAACGAAGCCATTTGGAGTCACATTTACTCGATCCCCAAATTCGTTTTGACAAGTTTAATGGACTCCGAATTTAGAATATATTATGTTAGTAACTGTCTCATCCCAAACCATGTAATTTTCAGCTTCTCTCGTTGTGGGGGTTTTGTTCCCAGAGACAGTGCAATTAAAGTTAGCCAAACAGGAATACGTAATTTCTGCTAAGAAAAGACAGTCGGAACAGCTCAGAGCGTAGAAGGATTAAGCTACGTTAGAATGATCCGGAGTTCAAATACCGGAAGGGGCAATAGATTTTTCTCTGCTCTAAAATGTCTGGGTAAGGGCTGGAGCTCAACAAGCTTCCTATTCAGTGGAAATATGGATTCTTTACCTGGGCGTGAGGTGGCCTAAAGTTGATGCTAACCTCTCTATTCTATCTAGTGCGGAGACAAAGAATGAGTGGCCCTTTACCTCCCCTATGTCTTCATAATGTGTACAAAGACAAATTTTCTTTTTTAACTTGGTCCTTAAATATAACTGGCCACCTAATGACATTAGGTCCTTTTCCTTTGCCTAAGCGGTCGTAGAGACGAAGACACATTCGTCTGCAAGTCTCCCCTAGGCTGAAACAGTCAATGTTATGAGACACGGAGTGGTGGGGGAGTCACTCATTGAGAGAGTTCTGGCCAGAATATCCGAGAGCGGTATTTGTTATCCTGTATCAGTGGAGTAAAGCAGTCCCCAGAAGGTTGGGGATTCCAGATTTCAAGACAATTGGCACAAGAAGCCATAAGCACTGGCGGGCTTTACCCTTCGGGAAATATCCCTTGTACTCATTTCTGTCAAATTCTGTGTCTACACCAGAGCCATAGTTCGACCGGAAGGATTACGGCGATGAAAAATTCCAATGACACCATCGAGAATCGAACCTGCGACCTCCCGACGTGTAGCGCAGTACCTCAACCAACTGCGCCATCATACATTTCTCATAGTTTTATAATTAACTGAATTTACCACTGTTTAGCAAACAGCCACTTATTGGCCAAAATTTTGCTGAATAATTGTGCCACAGTGGATGAGCAAACATTGCGAATACATAAGAGTGTAATAGGAAATATACCTCTTGAACAAATAATAATTCCACCTGTGCTGCTCCGTCCAAGCGCGTACCCATTACGACCCTAAAAACGGAATCCATGCCTCCAATAATACTGAGCTACGCCCTTTACCCCAACATCTCACCCAGTCTACCTGCCACAGTTATTTGACGTCCATCTGTGTGATGCAAGTTGAAGTGAGGAAAGGTAGAAATGGCGTCGGCAGCTCTGAGTTGTATAGAGCTCGTTTCGAAAGGTGACAGTGGATTATTTAGTGTGAACAATGAGATATTATATTACAAAACTTTTGTATAATTGTTTAAAGCTTTATGCATGAAATTAACGAATAAGACGAAACGAATTTTCACTGAAATCAATAATGGTTTGCAGATAAAGCTAATAAAGATTTATGATAAAGAGTTAGGAATAAAATTATGGAACTATAGAAAGAAGTATAATTTATTATGAATGTTACTGCGCGTTGTTTGCAAGATATCTGACAAGACGCAATGATAAGCAAAAAATACTTTACTTAGAGCTGAGAATATGAAGTATTACATTCCTCAAGACTTGTCACGCTCGGTTATGGGCTTATAACGCCCTCTCACTAAAAGAAATATTTCAATGCTGCTTTGAAATTTATTGCGACTGCATTTTAAAACATAACTTCGCTCACTCTCCTCTTTAAAATTCCCGATTTAAAAATAAAATTCAAGATGAAATGTGAAGCCAACAACAAGCCTCTCAGTAGCATTTCAGAGTACTCAGCACTTTATCAAAATTCATAGAAATGCTCTTATTGAAGAATGGCAACTCGGTAGTTCAGCCAGTATAGTGATCTGCTACACGCCAAACGACGAGGTTTCTAACACCAACAGACCTACCAAATTACTGTGTAGGTGTACTGACTGCCTCTATTATCCATTCAGTCTCATACGTAGTGGGAATTAGAGAATCGTTCCTCTGATGCAGGTGTCAGGGACATAAAGTTGACGTACCTCATCTATGAAGAATTTAAAGTGCATCCAAACGTATGCTTTCATGGCTTTGTACTTAATGAAGCACGGGGATTACTTCATCTTATTAGTCACCTACTGGCCGTAAAAATAAAAGCATTAACTTTTGCCTCTTGAAGATTTAATATACACTCGTACCTGTTTACCATTGGTACCACGGGTGATCTCCCCTGAGCTTAGTACGCTGTGTGCCTAACCACTTTAATATTTCAGTTTATTGTACCTCCATATGTAGAAAATTTGAATGTCTCTCTTTTGCAGTTCATGGTAGAAAGTCCGGACGGGCTGAAAGTTTATAATTTTACCCGCCCTGGCCCAAGGACCATTTGGCCCGACCCAACCAAAGCTCAAATTTCACCTACAAAATTGTGTGACCCTTATCCGAAAGAAGCCTGACTTCTTTTATTTTGACCGAAATAAAGCCCAGTATAAGACTATTTAAAATTTCCTATGACTATCCCATCATTAGTGCGTACAAATTTTAATGGTTGATTACAAATAATTTTAAACAAATTATTTAAAAATGTTCTAAGTGCATTTTAAATTTCTTTTGGTGTTTGGGGTGGGGTGGGATGTTATAGGACTCCAAATTTGAGACATGCTTTTTGGAATTTCTGGAGTTGGGTCAGATATTTCAGTCCCAGAGAAAATCAAGTCAGTGGGATTTGTTACAAATTGAACTTAAATGTATTTACATTCCACAGATCCATTGTATTGTAGTAAAAGGATGTACAACATAACATTATACACTATAAGTGTAATAACAAGACAGGTAATGTGTGTACAAACATAATGTTGAGGTGCATTCTTGCAACCATTGTTGCAGTGGAAAAGCAATGAGTATTACATATTGTGAGTGTGTATTTGTAGCCTTAGGTATCCACCTTGCAACGTGCATTTTCCATATTGTCATCTGTGACTTCACCCGCTCTACAATATTCTTCCACAATATCTCAAAAAACGGCACGATTTTCCAAAAACAAAGTTCCTGAACACAACATGTGTTTTGAGTTCCTTTACAGCGTTTGTCTGAAGCACTACTCATTCTAAGTAGAAATGAGCTAGATAAGATCAAAAATGTATATTGGTCTTCATGTAAAGTGCTCGTTATTCTTGTCCGATTTTAATGAAACTTGAATTTTCTCGACTTTTTTTTTTCGAAAAATACTCAAATATAAAATTTCACGAAAATCCGTCTAGTGGGAGCAGAGTTCTTCCATGCGGCAGACCAACGGGTGGACTGATATGACGAAGCTCATAGTCGCTTTTTGCAATTTTGGGAAAGAAAATTTTCTTTAAAGGCAATGCAAATATGAATTACCTGGTTTGTGGAGCCGTTTATAGTCATTTTGTAAGAATATTATATCATACAGACTGTAAGTATGGCAAAGTATTTGTATGAAGAGTTACTTAATATTATGTGCATTCCTTAGCGAAGCCAGTTGACCACACGTATTTGCATAATACTAGGTGTGATTTGCGACATAGACCATAGTACTTCCACTGCTGGCTTAAATACTCTTCTGTCAAGTTTTATATTTCCCTGCTACAAGGAGAATCATTGTGTCACTTGGTTCCTGCTTAGTATACAAATCACTGATACGTAATTAAGTTAGATTTGGCACACGAAAGTCATGTTTTATGTCTCAAATTTATACAACATATTTCTGAACTTCAAATTTTACCATTTTGTCAACATGTAAAGACAGTGAGTAACGAGAATAAATTTTCACTGGAAAGGAAATCATGTATGAATTTCTCAAATAACTTTCTATAAGAGCCACTTTACTTCACAGTTTCCTTTAACCCAATTCGATTATTTGTTCTGGACTTTGAATACTTTCTAACGTGTGTCTACTCTTGTGAGGTAGAAAATACTGAAAAGAACTCTACAAAGGTAGGCAGTGTTTTGAACACACTCAATTAAAAACTTCCATCAAAACGCTGCTTTAGGCTTCCGTCTGGATGTGACTTGGCAAAATGGACAATATAGCAATTGTACGTACTACATAACACAGGTGCGTTTGGATCTTGCATCTTGGACTCTTCTCACTTTGTCATACCATGTAATACAATGGGGTCGTTTTCTAGCAACATCAAGGTGGCAAATAGAATTGCGCGTACCGTACTCATCTTGTACGTTTGAATAACTCGTGCATCGAAACAAGATAAGAATATTAACATTTTTGCCATGGATACGCAACAACGAGTTATTTTGTATTGTTTGGCTTCTATATCGCTGTCAAATACAAAAAACACCATGGAAAATAAACAGTGAGTTCTCTTAGATGTTACGCAATATTGTTGTATATTACATACGTTACTGTTATCACCAATGGACATTTTTTTTTTCATAATATATTCTGTAACCTCCTGGTCCCCTCAGATATTTTTTCAAAGCTGTATTATTAAAGGTCCCTCTATTTTTTTTTCCTTCTCTGTCTGATATCTCGTAACACGAAGGTAGAATAATTGTCATGATTAACCAAGGGCCATCGAAAGCTCTAATAAACTTTACCGTTATTCCTGAGGCTGTATCTGAGGTTGATTGCCACTTTAGCAAGACTTCTTCCTTTAATTCAGTTTCCAATTGTAGATCGTAACTGTCCCCTCCTTTTCCTTTCTGCGGAATTTTTTATTGTCAGGTAAGCTAGCGTTATTTTATCTTGCATTTTTCGTTACTTGGTTGTTGCTTTTTTGTCTTGTTTAATATTCTACTGAAGAGCTCCGGGCGGTTGTCATTAAACATTAGTACCACTGGTGTAAACCCAGTTGAGCCAGATATGGTGTTATTTACCCAAAACTCGATTTTGGGAATAAGTTCAGGCCATTTCTTTTGTGTAAAGTGGCAATAAATTTTGCAATACTTTCCAATCTCTTCATTACACGTTCAACAGGATTAGACTCTGGATGCCTGACTGGGGAATATGTGATGGTCACATCTAGCTCAGATATTAATTAAAGTGGAGTGTATGTTCTTGTCTAACACAACTTAATTTATTTGATGGTAGAGATGTATTTACATTACTACCTAAGATACAACTACATGTTTCGGCTCTTGTCATTAGCCATCTTCAGGTTGTACATGAATCCTTTGAAAGTAGTTATACAGGATTTCATATGGGCTGTGTACAGTGAGGATGTGGGGGATGAGGTGGGCACGAGATCTGGTATGTGTCATATTATGTGTGTAGAACATGTATGTACATTATATACTTATCCTATATCATGTACTGTGCTACAATATACAAGAATATGGAATTTGTAGTTTTTGTAATACGTACATTAACTAAAAACAAAAACTTAAAGGTAGACTAAAACTAAAATAAGATGCCGTAAGGTGGTACTGATGTGTTTGGCTTAATGTTGTTCTTCTGGTTTGTGGATTGTGCTCACCTATCCACCCAAACTTCATAAGCCGGAGGGACGACCCATTAGAGCACGCACTACACATCGCAACACACACTCCGAACCCCAAAAAACTGTAAGTAAATCTGCCATTTATACAAGTACATGTATATGTATATATCGATGATACTTTAAATACATCGACTGAAAATGACTATCCTATATCCTCCACAGGTAGAACCACACTAGGTATACTCATACTAATAAGTTCCGAGGAACCAGCTGACCAATAACACACAGCGGTGCATCAAAGGATGGTCCTCCGCCCTCCTCGATGTCCAGCACTATCTCACACATAGATTGTGAAACTTCTGAAGCCCTACACCCAACTCTAACATGCAGCTCAGCGTAACCAGAAGAACAATATTAAGCCAGACACATCAGTACCACCTTACGGCACCTTATTTTAGTTTTAGTCTACCTTTAAGTTTTTAGTTTTTAGTTAATGTACCTATTACAAAAACTACAAATTCCATATTCTTGTATATTGTAGCACAGTACATACTATAGGATAAGTATACAGGGTATTTCACGACTTTAGGGCATAACTGCAGGAGGTGATTTCCTAGGTCTTTGTGATCAAAAAAGTTCATAAAAACATGTGTCCGATTTTGGACGGTTACGGAGTTATGACCGTTTTAAACTCAGAATAGAAGGAAATCACCTCCTGCAGTTATGCCCTAAAGTCGTGAAACACCCTGTATAGTGTACATACATGTTCTACACACATAATATGACACATACCAGATCTCGTGCCCACCTCATCCCCCACATCCTCACTGTACACAGCCCATATGAAGTCTTGTATAACTACTTTCAAAGGATTCATGTACAACCTGAAGATGGCTAATGTCAAGAGCCGAAACATGTAGTTGTATCTTAGGTAGTAAATGTAAATGCAACTCTGCCATCAAATAAAATAAGTTGTGTTAGACAAGTACATACAGTCCACTTTAATTAGTTTATTGAACACAACGGTGATGGCGAAACGTATGACTAACTCAGATATCTTTTTCTTCCACATAAGTGACGTAAACTGATAAAAACAGCTGAGTTTAATCATGTGAGGATGAAAATCAGTTGTCAGAGTACTTAAGCAAGCTTTGATGGTTGCTGTTCGAAAACTCATTTTATTTGGATAACACATCTAATCAAACTAAAATGCACCGTACACTGCCGCGCCCAAGTGGGAGCTGGCCATAAAAATCCAGGACGCATAGGTCCTCTGGCTCTTTGGATAGATGGCTACTATTCTCAATTTAATAGGCCCTATTTGGGTGTTTGATGCGTTGACAGACATCACAGCACAATAAAATCTTCCTCACCTTTCGGCCTAGTTTTTTTTTACATAAAAGGTAGGGCTATTTCCGCTACGCATTTTCCACTTTCTGCATGACCCAGGGAAAGATGTGCAAATTTAGAAACTTTATTTTCTAAGCTGGACGGCATCATGTGTCTCCAAACTGGGTAGCCTTCATGGTTCTTACAATGAATCACACCATCTACGACTGCATACCGCCAGTCGTGCACTTAGGCTGGCGGGTTTGTTACCTGATCCTTCAAGTTTTTGATGTAAGGATCATTGTCTTGGTAAACGGCTGAGTCCTTTAATTCTTTCTTTACCTGGGGGTCTATGCTAAGCCTATTGCTGCCACCATTATGTATCTGGGCCTCGTTAATTGCTTGATTTGCTCCAGTGTCAGTCCCGCAGGATGGCGGCTGATTATATATGCCAGATAAGTTCTTAACAAACTGTGAACGTAATTCTCCAAACGCTCTCTATAAGTGAGCTGTCCATTTCCATTTTTCAACATAGGGTTCAGTGGAGCTACAAAGTCTGCATAATTTATTACAAATATTTGATGAAATCCTCAAGTGCCTAGAATTTATCTCAACTGTTGCGATTTCTAGGAGACGGAGAGCTTAGTGTCGCTGAGATCCTCTGTATATCTGCTGATATAGCTTCTGGTCCTACTACATGCTCAAGAAAATTCATCTGGGGTTGACAGAATTTACATTTCAAGGCATTTATTATAAACCCGGCAGTAGTCAGCTTATTGAAAGTTAAGTTCGTGTGTCCTAAATGTTCTTCAAATATCTTAGAAAATATCATTATGTCATCCACGTAGCAAGCACAGAATGAACTCACGTCACTTCCAAGCACTTTCCACAAACCTCGTACAAAAACCGTCAGCGAAATTTTCGTTCCGAAAGGGACGCGCTGAAATTGATAGAAATTAGTTTAAAATAAGAAAGCGGTATATTTCCTTGAACTTTCATCCAATGGAATCTGTAAAACCGCTGACGTCAAATTAAGACTCCTCATATATTCAACTCCGTAAAACTGTTGGAGCATCTCATCTATCGGCGGAGCTCTTGTCCGATCAGGTGATCCTATTCTAGTAGGAAAACTGAAGATGCTACTGAGATTCAAAGAGTGTAAAATATTGTCAAATTGATTTTTTATAACTCTCCTCAAGGTAATTAATATTAATGTCCCCACATATAATAAAATTCAATTTGAGATTTTAAAAAATTGTGCAAATTCAAATCAAAATTATTTAAGAAAGTGTCGAAATTACACAAAGGAGATCTGTAAATAGCTAAAATACATTGGTTTAACATAGACAGAGTTAATTTTTTATTTTTATGTCCTTCAGTTGTATTATTAATGTTAAAATTCCTTGATATTTTCGTTTGGCCCTGTAATTTACATTTATCGTCCTTATCTACTACTATTTTAAAATTCTGCACTTCACGTGTATTTCTGCCACATATATCATTCTGATTGTGCTCATAATTTTGTTCACATCTTACACAATTTCCACTTCTTAAATTAATATCCCCTACACTGTTTTTTTTTTGTGTTCATTGTCCATAAACAATCTGCATTCCTAGTTATTGGGGTTATCTTTGGTCTGCTTGATGTCCTAAGTGCATTTTCATGTTAATCATCAACATTCTCACTAATAAATTCTATCATGGCCTCATCAGTGGAAGCAGCTTTTGGAACTTCCTTTCATTTTAAACTGAAGGGAGAATTCTGTTTATTCAAAGGATTTGTTTTATTGTGTACAATGATCTTAGCTATCTTTTCTTTACCTGAAGGGTTCATGTGTAGTCCATGTCATGTAAATTCATTTCTAGTGAGATTCGTGTCTATTATACTTTCACAATGCATATCCTTCAACATTTATGCAGCTTCCTATTATAAACTTGTATTTCTTTATTTATGAAAGAGGAATCCTGAAGGTCATACCCATGTGGAGCTGTCATTTTAATGACATTTATATGTTTGTTTTGAACTGCAAAATTCCTGTTGTATCTGAGACCAGTGTTGGGTTAATTTCTGTTGATATCATTTGCACCTTCCCAAATTATTACAAAATCATCACAATGTAGCTGACTTATTTCTCTGTGTGCTTAACGTGTGATATATTCAAGCCTGAAGCCAGGCATCACAGCACCCATAACCTCAAAATTCTTACCAAGTGAGGTCAAGAGTTCATCTGCACAGCCTCTTGCATGGCTGTCACCATTGATTACGATTTTATTTGTCTGAGGTTTTAAGGTTTATTTATTTTTAATTTTCGCAGTTTCTGTTTTCTCAACCAGACCTGGAAATTTAAATGTGTCTGATTCTTCTTGGGGATTATTTGGTAGTGAGAAATGTTTCATGATTGTCGGTACCAATTGTGGTAGTTGTGCATCTGGCTATTTGTTGTATTTCCATCTGGTATAGTAGACTTTTCTCCAGTTTCCTGAAGTAGTCATAAACCTTGGTTTGATGAAGAATGTTTAGGTTTTTTGGATCAAAGGAAGTGGGCTAAAATGCAGTGGATACAGGATCCAAGCCAAAGCAATGTAGATATCCTGAACAATGTAAGACGTGAAGTTAGCAGACATTTCAGGGACAAAAAGAAGGCATATTTGAGAGATAAAATTGAGGAACTTGAAACTAACAGTAAGATCCAAAATATTAGGGACTTGTATAGGG
>Ga0123355_10014175_pt1 | contig 12446 bp, 9 predicted proteins | sample TergutEmb28metaG_3_FD_89872 | JGI IMG/M metagenome (GOLD analysis project Ga0123355, IMG submission 89872) | Embiratermes neotenicus P1 segment gut microbial communities from Petit-Saut dam, French Guiana - Emb289 P1 | ecosystem: Host-associated > Arthropoda: Insects > Digestive system > Gut ...
GGTATTTTACCTACGGGGCTTTATAGCGAGCCGACAAACGGACTCGAACCGTTGACCTGCTGATTACAAATCAGCTGCTCTACCAACTGAGCTATGTCGGCGCGGTTAGCTAATTGGGTGGGTTATGCAGAACATCTTTTACATACTTTGAGGGTGGCTTCGCCATCCTTTTTTTCCCACAGAATTTTGACGCCTGAACGGCTGCATGATGGGCATGTGCCGCGCCAGCTAGCTGTAAGGCGAGCCAATTTGCCACGTTTTAGTTTTGGCATGTGAATCTTCCTTTCGTGTGTCTGATAAATCCTTACGCCGGGGTATTATACGGCGGGTTGTATAGAGCTGTCAATCGTTATTGACACATTTTTGTTTATTTCATCATTTGTGTAACCATAATTTGCAAGTGGAAACATAAAATCGCTTTCGATATCAGGGACAAATGATTTTAGGAGAGTGCATTTTCGGCCTTGTTTCGGATGTATGTTGTATGTGCCGAGACCTGCCGGGATAAAAACAGAACGTCCTACTGGTAGATGTACTCCCATAATATCGGCTTCTCCTTCTACACATGTAAATATGCTAAACGCGGCTGGATCTGAGGTTTCTTCTAATTTGCCCCTTAATTCATACTTTATTATGCCGAAGTGCTTATTGGCTATATGATACACTAAGTTGTTTTCACCTTTTTTTATAGGAAGTCCCAAAACAGTAGATTTTGGAATTTGACCTGTAAAATCCGTTACTGCAAGTGCATCATCAATATGGAGCTGACGGGTGTTGCCATTGGGGTCTTTGCGGTTATAGTCATATAATCTATACGTAATGTCAGAATTTTGTTGGACTTCTGCCACTATTACCCCAGGCGTTAGTGCATGAACTAGCCCTGCAGGGATATTGACTATATCACCAGACTTTACATGCAAGCGGCTTAAGCAACTTTCTATTGTACCGTTTTCGTATGCTTGGCGGAGGGTAGATGCTGTTATTCCTGGTTTAAGGCCGATTATCAGTTCGCCATTTGTTGGCGGATTTAGGATATACCACATTTCTGATTTGCCAGGTTCTGATGTATAGCCATCACTTGGATGTACCTGTACAGACAATGTATCATTAGCGTCAATTATTTTTACAAGTAGTGGAAAATTAGAGTTATCTGCCAGGCGAGTACCCAAGATATTGGTTTTGTCTTGCGATATATAATCTATAAAAGACATACCAGCAGCGGGTCCGTTTTCTATTATGCCCATTTCTTTTGTGCGGCAGGAGATATCCCAGCTCTCGCCTGTTTTTCCCGACGGGATTATCCTTTTGTACATAGTCTCTAGACGGTTGCCTCCCCAAATCATTTCTTTATATATTGGGGTAAAGAGTAATGGATAAAGGTTTACCATGAAGCAATACCTCCATCGGTACGTGATTCTGTACCGCCGACTAGCACACCAGATTCTGAGTCACGCAATATGATTTGCCCTCTGCCAAAGCCACCACTTTCTAATGGAATGGTTATTTTGTGACCGCGACTTGCTAATCCTTGCGCGATATGTTTGGGGAAGTGATGTTCGACTTCAAAGTTATTACCGTTTATCCATTGCCATCTTGGGGCATCTAATGCGGCTTGTGGGTTTAGTTTGTGATCAATCATGTTTGTGATGACTTGGACATGACCTTGGGGCTGCATATAGCCACCCATTACGCCAAAAGGCCCAAGTGCCGTACCATTTTTGGTCAAAAACCCAGGGATGATTGTATGATATGTGCGTTTGCCTCCAGATAGAGCATTAGGATGCGCAGGGTCAAGACTAAAATCGGCTCCCCTATTTTGCATTGCTATACCTGTACCTGGTATGACTATCCCTGAGCCAAAGCCCATATAGTTGCTTTGTATGAAGCTGACCATGTTCCCGTCTTTATCGGCTGTTGCTAGATACACTGTACCACTTTGTGGCGGAAGTATCGCTACTGGCTCTTTGGCTGTTGAGCCGATTTGATCTCTTAAAGTATTGGCATAATTACTACTTAAAAAGTCATCTACACGTGTGGTCATGTGGTTTGGATCTGTTATTGCGGCCTTGCCGCTGGTGAATGCAAGTTTCATTGCTTCGAAATATCGGTGATATGTCTCTAACGTATCACCACTGGAAGGGAAACCTGCTAGTATATTTAATGCAATAAGCGCAACCAATCCTTGACCATTTGGAGGTAGTTCCCACACATCATAGCCGCGGTAGTTAACAGATATAGGGTCGACCCACTCTGGCTCAAAAGCTGCTAGGTCGTCTCCTTGCAAAAAGCCGCCGTGTTTTTGAATAAATGCGGCGATTTTTTCTGCCAACGCCCCTTTGTAAAAGGAGTTGGCTTGTGTGGCAGCAATTTCTTCCAAGGTTTTAGCATGATCTTTGGATGCCCACATCTCCCCCGTTTTGGGTGCGCGACCATTTGGAGCAAATGTTTCATACCAAGGATCAAATTCTGAGCCTGTAAAGTTTGCACTATAATAATTATAACCTCCACCCCAGCCTCTGCCCAATGATGGAGATAGTGGATAGCCATCCCTTGCATAATGTATTGCCGGGGTAAGGCAATCCATCAAGGATAGTTTGCCTAGTCTATTATTGAGCGTAGCCCATGCTGCTGGCGCACCGGGGACTGTCACTGGTATAAGGCCATGCTTTGGCATTTCTTTGTGGCCTTTGGCCTTGAGAGCATCTATCGAGATGCTTTTTGGTGCAGGGCCTGAGCTGTTGAGGCCATACATTTTGCAGTTTGCCCATACAATTGCAAAGGCATCTCCACCTATGCCGTTGGATGTAGGTTCTACAACTGTCAGGCAAGCGGCTGTTGCGATTGCGGCATCAACTGCATTTCCACCTTTTTTGAGGACATCAAGTCCAGCTTGTGCAGCCAGTGGTTGTGATGTAGCAACCATGCCGTTTCGTGCATAGTGTAGATTTCTTGAAGAAGGGAATGGGGATATGAAAGGATCAAAGGGAATTGGCATATACATGCTCCTTTTACAATGTGTACTATTAAATTTGATATAACGTCGTTATAGTCGTTGTTTTTGAAAATAAATAGTTGCTATCTATGCTAATTTTATCACATATGGTAGTAAGTCACCATTAAAAAAGGGACAGCAATATGTATTACTGTCCCTTGTCTGGTTGTTGAAAATGTATGATGTTTAATAGATCTACCACATACCAAAGCACCAAATAATCCCCGAGGTTACTACTTGTTCCGTACCGGTAGCACCGCAGCTGGCGCAAGCCCATCTGGTAGTTATTAAGAGTGGGCAAAATGCAGGATGAGTCAAAGCAGGGCCTACACATATTACGACTGAAGTCTGATTTATTGTAGTAATTGGGCCAATATGCTGCCCCGGCCGGCAATTGCTGTTGAGAGCTTCAATAGGCCAAAATTCATGTGTGGCAATTGAAAAATCTACATATTGGGGGGACTCTAATCTCACAATGTCATCACTCAAGTCACGCATTGCAAAGTCTGGTAAGTTGTTTGATTGTACATAATGAAGTCCTGGCACAATATCACACAAATCATTAAATGTAATATCTACATCTGTATGTTTAACATAAAAAACCATCATGCCATCTTTTTCATACTGATCCATTATCTCAGCGGATTCTGAAAATTGTGCAAAATGTACGTAGTTGTTCGTGACAGACTCCTCAATCGGCACGCGGTTATTGCTCGCGACTGCTATTACTGTAAACGTGAATATCAGTGCGAATGTAACACATGCTGTTGCTAATAGTTTTTTCTTCAATTCTTCATCTCCTTTTCCAAAAGCGTTGAGCTTTTGGTTGTAATTTAGTTGCCATATTGTGATAAAAATCATGCATGAGAATTGCATAAATATGGTATCACAAAGTTGTGATCGATACAATTAGAATTATTGCCAAAAATATGTAAATATTAGGCTCAAAATTTGGTGAAGTTGCTATTTGTATGATCACGTGGTGTCAATCTGGAATAAAAAAAGGGGCTGTCTCGTTAAGCATAAATCATGCATATATATGCACTGCTCGTCATTGCGAGCGCAGCGAAGCAATCCAAGACTTGTTGTAGAAACTGGATTGCTTCGTCACTGCGTTCCTCGCAATGACTGAGCAAGTACATACATATGCAGAAAAATGTTTATCGTGACAGCCCGGTTTTTGCGTTGATTTTGATACAATGCGCTTGCGCATCAAAATCAATAGCAAAACACCCCCTTATATTTACATCTTAAAGCAGCAATTTTATATGCCTACAATACCATCTTTTCTGTATGCCTCATTAATCCGTCTGATTTGCCAGAAGCCTCTAATGTTTTTGTTTGGGTAATCCAGCATACTGATTATTACCATTTCTTCTATTGTTATTATAAACACAGCGGCAATCAAGAAAATAAAGTAGATATTTACTGCCGTTATCCCGCCAAATATAAAATATATTATACCGCCCATAAACAGTATAAAGCCCAATAACTTGTTAGATATTGTATGCAAGAAAAATACCTTGCGATGCTTTATAAGTCCAGGCACTGCGGACATAAGTTTGAATGCAAGTGCAACCAAAATGGCGTACCAAAACCCAGGCCATATGTCAAATGCCGGTAATATAAAGAAAACCGAAACAATAACCATAAACATGTCGGCCATGCTATCTAGCTCTGCACCAAAGTTGCTCGTTGCATTTTTTATACGGCGTGCAATTGACCCGTCAATCATGTCTGTGACACCAGCAGAAATAAATAAAATTATGCTTAATACAGAAAGTGGCGGTACGATGATCAATAAGGCTACCATTATGATACGTGCAAAGCATAGTGCATTTGGTATGTATCTTAGTTTCATAACGTTTCTCCTTTGATTTAGATTTGCGTCATTATACATAAAACTATGAGTATCAACAAGAAATGATTTTTCCAATTACACATTTTTTTTGCAAATCGCTGCATATTCGCAATATCTGCATGGTGTTTTTATGCCTTTAGGGTTGGGGTTTGCGGCTATATCGCCTGCTGACATACGTGTCCCCAACTCCTTAGCCTTGTCCTCGGCTGTTTGTATCAAAGTAGTAAAATCATCAGTAGAAAGAATTGCTTGCTTGCCTGTTTTTGCAAGTCGACCATCTTTATTAAGTTTTACCGGGATTACAGGTGAGTCTATACCTGGGGCTATGCTCTTATCCATGCCTTGTAATACTGTTTCGCCTTCCACTGTTATACCAGATAATCTAAACTGCCTAAGTAGTGCATCGTCGTGAGCCGATTCTCCCATTTCGGCATCGGCGTCGATTATAGGATCATCGATATGGAAGTAAAAAACTCCTGCCGGGTTTACAATTTTATTGTCTTTTTGTGGTAAAAAGCTGCTTAACTGAGTCGGATTTTTGGTCAAGGCACTTATATATAACATCAGTTGCAATTGCAAACCCTTAGCAACATCAATAGGATCAAAGCGGGTTTTACCGGATTTATAGTCAATTATCCTTAAATATTCTTTTTCGTCTGCGCCTTTTAGTATGTCTACCCGGTCTATCCTACCTGTGAGTTGCATCTTGCGATCTTTGTCTAACAGTATGTTTTGATTAAACTCAAGTTCTGTACCCAGTGGGATAAAGCTCCCTCGTTTTATATGTTCTGCCAAAGCCCATATGGAGGTAGTGCAGATCCCGCGTGCTTTATTTAGTATATGCCGATTGCGGGCATTTGCATGAAAAAGATCTTTTTCTTGATTATTGATTATAGTGTCTACTATATTGCCAATGGCGTCCCGGTTTAGATAAGTAATATCAAGTGAACCATTGGCTATGTTGTTTGTAAACTCAGAAAGCACATCATGATAAAGAATGCCCAAATCGGTAGGCAATACATTATATAATTTACGGGGTTTTGCTCCAAGCTGGTAGTCTATAAAATATGCAAATGGACACTTAGCATAGACCTCCAACCTAGACGCTGAAGTTGTTATTGTTGGGCCATAGATGTCTTTTGCGCTTTCTAATACAAACTCCATTTCTTGCGATTGACTGGGGATAGAATTGTATTCTTGCAGAATCGGTGCTTTTTTAATGGCAATATGAGGAAACATGGCTTGCAATCGTTTGAGAACATATGACTGACGTAGTGGCTTGCCGCTTGCGTCGCCTTCTGCATATACAAAGGTGAGTTTTTCATGCGGTTGGCTAAGGCTACAATACAATGTGTAGAACTGCTCGTTGATGCGCGAGATATTGTCTGGAGCTAACTCTATATGTGAATTGATGAGTTTGATGCGTTCGTCTTCTGTAAACAAGCCTGGACTTGGTGATATTGGAGGCAGTGACCCGTCATTTGCACCCAAAACTATCATTGCCTTAATTTGTGGATAACGAGATCTATTGGTATCGCCAAGTATAACTTGGTCTACAGTAGGTGGGATGCGCCCCAGTCCGACTTGCGCAAGTCCAGCGTCTAGTATCAGCGCAAAGGATTCTAGACTGACTTTTTCGTCGCCAAGGACTTCTACCAATTTGTCAAAAACTTGACATATCTTGGGCCATATTTGCTTATGAATGCGGGCAGTAGCTGGGTCACCAACTGCCATATGATGATCAAACCAGCGTTGCAATGTTTCCGGGATATTTAGATTGTATAGCATCGTAAAAACCTTTTCGCAAAAACCTTTTATCGAATCCTTGCTTTGCCCTGTGCCAAAGCAGTGCATAGCATCTAACAGATGCATCCGGCCTACTTCCAAATCATCAGGCATATTGTATTGCCAGCGGTATCCAGTAATGCCGTATGCCAGGCAATGATTTTCTAATCTATCTATTATATTTATATCAAGACCCGTGAGTCTGGTTTTTAAGAAGCGGAAAACAGATTCGTAATTCCAATTGTAAGCAAGTATACATAAAGCGGAACGGATCAGTTCTGTAAGAGGGTGTGCAAGTATATCGATTTCTGTATCGATAAATAGGGGGATGCCAAGCCGATCAAACGCGGTTTGAAGTGTTTTTTCGTAGTGGGTACGGTTTCCACAAATGATGGCAATATCTTTATAACGTAAACCTGAATTGACCCATGTGAGAATGCGGTGCGCCGCGGCATAAACAGCCGCATGTCTGTCAGAGGCCGAAAGTATTTCGATCCCGGAATTGTTGTAAGGTTTGACCAGATCTTGTTCTGTTGTTTTTTGTTCCTTTTCATATGGAAGTAAGTCAGTCCCGGAAGGTGTATATGATTTACCACCTGGTTTCATAGAAAAATGTTTTACAAAAAAAGCCAGCTCTGGATTCTTAGTATGGCGATGATTATCCTTCATATATTTTGGAGGGATAACAGTGATACCTGCCGATGTTGCTAAGTTTGTGAGTTTTTCCTCTGTGTTTTTTGGTGTCGAAAACATAGGGTTAGACGAATTTCTTGTTGTTAAGGTGATTTTCATATCCGCGCCTTGCTTCATCAGATATAGCAAAACTTGCCGCTCTTGGGGAGTAAAGCCATTAAAGCCGTCAGCCCATATCTTTGCGCCCTTGAGTAGAGGAATATCGCTTGTCTCTTGAGCAAGTTTTTGCACAAGCAGATCAAGCATATCATCCGCAAGTACATAGCGACCCCTGATAGCTGCCCTGTACCTGGCTGTGATTAAACTTAGATCTTGTAATTTTAACCCAAGTGAAGGCCCAAGTTGTTCGCATCTTAGTTTCAAATCTTCGGAGCTTATACAATAATGATTAAGTTCTGTAATAGTTGCAGCAAGGGATTCTACAAATCCTTGCTTGTCCACACCGCGGCGGTAAAAGACCAAATCATCCGCAATCTCTAACAAGACTTTACGCAATACCATAGATTTACCAAGCTCGTCAGCAACTTGCCCAGGAGGGCCGCCAAGTAGCGCAAACAAGCGGTACGCCAAGCGGTTAAAGCTAAGAACCTGTACGTGAATAATGGCTACATGGTTTGCGAGCAGCAATTTTTCAGATTGAAGGGAGAACTGTTCTGGCACCAAATAATACAATGGGTTTTGTGTTTCGCACTGGATGCCAGTTTCGATTTCTTTAAGACAAAATGTTGTTTTGCCGCTCCCGGGCGGTCCCAAAATAAATTGCAATGACAAGATTAACCTCCAAAATAAAAAAGTGGTATGACATAATACCACTTTTTGGTGAAATAATGTTATACCGCTTTTTGATTAATAATACTGTGTGTAGATTGGGTGATCAAAATTTGAAAAAGCCTGTATTTATGCAAAAAAATCGGTATGACACCATACCACTTTTTTATACAAAAACTTTCACATTTTAGGACATGTTTATTGGTAGTGTTCGGTATCAAAACAAATTTATTACGCTTCTCGTATTTCAACAGAAATCATGCCTTCTTGAACGACACTGTTTATCATAATAGGAAACGGCTTTTCATTTTTAAACTTAAAATCTATTACGCCATATGATGTTGCCGCTTCGTCACCTTCTTCGGCATAGGATACAGGCAAAGAATGATCATGACGTTCTGTTATCGTCATCCCTGCTTCTTCTGCTGCCATGCTAAGAGTAGTGGATACTTGGCACACTCCGCCGCCAAAGCCTTCCTTTTTTTCTCCATCTACAAAGATAATACCTTTTTTGTAACCCCTTCTTTCTATTGTTGGGCCTACTGTTTCGTTATAAGAAAATGTGTCGCCAGGATTAACAACATGACCACTTATACTGTTGCTTGCTTTTGTAATATTGGTTACTCGGTTTTCTTCTTTGGCGTTAAACTCTGTTGTGTGAGAACCCAAGACTCTGCCTGCTGTGATTGACACTTTTTCCTGATTAGATGTAGGCCTTGCCTCAGGTGGAACTTGGATAACAACTGGTGGTTTTGTTATTGGGGTTGAAGCTGTAGACCTTGAGCGTGTTGGAGTTTGTGTAGCATAAGAGGGTACAGGGACTGAACTATATGGGCCAAACCCATAATCAGAGCCACATGTAGATTCCCAAGTTGAAGTAGGAGGACAAGGTTTTTGCGTAGGTCTAGTTGCTACTTGTGGTGTAGACCTAGTATGAGTCGTATAACCAGGGACTCCAGATAGATTGTTTCTGCTTGCTCTGGTTCTTGTAGATCTTGTGGCTGCTGGTGGGTGGACACTGCCTTCACGGTAATCTCCAGCATAATTGCTGCAAGCAGCCAGGAATATTAGCAATGCCGCCGCTATTAGAAGAAGTGCTGATCTTTTTATCTTCATGAAAATCATCCTTTCGAGTATAAAACTAAAAAAAGCATACCGCTTGGTATGCTCTTATTATGCAAAACATATATACAATTATGTGATGTAATTACTGGCCTATTTTTCTTGATGTACTTCTACATCTGGTTCTGATTGCGGCCTCTTCCCAAATGCTAGTGCAATTATCATCCCAATGGTGAACGCAACAAGACCAAAAACAATTATTCCTACCGTCATCGTTTCAACACTTGCATAGGTGTTTTCGTTGTAAAATACAGCAAAAATCGTACCCACAACCATACCGATTATTGCAAAGTATGTGATCGTAAAATATTTTTTTAGCAGTATCGCTATAAGTTTTGACGCTCCTAGTATGCCCACAATGATGCCAAGACCCAACGGCAATGCAATTTGTATAATAGGGCCAAGTTGTGCGAAATCCAAAGGCGAAGAAAGATATGACGTAATCAAAGAAATAGTATGCATAATCGTAGGCAGTAACCCAAACAACATAAGTACCATTGCTCCGGATACTCCAGGTACAATCATAGCCGCCGCCGCCGCCATCCCACCAAAGAACAATGTAATTGCCATACGCCAATCAAACTCGCCAACCAACTGATCGCTTCTGTCTGGCATAAAAATAACCAGTGTAATAATTATCGCACATGCAACTATAGCAACAACAAAATAGCTAGGCTTTTTTTCATCCTGAGAAGTTGCCTGGTTGTATAAAAATGGGATGCCGCCAGCTACAAGTCCAGCTATGAAAGCACTAGTTTGGAAAGAAAATCGATCAAAAAAACCGTCCAACACAGTCCCAACTACCAAAATCCCAACAGCCATACCAATGCCAACAGGCACCAAGAACTTTAGAGACTTTTTCGTTTCAGAAAATAAGGAGTTAATAGACTCGATTAACTTGTCATATACGCGAAAAATAACCGCAAGTGTTGCGCCGCTAATCCCGGGTACAATGTTGGCAGCTCCAAGAGCGATGCCGATTAATACTAAAAATACTAGTTGCATTGTGTCACATCCTTCGTGCTTTAGTTTAATACCCATCGGTAATTTATATACGCAACAGATATTCCATATCACTTGTCTATCTGCTTCGCTCAAGTAAGCCTCAAAACATGCACTTCGTGCTTCTTGTGTTTTGTGGTTTCCCTGAGCGAAGCAGATAGACAAGTTGCATCATTATACGACAAATTTCTCATGGGGAATAACAAATTAAAGAAAAAATAGAAAATTCTTGACAAAATTATTCACCAATATATAATCACCGTAATAGTTTATTAATAGTTCGTTAATAAATTTGCATGTGTGACAAGGGATTAGTAAAACATATTAATCCCAATTGGGGAGGCTACATATGACAAAAATCGCTAACAAAGCAACAATTACCGACATAACAACTTACTATTTAAAGAGTAACGTCATACGGTATATGACGGCAGTGTTATTGGTTGCTGTGATGTTTCTTTTGATGGGTCATATTGTACAGGCTGATACTTATGTGACCGTAACAGGTTCTTCGGTAAATGTACGTTCTACCCCCGAGATAAATGACTCCAACCGTATAACCACAATATCACGCGGCACGACAATAAGAGCGGTAGCCCGATCTGGAGATTTTGTCAGAGCTTATATCCCAGAAATAGGGTATGCCTACATCGCAAGGGAATGGGTTGCATTTTATAACACTACAGGTATAGTGACTGCACATGCAGCATGGTTGTTTGACTTGGCAGACGAAAATGATGGCTTACCCATTGGTCTAACACACGAAGGCGAAACATTTACGGTAGTTTCATATTATGGCAACTGGTACGGTATTATGTACGAAGGAGAACTGGCATTTATAGAGCGGCACCACATGGATGTGCCAAGTGTCCTGTCCGTACCGCCAGCCAGATTTGTCGCAACTGTTGAAGACAGTGCTACAGACGATGTTATAGCACGAGCTATGAGATTACTAGGATCGCCGTATCGTTGGGGTGGCAATGGGCCAAACTCCTTTGACTGTTCGGGTTTTGTGATTTATGTATTACAACCTTTTGGGGTGACACTACCTCGCCGCTCTAGAGATATGGCATCAAGCGGTACCCATGTAGCTAGAAGTGATGTTATCCCAGGGGACTTGTTGTTTTTTGCAACAGCAGGAGGCAGGACAGTATCTCATGTTGGCATGTATATAGGAGGCGGGCAATTTATCCATTCGTCTTCGTCACGTACAGGTGGTGTGGTAATAAGCAACTTGCACAGTGCGTATTTTACAAGGACATTTGTTACTGCTCGTAGGGTACTCTAGACGCTTCTAAGCATATAATCAAAAAGTTAAGCCCTTGCTTGTGCGTATCTGACACAAGCAAGGGCTTTTTTGTATATTAGTAACTATAGGCATAATAACTATATCATCATAAAGCATAGCGTGATATAATCACCCATTGTCATTATATGCTAAAAAAGGCAGTGATATTGTGTTGGGTATAGGCGGAATAATCAAAGCAAACCGCAAAGAAATGAAAATTAGTCAGGCAGAATTGTGCTACGGTATATGTGCGCAAAATAACTTGTCGTTTATAGAAAATGGAAAACGTGACCCATCACGGGCAACATTTGAAGCACTTATGGAAAGGATGGGCTTGTCGGCTGGTGTGTACCCATCTTTTTTGACAGATATGGACAAGGCTGCATTTGAGTTAAAATACGACTTTAACGAATATTTTGCAAAAGGCGAATACGATGATGCCGAAAAGGCATTAAACAGACTTGAAGAACTGCCAGGTCTTGACAAGGTATATGCTCGGTTCGTATTAATGTCAAGGGTGCTAATAGAGCAGGTAAAAGGATTGGATCCCAAAAAAGTAGTAAAAAAGTATGACAAAATTATCCCAATGTTTATAGAAAATTTTTCTCCTGATAAAATCAAAAGAATCCTACTAACAAAAGCAGAAATAAATATGTTGAATGCGTATGCGGTTGCAAATTACGAAGCTGGCAATGTAGAAATCGCGGTACATATGTTATATGAGCTTGTGACATATATCGAGTACAAAGTATATGATAAAGAAGGCATAGCAGTAGTGTATACAAAATTATTGTATACACTATCAAAATATGTAGGTATGTCAGGTGATGACAACGAAGCAGTTAGACTCTGCGAGATGGGCATCCAATACTGCATAAGATACAACAGGTATAGGTATTTTTCTCATCTTTTGTATAATAAAGGGTATGGATTAA
>Ga0123355_10014176_pt1 | contig 12446 bp, 10 predicted proteins | sample TergutEmb28metaG_3_FD_89872 | JGI IMG/M metagenome (GOLD analysis project Ga0123355, IMG submission 89872) | Embiratermes neotenicus P1 segment gut microbial communities from Petit-Saut dam, French Guiana - Emb289 P1 | ecosystem: Host-associated > Arthropoda: Insects > Digestive system > Gut ...
GTATTAATATACTTCATGTATTATCACCATGGGGTGTTTAGAGTAAAGGAAAGGTTTAAATGAAACAAGCTATACACATGAAGCAACAAGTTTGTATTTTGCAATATGTGATGTGAAAGTGGCAGCCCACAAGCCCCACTCATATAGGTCACTTAAAAAAAATAAAGTTCTCAGAATCCAGACACTACCGCCTTCTTCTTTAGCTACCATACATAAAATAATTTACTACACATGGCTGTATTTTAAGTACCATACTGGAGACAGTCTGCCACATTCAGTTTAAAAATACACACACTGCCCTCACACACTCTCATTAGTTAAGTCAGAAGCTAACAATTGAGATTAAATGGTTGCCTATATGTGTGTGTATATATATATATTTATTTGCATTTATATGTGGGCATGATCATCATTATGAGTGCCAACATGGGGGAGAGTGTATGTGCTTCCCGTTGCTGCATCAAAATATTAGCAGTGATAGGAATAGGTAAAAGGTAAAGCTGTCACTGTGTGTGCACCTTGAAGTTATGCAGGTGTTGGAGATATCAAGCTGTCAGCTTTATGCCCTGGCCACATACAACCAGGACAGGATGACCAAGTACCCAATGAATAGGAGGCTGGGTGCACCCCAGAGCCAATCTGGATGCTGTAGAGAAAAAAGACCTTCTTGTGCATGCTGGGCATTGCAGCACGATCCCTCCGTCTTCCACCCTGATAGCCTAGTCATTGCACCTGCTCGCGCCATGTGGACGGAAACCGTAATATTGCCGTCTTTCATTCATGATCAAAAAGCTGGTAATAAATAGGAACAGAGGATCAACAAGATAATTCTGTCAGTCATTAGCAGCAGAGCTGCGTGAATAATCATCTCATCAGAAATGAAATTTACTTGTACATGACCCAACTTTGTGAAGTGATACTGGACATGACCACAGCAGTGACCATGAACATTGCTGTGTTCTTAGATGTGGCAATGCTTTGGGGGATCCTCCTGCTTCCATCTTCAATGTAGGGGATGGAGACATTACACTTCACCACCAACCAAACTATATGGCATCATGTCCCAGAATGTCCACCACACAGTGAGTGTGTTGTGTGGCCTAGGGGTACAGTCAGGTGTTGGCCGAGTTGGTCCAAGCAGAAAAGTTGGTATATAACACTGACAGAACAGCAGTCAACAATGACTTTGTGTCTGACAATACTGACAAGGGTTAACTCTTTTATCAGCACACTGAAAACTAAGTGTACCCCTTCTGTAATGTTAATTAGCTATGAATTCTTCAAGCAGAGTATCTGTGTGTCCCATTAAGTGTTAAGTGTAAACACTGATTACTTTCAAAGAAAGAATTCGACTAATTTTGCCAGCAGAACTCACTACAAAGATTTTAAAGTAATATTTAGAGAATGTCACTTTTTAAAGTGTTAATTGAAAAGTGTATGTTGCCACTGTGTCCCATTACCACAGTGTGGGCCATGGAGCCAGATAAAAGTGACCTTGAACTAGCTAGCTTTATTGTTGCTGTGGAAGGACCTATAATGTCAGCTGGACAAGAGGTTGAGTGGACCTTGGAGCCACTGTGACAATTGTGCATAAGAGGAACATGCCATTACTGACAGCTGTAATGGCCACACAGAACTACTGCAGGAACAGACTGATACAGGATGCAGATTCATCAACTAACGTACACATATTTCCCAGACGTTGGCACACACAAGAAATGAACCATGCCTGTGCAAACATAGTTGTTTGCTACAGAGAGCTAGTAGACGAAATGCTGCATGCAAAGAGGATACAAAAGTTGTACAAAAAAACTACAGTGTGTGTACATGTCAGGAATACCATGCATACAATAAGTTAGCAAGACTAGACACTTGTTTGTACTCACACGAGTGCGCACAGGTACACAAACATTCGCACACGTTGCCTGGCTGCCAAGCGTATCTGAGTGAGGCCCTTTCTGCATTAAAACAGCCCTACCTCTGCATATGTCTGGTTCAAAAAGGCTTCATTTATATAATGTGCAGTTTAATGGTGCACGGTGGAGCCTGCATACACAAGCTGTGCATCAGTAAATGGGAATCGAAGAGATAACACTGATAAAAAGAACATACATCATACCACATTACCATAATCAGTTGACATCAACATTTCTTTTCTGTGGCAACAGTGACTGCCGTTTGATACGCTCAGCAGCGCTTCTTGACATCTTAAGCCATTCATTAAAATGACACTAATAATCATTCTCAGTTGTCCACACAGTGAGGATAGGCTGCTGCCGATTTTTGCCTACATTTAAAACTAACTTTATGATGAATGTGCTCATTGTAAAAGTTATTTGAAACAACTTAACTCTTACTATATTTCAGGCAGTCATTCACTTCTAGGTCCTCCTATACCCTAGTGCATAATATATTGTCCAAATGCTGTTGTGAGTCCCGGAGTTGAGGGGAGGCAAAGTAGTGCTGGTGGAATTGGGTCTTTTAGAAATCATCTATCACACAGATGTTTCATAACTCCGTACTACCATCAGTAGGTTGCAGAAGGTGATCTTAGTGTATGGCCTTATCATTCACCACAACACCCTTGCAGCACTGTCACAGTGTTTGTATTCTGAGGTGTGCCATCCCCGTTGTATGTTTAAACTATATGGTGAGGTGAATTCAGTCAAAAACACAACTATACATATATGGCTAAATGATGGTGTTTATTAGCAATGGAAAAAAATACATGTTTTGGCCGCTATAGGCCGAAACATGTAGTTTTTTTCTGTTGCTAATAAACACCATCATTTATCTATATATTTATAGTTGTGTTTTGACTGAACTCACCTCACCATACAGTGTTTGTATACCATGGTCCATGAAGATGTGCGATGTTCACACAGGGTTGGATGATGAAAATGTGTAGTGACAGACAGACATACAGACAGGTAGTTACAGGGCAAGTGCTGTCGACTGCTACAGGCAGCAGAGTCCAAGGCATGGCAAAGTGGGTGGAAAAATGAACATTTTAAATTAAAAAAGTCACTTTTATGTTCTTAACAGATTAAAATCATTGAGCTAAATAAAAGGAAATTCTGTGATTCTGTTTTTCTTAAAGTTTGTAATTTCTGTTAGGGGTGGCCACTGTGATTACTTGCCCTGGGTGCCAAAAAACCTAGCTATGCCACTGACAGCAGATTGTTTCTATGTGCCGGTACAGCTTTTATTTCAGGGGAAATTCATAAGAACAAAGGCCAGTCATATTTTTCACTCAGGATATGATTGCCTTCCTTATCAGTACTACAGCTGTATACCTACAAGCTTAGAGAAGGATGACAGTGAAGTAAGGGAACTGAAGTTTATTTATGTAATTAAACAAATAGCCTTGATAATAAGGATCTGAATCACAAACGAAATGTCTGCCACAGCACTTGGACCTAACTTTAATGCTTTAATATGTGGGATGGTTTGCGGGCTGCACGTGGAAAAATAACATTAAATGGTACACCTAACAGCTTAAATTACTGCGTAATTCTTATAGTCTATATATAATCTACAGCATGGCCGTGGGCCATACAGTACAATGGCTGAAGACCATGTGGTGTAAAGTTCGTAATATCTTTGAATCTTCTGCATGAGGCATGTAGTAGGAAACTAAAGTCAGTTTTTTTTATATACATTAGACATATATATGAGATGGGAGGGTGGGTGTGAATGATGAACTGAGAAGGATCTGGAAGGAGGCAGGCATGGTGGACTATAAAGTGTGGTACTACCAATGCCGGACTTGGGGCCGAATTTTACGTGTGGCATTCCCTAATACACAATAGGTGTGCTAACCATTTAACCAGAAGTCAGATTCCTCTGATGGTGAGGGTGATCCGTGACACGGTTGTGAATTCTGAACTTGTGATGACAGGCCAGATACGCAGACTGTGATGATACAGGCGGACTTACACATGGCAAAGAAATTTTTAAAGAAATGTACCAATACAGTTATAGGTTGACAAAGTGTGATATTTGAAACCAGATGTCTGTGGAGTTGTGAATCATTAGCTGCATACTTTAGGTCTGCTAATCTCTTATGACTCCTAAATATGGTCTGTCCAACCCTTTGTATGTATTCGGTAGTCTTCCATTGCTGCGACCGCTCATTTCTGTATTCTTTTATATTACTGTGTTCAGGCTAAAATGTTTAGAAATTTCAAAAACCTTACACCATTCCCAATTTAATATCATAACCCAGAAAGCAAAAGTGCAAATGTAGAAGTAAGAAACGGATAAAAGTTCCACCAGCACTGTTTTTCACATTTCAACCCCTTTAGTGACTGCTTCTTTATCAGAATGCAGGCTTTACCAAATTTTGAAATGGGACTATATTCAAAATCTTGATATAAATAGAAAGACTTACATGTTTTATGTACAAGGAAAATATTCTGTGATAACAAATGAAGCTGAAACACAAAGTATTGTGGTTACTGTTTGGAAATTACATCTAAAAACAGCCCAAAGCAAATTTAACCTTTAAAGGACCAATGTTTGCATATGGGAATGCAAGTAAACAGAACACGCTTATAAATTTATTTTACGTATCACTGATTTGCCACAACAGCAGTGTCACAACAACACTGTCACAACTCAAAATATGTGATTTTTCAGGAGAAACTTTTAAAGGTTTTGAAGTGCTATAATTTTCTGTGAGTGCAAAGACGATGACAACTGCTCTCCAGTGGCGAGTTTTGCAAACTGCGTTATGACACTGTACCTATTCAAAGTGCATCTGCAAACGTTTCTTTCTCTACCAGTAACTCAAAAATGCCAAATTTTGAGTTGTGACACTCTTGTCGCAAATGAGCGATATTTAGGCAACAAGGATATTTACTAAATTTTTAAGACATGCTGTGTATACTCTGTTGCATTTTCTACAAAATGCAGTTTATTTCATAATTTTATCTTTCTGTGTTCATATAACGTGTTTTTCTTTTTTTAAACCATGCAAGAAAATACCCACCCAGTCATTTAAAGGTTAAAGTTGCATATCCCAATGAATGTGTCACAAAAATTGAACGGTACTAATGATAGTAAAACTTGCGTTATCATTTTGAGTTATAGTAACGTGATGTGGTGAGCTGATATATGAACATACTGAAAAACCTGACACTTGCCACTTGCAGAGCACAGTGGGTGAAATCACACAAACAGTTTGCTGGAATCTCTTTAAAAAAAAATCAGCTGTACCAAGTTAAGGCAAAATTCTCAAGAGTTCACATATTTGTACCGGGGCAAGTCAGAACGTTTTCGGGGAGTCTGACATTTGAGAGACCATGTATCATTAGAAAAACGATGTAAGCAACCAACAAGATGCAACAATTTTTGTTTATTGATATCTTTATTGATCTACGTGAATCTGCTTCACATGTTTCGGGCGACAGACTCGCCCATCTTCAGGAGCACTTTTGACTATATATACAACTTTGGTACAATGCACTGTAATGGTAAAAATTAAAATGAAAAGTATTGTAACATGTGAGCTGTAGTCATGATTAGATATGAATAAAATAATTAATTGGATTTAGTAATTACAGTACTGTAAAAACACTGCATTCATTCTCTTCCCAACACACTGAAAAAAACTCTCAATTTCAACGCTTTTTCTGAGACTCTTTGTTCAATACTTACTTGAAAGTTTGTAAAGAGCTATTTTAGTTCAGTTTAATTCTCAGTTTTTAACAATGATATCAACATGACTAATTAATTTTGAACATGTTTATTAGAACTGTGGCTTGTATTTTACAGTACTGTAATTACTAAATCCAATTAATTATTTTATTCATATCTAATCATGACTACAGCTCACATGTTACAATACATTTCATTTTAATTTTTACCATTACAGTGCATTGTACCAAAGCTGTATATACCAGCGTTTCTCAGCCTTTGTGAGACCACAGCCGGTAAATTCTTTTTTTCGTAAGACGAGGGCCCGGTACCAACAAATTTACTCATAAATACCTTTCCATTTTTTTTTAAGTTCATACATTAAACGAACATAAGTATTAATACTTAATTATAGCATAATCATAAAGAGTATTAGTACAATTATGTGTACGATGTGGCATGTTGACAAATATAAAATTACATTTAAATTGGTTATCAATTCCAGGAGAACCTCTCGCAGCCTGGTATAATTGATGCCAGGGCCCGGTACCGGGGCGCGGCCTGGCGGTTCAGAAACATTGGCATGTACAGTCAAAAGTGCTCCTGAAGATGGGCGAGTTTGTTGCCCAAAAAATGTAGAGCAGATTCAAATAGGTCAATAAAAAGATCAATAAATGAAAATTGTTGCATCTTGTTGATTGCTTACATAGTCATTTTCAGGGAGATTTTTTTAAAAATTTTGTTGTGTTGCCTGCACTGCTGTTTGTGTATGCTGCTATTGGTAGCCCAGTAATTATAGAAAAAATGATGCTCTGGTACAGATTTAATATTGTAGTGTGTTAGAACGATACATCCCAGATACTTTCTGACATTCCATTTATCGTACACCCACGTGGCCTGAACATGAAACACCAGTCTATCAGCCTACCACAACACAGGGTCATTACAGAAACACTCAAAAAGATAGCGTACAACCATTTGTGAAGTGTGAAATTTGAGGTTTCCATAGCAATTCCTTTGAAAACGGGACGTGACTTGATGGATTAGTTCTGTCCTGTATAGTGGCAAAACCCAAAACCAACAAGTCACATCCTGAAAGATATGAATCCTCATTTGCAGAGAACAGTGCATACTGTCATGTTTTGTTTACCAGGGACACAGTCAAGAAATGTGAAAGGTTAATGTGCATCCATTTCTTCCAAAGTGAGATGTTTCACCAACAACCAGTTAACATTTGTGATGCTTATTTGTTAAGATAAAGAAGTTACATCAACACGAACCTCTGGCTGATATTATCTTATTCCTGTCCAAAGGGACTGAAATCTCTGATGAGAAGCACTTAAGTTAAATGATGCTGAACACGGGACACAAGATGCAGCACAGTGAGATGCTACCTCAACTGTTTGATTGATTGATTGATTGATTGATAAGCATTTGGGTTCAAGTCCTTACGGTCCTGATGCACTAGGCCTTTACCTCGACTGTACTTTTCAGTGGTCCTGATTATGTAAACTGAGGACATATTATTATTATATTACGATCCAGTGACACAACAGAGATAGCCAACACAAGCTCACTACAAAACAGGGTAGCGCACTGGAAACACACTTCATTACTTGCCAACAAAAAGTGCTGTTCTTTACTGGGATACGGTAACTTCCCTCTTCAGTATCGCAGTATTTGGTAGCTAAAACTTTCAACCAGGAACAGTACTCAGATTAACAAATAAAAGTTGACCTATATAATTACAAGGACTTCGCATGAAGATTCAAGTTACACACATAACCCATACCACGATACTTGCACACCATCGTGGCTATGACTACTATACATACTGGCCATGATATGCACTAAATTTCATCATATCTCTCAGTATTCTCTGTTAGGGCAGCAGAAGGAGAGGGAATACATTGTTATGCAAAGTAGATACAGTCTTTGGAATGGCACACTGAGGGATATTGCTCAGATGTTCATTATCACACCGAAAAATTCGTCTCCTTTCTGATTCAACTGTGCGGATGTCTCAACTGACACCACGTAAGCCAACAGCAGTTGATAAATTATCATTACCAGTCTACATCAGCATACGCTACAATCTGATTATATTCACCGGAGCATCTGGACCCGTGTTCTGCATCTTTCTCTGTGTATTGCACTTCCACATGTTGAATGAAGTCTGTGTAATTTAATATACTAAATCACAATGTGTCCACCAGTGTAAAGTAACAAAAAAACGCTCTTTGATATAGTACATTAATTAGGTCACTTTTTTTCACTGGAGTTGCATTGTCACCCAGACGACGGTCCTTGGATGAACAAGCCCGCCAATCTCGCAGTTAACCGTTCTTGTCTCGCCGTTGACTACAAACAGTGCTTCATTAGCTGGTGTGACCATGTAGTGACCAAACACTCCTGAGGCTGCGATGGGTCGGTTTGGCATGTCCCACTGAGCGAGGGTTGGATGCATGGCTTTGCCCACCCCTGTGATCATCTCCACTTTACCTGCGGCAAAACACTCACAGCATCACTTATCAGGAAAATGCGACGTTTACCATGACCTGAACACAGCCTGAAGTACACGAAACGAAAAATAAGTCTCCAACTTGCTACAACCACTACAATCACATGCTGCATAACGACATTTCGGTCAACAACGAACTGCATATACAATGGTGGTCCCATAAGATTATTATATTATAACAATATTATAACACCATAGTGTTACAATTGCCTACAGTATTCAGTACAGTAACATGCTGTACAGGTTTGTAGCCTAGGAGCAATAGGCTATACCAGAGCGTATCCCTGTCATTAAGTGATGCATGACTGTACTAGACATGTCACAGAATCTCATTTGCCTTTTTCTGTAAGTTGAAAATAACTTCAGCCTATTGATCATTCACCGCATGTTTCTGAAGCACTGACATAACCTCTACAAAATACTGTAACAGCTACACCGATACTCTTCAACTTACACGCACTGTACTGGCCAAAAAATTTAAACCTGCTGAGAACATGGAGATTTTTCAACAAAGGTTAAAAAAAAAAAAAAGAGACTGGAAATGAGTGTTTTTGATGCTGGCCCAGCAGGCTCACCCAATCTGCGATCTCCAGACTTTTTCACAAGTTGGCCTCTTAGCTTTTTAAACTGTCTTCATGGACTAGAATATGAAGGCAGAAATTCTTTTTAATATAGATGCACAATTTCGAAACATGTTTTTGTATTAAGAACTTAGGAAATAGCTGAAGTTTGCAACATTTCTGGTATGTTTGCTCTTTTATCACCCTAGACATTAAATTTGTTAATGCTTCCCTGAAAAACGCTGAGTATTTTAACATACATTATCCAAAGTAGATGCTACTTATTATTTTATTGTACTTCTTATAGGCTCAACATGTTTCGGGCACTACTATGCCCATCATCAGGAGCTCACGACTATAATGCCGATTACCACATTGGCCAATGTGGTAATCAACATAGTCGCGAGCTCCTGATGATGGGCATAGTAGTGCCCGAAACATGTTGAGCCTATAAGAAGTACAATAAAATAATAAGTAGCATCTAGTTGGTTCTTATTCTTCAGTTATCACAATGATGCACGGTCCAACAAACATCAAAGTACATTATCCAGTTTTCCATATCTTAGTAACAAACGATCATCAACATATGTAAGTGGGAAGATTTATAATCAGTATCTTCTAAATGCTGATACTCGTTTACAACTGATCAAGCTCAATGCTCAACTGTTTCTTTGGCCTCAGCATGTGCCTCACACAATGCAGTCTGACTCCACTAATGTAGACCAGTCACATACGTTTATGTATGTCCTAATATAAAGTGTGTGTGTGTGTTATTTGTGTCTGATTTTAAGCGAAATTAGAATGTGTCGACAAATTTTAGTAAAAATGCCAAACTTGAAATTTCACCAGGACCCACTTGATTGAAAGCCATCGTGATATGTTAAGCTGGACAGTGGGAGATGACAAAGCTAATAGTTGGTTTTGCAGTTGTTGCCTACAGAATGGCATAATGAATTGCGTAAATTACAATTTTTTTAGAAAAAAATTTTCTGGTGTGTTTGGACTAAATTTATTTTTTCACTGGGGATGAATCATAACAAAACACAAAATGGACTATTTTATGAAGCTAAAAAAAAGTTCAAAATCTTTTGTAATTAAATTGACCTCTCAACATGCAACAAAACAAGCAGAGAAAGACGCAACTGTTACTACATGTAATGCTTATACCAGAAATGCATATTGAAGAGCTACATAATTGGTTCTGCACGGTGGTGTACCGGGGGGGGGGGGTTGGGGGGTGATCAAACCCCCTCTGAAATTCCGAAGGCCCTCCAAAATCGTGCCAAAATCAACCCGATTGTGAAAACTGTTAAAAATTGCTGAATTTAGGATGCCAACACACCAAGATATTTGGGGAAAAAAAGGCAGTAAAATTCTAAAACTACCGCCGGTTCGCAACTGTTTTAAATTAGCAATGACAAATAAATTGGTTGTTATCACAAATAGTCTTAAAGTACCAAAAATTAAGAAAATTTTACTATATGAAATGAAATTTCTTGTACCAAACTACAGCTGCCTCCAGAACCCCCGACTAGGGTGCTATTGCCCCCCGATCCCCATTCTCTCTGTCCTCAATTGAATTTGTTGAACCCCCCTTGAACAAAATTCCTGGATATGCCACTGGTTCTGCACTACATATCAACATGGTGGTCATAACTGTAACGGGGACCATGGTGCCACTTAACCTTTTGGCGCCGGAAGCACACCCTGTATATTAAATGTGAATAATACAGGAACCAAATACACTAGAATTATGAAACAAACTGCATTTTGAACAGAAAAAAACGGAGAGTATATACCATGTTTAAAATATTCAGTACCTGTATTTGTCGAATAAATATATAAAATGCAACGTTTAGAGGTTAGCGGTGCGGTACGACCACTATAGTCGTTGTTAGGCGTCAAAAGGTTAATGGAATTACATGACCCAACTCAGCTTGTGGCCAGTTTCATCAGAACATTCTAAACTCATCTTTGCATTCACTTGTGAATGAAGTGTTGGAAGAAAGAAGAAATTGCAGACAAGCTGTTCAGGTGTTATTCAAGTGTTCAACTGCAAGAACAACCGTTCCTGGCATACCTGTCATGAGATTCAGGAACAAGATATCTTCCTTGTCTGATGCACTGGCATAAAGGTCATATCCATGTGTTGTTTGTGACGGATAAAATGTGATGTCACTGATGTTCAGTGTTGTCTTCACATCAAACGAAAATTTCAGTCCACTTTCTACAAGCAAAGCATCATCAAATTAGCCCAAAATTCTTAACACCACTAAACATTCCATTTTGTGGAATGGTTAATATATACAGCACAGTCATATGTTGTCTACAGCAGTGTTTCTCAACCGCCGGGCCGCGGCCTGGTACCGGGCCCTGGCATCAATTATACCGGGTCATTTTAGTTTTCTAAGCAATTTTCATGAATAAATGTTTTATAGTGGAAATATTCTGAGGAGAAAAATATCTGTGAATGTGTCAAAAAACCTCAGACCCAGATGCTGGCCTGAGGAAACTACAGTATGCTACAAGATTTCATTAGTTCATTGATTGATAAGTAATTTAAATGTAACCCTACACATGATTGTACTAATACTCTTTATGATTATGCCATAATTAATTATTAATACTTATGTTAGTTTAATGTATGAACTTAAAACAAATGGAAAGGTATTTATGAGTAAATTTGTTGGGATCGGGCCCCCTTCTTATGAAAAAAGAAATTACCAGGCCGCAGTCTCACGAAGGTTGAGAAACGCTGGTCTAGAGTTCTTGGGTATCATTACCTTTAAAGGCAGGTGCTTCAGAGGAAATCTCACATTATGGATTGGGAACTACACAGACCAAGATCAATTTTACATTATCACCAAAAAAAAAAGACATATAAATCACCACCTACGAAAATAGTGTAAGTCTGGTTATGTACAGCAAAATTCCATTAATCTAACATCTGATAATCTAGAAATTCCAATAATTCGACACTTGAGGAGAGGAGTTCAAAGAGTGGAAGTTCTGCTTTCTACCAGAAACAAAGTTCTGTCAATGAAACAGGCAGTTTTTGAGGATATGTTCAAAAAGGCCTCCAAGAGTGCATGTACAGCAAGTGTTGTGGTACCTACAGCGCCTTATCTCCTGCTCCATCAACTCTTACAGCTACAAAGACACCAAAAAACACAGAAGAGGACTCTAATGACACTGAATACTCCTCTGATCAGTTGTACAGCCAAAGTAAAGGAGCAGCAACAGAGAATTATTTGTAAGTACTGAGGTCAGTATAGGCACCGTCTGATCATCTGAAATATTCGATAATTCAGCACCTGTCCAGTCCAATGTGAGTCGGATGAACGGAGTTTTGCTGTACTTACAGCTTATTAAATACTGAGTCAGTGATTCAGACAGTATAGCGTCAAATGGTATGATGATCCGTGTAAAATGATATGAAAAGAATGTCAAAGGCAGTGGTGGTGGTCCAGTTCATCATCCTGGTCTTTGGTATAGCGTGTTTGGAACCTGATGGCACACGGTGATGCACGGGAGGGGAAGTGAAGGGGAAAGATGCGAATGGAGTGGGTAGCCAGTAGTCTTGCTCTGTACATCGGAACACGGTCTATACAATCGCTGTCCGCTGATCCGCACTCCTCGACTGCCAGTAGTCGACTGAACTGACACCCCTGCCGATTTAAATGGACTCGTCCGTTTCGCTGAAAGACCAAATCTGGTTTCTGCAC
>Ga0123355_10014177_pt1 | contig 12446 bp, 6 predicted proteins | sample TergutEmb28metaG_3_FD_89872 | JGI IMG/M metagenome (GOLD analysis project Ga0123355, IMG submission 89872) | Embiratermes neotenicus P1 segment gut microbial communities from Petit-Saut dam, French Guiana - Emb289 P1 | ecosystem: Host-associated > Arthropoda: Insects > Digestive system > Gut ...
TATAAAAAATACACGAGAAATATTTGGACGAAAGAAGGTAAAACTGTGTTCTCCGGAAGATGTGCGGGTGATAAATGACAGGGGAAGGTTGCATATAAATATTTGCATACAAAGCAAAACACACAGAGCTACTCATAACTTCGTGTCCTGCGGGCGAATTGTTCTCTTAATATTCAAGCGACGAAGGCAGAGGTTATCCTAGCTGATGTTTTACGCATTATCCTAAATTCCGTCCAGGAGAATAGTTTCTCCCATTCCTTACATTTCACTGTCCGTGAATAACCTCTTATCTCTTCTGACACAGATGAACCTCTATCCTTGGTGCAGTAGCATTCAGCAACATGGTAACTTAACCCATGACTAAGATTATTGTGTTCAAATATCACATTGTCATCAGAAGCAGAATTTTATCAATCTCATTTATATTCACGGACAATCATTACATTTTAAACAATGTACTTATTGCAGGCAACTTAGAATTTACCTGTATACTAGATAGCTCAGTCGGTATAGCGACTCGCTACGGGCTGGATGGTCAGGGGTTCGAATCCCGGTGGAGGCTAGATTTTCCGCACCCAGCCCTGTGGCCCACCGAGCCTCCTACACAATGGGAACCGGATCTTTCCCGTGGGTAAAGCGGCAGCGACGTGTAGTTGAACACTTATCTCATGTAGCGCCGAGGTTAAAGAAAGAATAGAGTTATACTTCTACTCCCCTTCTGGGCCTTCGTGGCCTGTTCTAGGGCGAACTTTACTTTTACTAGAACTTCGCCCTCTTCTTATTATCTAAATGAAGTAAAATTTAATAAGCAAACAATTGACCTATAATTCTCTTACACTTAAATACTTAATCTATGTAAATAACTGGTCCCCTTGGCCGCGCGGTCTATGGCGTAGGTCTGTGTCCGGCACCCTGGTGAGAATGCGGGTTCGAGTCCCGCCGGCACATCGACGTTTGTCTGTTGTGAGTGTTGGTGTTGTCAGGTAGCGGCCTCTGCGACGACGTGATTACTTGTCCAGGGGAGTCCTACCGACTGTGGTGCGTCGTTGAGTGTGGTCTAGAAACCTCGTGAATGAGGAGGCCCTGGCCCACGTTGGACCACAGTACCACAGGAAAAAAGAAAGTCTAAGTAAATGAACCGCAAAAATGTCGGTTATTAATTACACTGTTACAGCTTAGTCGACGATATGACATATTTTGTTAAGGTAACAATTGTAAGAAACCGATCCCGGTGACAGTGCAGTCTACGGCAAGATCTGCGGCTCGCGATTGCTGAGATCGGGGGTTCGAATGCAGCTGAGAGCACTGATGTTCGTCTTTTTTGTTGGTTGTGTGTTTGAAGGTAGCAGCCTCCGCTACGAGCCGATCATTCGTTCAGAGGATTTCTACGCGGTGTGTGTGTGTGTGTGTGTGTGTGTGTGTGCACGCGCGCGCGCTCAAGAAACCTCGACAATAAGGCAGCCTAAGTCCGATTTGGGCTCCAACGCCACAGAAAGAAAAATAGCTTTAAGAAATCAAAATTATATTATTGACAGTTCAAAGTAGATTAAAGTGCTTCTTACAGTTCAGTCTAAAAGTCTGTAATTTTCGTCCCTTGTCTATAAAACTTGAATCAGTGGCGCGCTCCAGTGAACAAAGTAATAAATCTTCGGATTCATAGGAGCAGAGCGATTTTTCGAATAGCTTGGTGACAGTTTCTTAGAAAAGAACTCTGCTCCATTTAGTCAGTTATGTATAAAACTAAACACCCAACTATAAAAATCTGTAATTTCCTTGTTGTGTAACATGGGGGGAGTGACTTGGTGAACTAACTCGAAGGGAAGTACTGAGTGGAGACGTCTGGAAACAGCTGAGAAGAGTACTTGTGCCTAAGAGAGAAGATGTAACTGGAGGAATGAGAAAACTACACAACGAAGAACTTCATAAGTGTTGCACTTTATCGACTATTCTGTATGTGATTAACAACAAGATGAGATCGACGAAATATGTAGCACGCTTTGGACAACTTACAATATTTATTATACGTAAACATGGCATGATATTAATATAAATCATAATGTAAAAAGGTATGGAATAGGTTCAAATGGCTCAGGATAGTGTCAGAGTTCCGGCTGTCGTAAACAGAATACTAAACATCAGGAACCCCTTATACCTTGACCTAGTAAGTAGCTTTCAACTTTTCAAGGAAGCTTGAATGTTGTAGTCAACTGAGTTGTTATGTGCACAGTTAAAGTCTTAAATATCTGGGAGTCAGAATGGGTGGTGCACGAATTTTATATAGGTCGCTATAGATGTGCTTTTTAAGTGAGATGTTTCTCTTACATGATTTTTGGGCGCTTTCGCAAAATTCCGAAATGCGAGTATTAGCGTCCTCATGTCTATCTGTCCTCGTATCCGTCTGTCCTTTACCCGTTTAACTTTCCGTTGGGAACAACTCGGCTCCCACTTGAGAGATTTACATTAAATTTAATATTTGATTATTTTTTGAAAATCCGTCGTGAAAATTCAAGTTTTATTAAAATCTGACAAGAATAGTGGGCATCTTATATGAATATATTTATACATATTTGATATCTCGCTCAATTCTGCTTAAAATAAGAAGTATTTCATACTAAAAGTATATAGAAAATCAAAACACACGTTTTATGTTCAACGACTTTTCTTTTCGAAAATCGTGCCGTTTATAAGATGATGTAGAAAAATACAGTAGAGCCGGAGAGGCCACAGATGACAATATAGCGCATGGGTTTTCACGCTAGCTACTTAAGGCTACAAACACACACTGACAGTGTAATACTTATTGTTTTTCCTCTGCAACAATGGCTGTACGCCTCAATGCCACGTTGTACCTACATTGCCTGTCTGCTTTATGTTAATGTTTTGGTTAAACAGTAATATCCAATTGCGAAAATTGTGTTTATTTTAGTGGTAAACATAGTTTCATATTCTATTTGTGAATATTCCTTAGTGGAATATTATGTTAATATCATATCAGACGTGTTACTTCTTTAGGATTATTGACAGTTTTTTAATCATCGTAAAGAAACACTAGAAATCAAATGAAGGACGACACTAAACTTTTATTTAAAAAAGCGTCAATTTTACCCAGCTTAAATGTTTTAAAGTTTTAAAAAGATAAACTTAGGCATGTCAATACAGACAAAAAATGTCAAGGCTGCAACAAAAAACAAAATTACGTCAGTATTGTAAAGAATATTGTAAGGACTCGAAATCTCATTCAGGTAAACTGAAGCATGACTTTTGTACTTATACAATTTTACATTTTTATATTTCAATATGTCAGCCTGATAACAAATAAGACGAAACATATATTACTAGAGTTAACATTAATAAAGTGTTTACTATTAAAATTTGCGTTGACGATGTACAAGTACTATTTGTTTATACACATAGCATGAGGGGATGCCAAACGTCAATCTGTTTTCTCCAAAAAAAAAAAAGAATAGTTACGTTTTGCAAAGTCTATACTCGTCTTCCACACCGCACACGAAGTTACTTACCAAGGTACTCTTATATTCACACCACGGGCCTGCTTTAACTTATCCTGTAGTAATATACTTTTCGAACACCCTATGTGAATACAAATAATTTTTTATCGGAGGGGGGATGTAATGAGGTAATCATCCCTCTGACCCAGTCTTCACTCAAGGTTCGCTAACAAGCCAAGAGAAGGGATCTTCACAGCTCAGCACCTTGTTTGAGTGAGGGCCTACTTAATAACTGCCCGGTGCACCGACAGGTGGCTCTCCCGGCCCCGAGGGTTCTCCGTTGACACGCAGTTCAACAGTTCTAGTTTCCATACCTACTGTGAATTCCTTCTCATTTTGTTTCTTCAGATACTTCGACCAAGTTTACTAACTATCAAAATTTGTTTTTTGTACAGCGCATTGTAATATAATTACACAATATAAACCAGCAAAACGCTCCGTTTCTAAATTAATATTTTAATTTTTAAATTTTTGTGTCTTCTACAAGTTTCGAACCTGAGGGGTCATCTTCAGGAAGACGGTTGTATATATAGGTACGGTATAGTGTGTTTTACATGCTGAAATTACAGTACCTTGTATCGTAATTTCAGCACACTATACCGTACTTGTATACATAAAACCATCCTCCAGAAGATGAACCCTCAGGTTCGAAACATGTATAAGACATATAAAATTTAAAATTAAAATAATAATTTAGGAACGTTGAATTTTGTTAATATATATTATATAACAAAACTCAAATCTCTCTCTTAAAGCATTACCCACAATTGTAAAATTTTATCACGGTATTACAACTAACATTTCAAACATGTATTAAACAAGAGGAAGAAGCCGGTTGTGACCGGAATATTGTTGATTTTCTGGCCCCACCCTCCCCGCCCCTCAGTGGGCCTGGGACTTCTTATCGTGAGATTTCAAGATCACAATCAAGACACACCACATTCGGTAGTACTTCTCTGGACGAGTGATCTTCCAACACGAAAACCTCCACCTGACAACACACAACAATAACAAGAGACAAACTACCCTGCCCCGGGGGGTTGTGAACCCACAATCCCAGCAAGCGGACGGCCGCAGAGCCACGCCTTAGACCGAGCGGCCGCCGGGATCGGGGTACGTCCCTGTTAATACACCATGATATTAAAGCAGGTGAAACTGTAAAGAAAGAATAAACTAAAAAGTTAAAATCTACCCTATACATTGCATTTGTTTTTTGAGTGAGAGAGTGAGTGAAAGAGTGAAGGAAGTCAGTCTTATATTTGAATATGCTTACCCAAGGACACAGTCGTCATGAAACAGACACGGAGCGCATATATTTAGTTAACATTGCAGTTTCGTACTTTGCCGACAGAATCTATGAAGACGGCTTAAGTTAACTTGTCATTAAGAACGGATAAACTGATGGGTATCTGTGGAAATCATAGCTAGTGACGCTGCGAAATGGCACGTGAAAATTGCTATAATGGCAAATCCGTTATATGGCGAAGCCATTTCTTATTTACTTATATGTGAAAGTGAAGGATGATTAGGAAGATAATCGCATGCAGATGCTTTACCACAGAGCTTGCACGAGTTTCACAGCACAGACTACCGTAGGCATTGGCAAATTAAGGACATTATTTTATAATTAATTTTATAATATATCTAAATGTTCTACACTAGCATCGACGTAGGGAACATGACTGTTATGTTTTTTATATATTCTAACTTACGGACTATTGAATATGCAAGTGAAATGAGTGCTAATTTATCCGCTGTGCTGCAGGTTTTAAACACAAATTTTAGGTTATACCTTATCCTGTAACATGCTTAGTCAGAGGCATCATAGGTCTGAGGGGAAAGGCGGCAGAAGGGGTAACGACCACACCTGCTTTCGGCCTGGGGTGACGAAGGAGAATATTACATCCCACCAACATTATATGGTAACACAAAAAAGTAATAGGCGATATCAGAATTTTTCCAAAGAAAAAAAGGCCAGTAAGTCTGCGGTGCTGGAATATTGTCATTTATATTCCTTTCATTCCTTGCTTATCTAATGACGTCAGGAGTTCAGACTATAAGCTATAGCTTCAAATGGTAGAAAGATTACAGAATAATATATTGGCAAAAATGTAGAAGTCTTAATCTGGAGCTAAGGAAAATCGCAAACTGCCTCGGTTTGGCCAGACAGATTCGGTTTCAAGATCCAAACGCGAGACCTGCCGAATAAAAAGCAGAAATGATACCCAAACGACAAAGGCGTTCTGTCCTCGTCATTATCGCTGTCATTTCAGAGACCAGAACTAATTATTTCAGATGAAATACCCACCACTTAAGTTACAAGTTCGGTTTCCAAGTAAGGCTTCCATCGAATTTAGAGTAATTCAAAAATTAATTGTCTATACGAAAATGTAAAAATCTGTAGCTGATTTTGCGAGATATTTTACTGTTATACTGAAGTGCAAGCCGATTCAGGTGGCCGAGCGGCCTAAGGCGCGGGTCTGTAGTCGCTCGCTTGCTGGGATTGCGGGTATGAATTCAGCCGGATGTGCGGGCGATTGCCTGTTGTGAATTTTGGTTGTCGTACAAGTAGAGTCCTCTGCGACGGGCTGATCACTCGTCCAGGGTAGTCCTACCGAGTGTGTTTGGAGTACGTGTCAATGAACGTGATTAGGCATCATAATTATCCTCTACACATTAAATGATTGGGTAGTAAGTGGTCAGGCTACAAAGACTGAAGTGACAAGAAATTATTCACGTGAGTTCTAGCCCGACATACATGTTTCAAAAAGACTGAATCAAATAAACAACATCAGAGTGCTGTATGTTCAGAAAATAAATAGAGTTCAACCCACAATCCGTCTAGGGAATCCAGTGTCCCAAATCTTCGTACTACCTTCCAGGCAGAAGTTAGCTTTGCTCATAAAAAATTGTCTTCGTATTAAGCTGTAACTCCATGACGCTGACTTATTCTTAAAAAGATAACATTCGATCATGTAGTCAAGATATTCCTAAACCTCTAGAGTAGGGGTTAATAACGCTTTGGTCACAGACTCCCAGGGGGACAAAGGGTTATACTAAGGCAGCGAAGAATTCATATAACTGCGCACTCTCACTGTGTCCACCACAATTAAATATACATGGAGTAGTTTGAGATCGAACCCTGGTCTTCGAGTTAAGAGGCATGCGATTGACTAACAGCCAGGTTCTCCCATGCTTCATCAGATTATTGTGCCTATATCTTACAGAATGTCGGAGTTCTGTTCCGTCAGTAAGGATCCGATAAACAAGTGACAGTTTGTGGTTTCCTTTCGTTAATACAAGAAAATAAAGGTAGGTTTCATTTCCGTCTCACATAAATGGATCTCATTACTTAATGGAGTAATTAACTCAATCCGCAATTCGCAGTCTTCATTTGTCAGCTAAAAGTCGCACGAACAGTAAAAAAAGTACCCGGCATTAAACTTAACCCGAAGTTTCATTACTAGGTACCTTCGCAAAATCCCATCACTGCTCCCTCTCCTGAGCCTGTTGAGTCCATTATGTATTGTCACACTATTTCCTTCATATCTATGGCAATATCCTCCTTCGCGCCTTCATGTGGCACAAATCTTTCTTCATTCACATTTTCCAATAAAGTTTTACACTAATTTCTCATTTCTCTGTGATACCTACGTGCCCTTCCTTAAGAACCTCCGCGGATTTTATTCCCCTCTAACATTTGGTGATAAGTAGAAGTTATGTACTTGCTTCTCATACAGTTCTGTTCATTCTCCTGTTATTTACTCCTTCTTACATCCAAATACTTCCTTCAAGGGGCCAACACCTAGAAGTATTTATCAGTCTGCTTGCAGCGGAACATGACATGAAACTGTACGTTACGTCTAGGTCTATGGTTTATAAAAATGTTTGCGCCTTAAACATTTGTCTCCAGGCTGAACCCTGCAACTCGGGTACCACTCCAAACCAACCACACCGAAAATCCAACACACATCGAACCAAGAACAATACGATCAATGGGGTAATTCAACAGAATAGTCGCAAGCTCCTGATGATGGATATATTAATGTCCGAAACATGTTGAGCACATAAGAAGTGAAATAAAATAGCAAGTTGGTCTTTTATTCTTTAACTATTTGTCTCCATGTCCACATCATAACCACTAAGTGTAAGGTATCATGAATATTTATTACTGTTCAATATAAATTTAAATTATATGATACTAAAACAAATAAGCTGAGTAGTGTGTATCGAACTTCGGGAGTGTTGTACCTTTCTGATGCAAAGAATTGCTCGTAAGCAGTCAGACAGTTGAGGCTTTGGTCTACCATTCCTTCAAAATAATGCACATATGATTCATTAAAATGTTATATTTAAAACTGTATTGTGATTTTAATCGGGCATTTGAGCAAGTACTTTAGCTGCTTACATGTGTAGCTAGCTATGGGGAAGTAGTAGACAGGAAAACTTCTGCACAATTTATCTGTTACGTGTGATGATGAATAAGCAGCCATTTTCTCCTCAAAAACATCAATCATTTAGCCTTTCTGTTCTCTGTGATGTACAAACCGAATTATTGTGTATCTTTTGAGGACATCTTTTAAAGTGTCATTTTAAGTATACATTTTTCAAGGGCCCGGAATGATCATTCGGAAGACTGAATAGCCTACAGGTTGCACGACCGGATAATCGGGATTTGATTTAAGAGGGGATACATATTTCTTATTCTCCAAAATCCAGAACTATTGTGCAGCCCACCCAGCCTCCCACCATATACAAATTTATTTGTTTTGGAATTTCGAAATTTCCGATGTCCTTCTTTTGAAATAACTTAAAGGTACTCAGTTACATACACAAATATGTATACACCATCTTATAATATTGCGTTGTGTGTGTGTGTGTGTGTGTGTGTGTCTTAGTATATGGTTTCAACATTTGTTACTTAAGCCAGGGTCCTATAAAAAGATCAGGTAGAAAGACCCAATATTTCATTTTAAGCTCTTTTGTAAAATAGCGAAAAGCGACTATTTGCTTCTTCATGTATGAACGTCCGTCCGTCCGTATAAAACAACTCGGCTCCTACTGGATGGATTTTCATGAAATTTTATATTTGTGTATTCTTTAAAAATCTGTAGAGAATCCCCAAGTTTTATTACAATCTGACAAGAACAGCAGTTGTTTCTTTATACGAAGACCTAAGTAGATTTGTAATAAAAGAGTATTTAATTTTTCTTATAATGAGAAAATTTTCGCCAAACCTTGCAGAGAAAATCAAAACATGCGTTTTATGTTCAATAGCCTTTTCCTGAAAATCGTGCCGTTTATGAGATAATGTGGAAAAATATTGTAGAGTCGTGCGGGCGACAGGTCATAACATGGCCCATGCACTCTGCATACTAGGTAACTAAGGCTACAAACACACCCTTACGATACGTAATACCTATTGCTTTTCCACTGCAACCATGGTTACACGAACGAGTCTCGCTCTTACGTTATACGTACATTGTCCGTCTTGTTCACGTTTACTCCAACACACTAAGGTTCTAATGGAAACAGAGTATATCAGAATTACATAATATTTTATATTATATCAGTTAAGCAATAAATACTTTTCGACAATTTACGTTTGATATTGTAAAACTCTGCATAAAATATGTTGAAATATTTTATCCACCACTATGATCAATAAAATCAGTATTGTTCATTGGACATGTTGTACCAAATACCGTGGCTGCCATGGGTTGAAATTACGAAGAGCGACAGATTTTTTCAATGTATGTAATTTTAATATTATTTAAAATTAAGGAATAGTGTGGTTAATTTCATGAATTATTTTAATTTTATTGTTATTATTTATGAAAAGGTCAGCTTGGCAAAGTGTACTTATATTGTGACATATTCTCACTTGTATGGTGTCCGGAAATCTGGAACCAAAAGCAAGACACTTGAAGTGAATAAAACATTTTTCTGTGTGCTTGTCTACAAAATCTCATCAAACTGAGCGAGGTACATCAAGTGACTAAATTCCGGCTTGTAATTTGGAGAATTCCGACTTCAGTCACGGCCGAATAACAAGTACTTTTCATGGTTTTATTCTGTACCTCCAGGCACATAATGTGGCAGAATATTAGTCCTATATAGGAACATTACAAATAAATCTGAATTTCGACTGATAGTAATAATAGTAACAGCAATAGTTACTGGCCGATACTAAAGAGATTACTATGTTAGGGTTTGTCGTGCATACTTCTAGGAATAGGCTACATGTTTAGGGAAAATTGTATTATACGTTACGTAATTCAATGTTCTGTATTCTAATTGATTTAAGGGCTGTGAGGAAACAAGCCACACGATATATAACGGCGCTAACGAAAATAACTTCTGGGAAATGTTTTTGACGTAACAATGGAACGCTTCCTTCGATATAATGAGAATAAAAATCAATGTAAATCGAAAACCACACACAGATTTCGCATAGTTGCCTTGTTGTTTTCAATTAGACTTGCAGAGTAACATTAGCTTAACGTGAGAAACACGTTTGTCTCATATCACGTAATATCCTAGAATCTTTTATTACGTCTGTACAGTACTATTCCTTTCTCAAAAATTCGCACACAGGGGAACTCCGAGGAAAGTCGACAAATTAAATCTAACAAGGTAATAGCCTAAGTAATAAATAAGTAACAAATAAATATGTACAAATATTCTTATTATACTGGGTATGTATTACAATGATCTGTCACTTTTTCGATGAACAAATCACTAAATCATAACTAGGCTCGTACACACGAATAACTTTGTAAGTACAGATATGCGCCGCATAACGACGTATCGGTTAACGACAGACAGCATATATGACGGTGGTCCTATAAGATTATATTATAATATAATATTATATAATATTGTAACACCATTTTGTTACAGTTGCCTACAGTATTCAGTACAGTAACGTGCTGTACAGGTTTGTAGCCTGGGAGCAATAGGCTATATATATATACTGAGTGTGTAGTAGGCTATACTATCTAGGTTTGTGTAAGTACACTCTATGCCGTTCGCACAACGGCGAAATCGCCTAACGACGCATTTCTCAGAAGGTATCCTCGTCGTTAAGCGACGCATATCTGTATTAAAGACCACAAGTTAGTCACTTCAACCCGGGTACCCCAGTAGAGCGAACTTCTGTACAGGGCAAAGCAAATACAAACTAAATAAACAGGTTTAATCGAAAAATTCGCCACAGAAAAAAAAAGAAAGTAATTGTAGTATATTTTCCTTCCTTGTGTTGAATTACATTTCGTCAACTAAAAGAAAAAATAGCGCACTCAACTACACGGCGTAGTGAGTATTATGTGAATCAGTAATTTCGGTAGTAACATGCCCCTCCCCCCAAAAAATCCACTTTTGTTAGACATACTGAACCCACTTCTTCACAAAACAGCATATGCAGATATTTCCAAGGAAACTTGTAATAAAACCTGCAGCTATACAATTCATAAGGCACGCAAGGCGACTGAACACTTACAACTCACGTAAGTTTCATTATTACTTTAATATTAATATCACATTACAGATTTCGTGTCCTGTCCTCCTAACTTTCCTACTCTAAATTACTCGTATTTTTTAGAATAAGACTCTTGATTGTACTTCATAGCAACCTGTATATGGCAATGTACGTTATGAGTAGATCTTCCGTCTCAGTGATTCCATTTTGCTTTTCAGTCTGCGACTATATTACAAATTCTCAAAGCTGCTGGCAGTATTTATTACACCATCATTGCTTTCAAGCAAATTGTGTAATTTCCACTGCAGACATACAAAAACCTTTCCCCTGAGCAAAATAACATGTGACACAAACGTAGCGTTTCTTCTCACAAAATATGTCTATTTTAATTTCGTTACTTTATATGGAAGAATGAAACAAGTTAGTTCTAACTGTACCCAGCCTTTCTAATGATCCTCCTCGTCGCAGGGAATATCTGGGGGGATGGAGACGACAGGGAAGTTACGCCAAATTGAAGTTACGGAAAACAGCCTCTTTTATTGAAGCCATACCACTTAATGTTTACCAGAGCATACAGACATCCTGCTCGCTGCCTTGATATTTCCGAAATTATCCCGTGGATAACGCTCTGGCCACAAATTCAGTTACTCTGTTGGCCACCTGATATCCATTCTATAATACGATCCCCGCATACCTGCAAACACGGCTGCTAAGCAGAAAGTCCAAGGCCGGAATTAGCAGAGTGAGCAGAACAAACGGTGACTTGCCGACGCAAAAGGTAAAAATATTTACATGGGTTTTGAATAAAAACGTTACATCTCAAGAAAGCCTGTTCCCGTATTCGAACCTGGAATGGGCGGCTTCAACACATTACTGCTTTTGACTCGTAATCGGGAGGTGATCATTTCGACACTCGGCCGATACATCGTATGCACTGGCAAAACCATGAGATACCAGATACAAGCAAAGAGATGTGCTTTGAAACCAGACAAATAAATTTCTTTCGAATCTTGGCTGGACACTGGCTGTACTGGGATGACTTCTGATTTTCCAGGGTCCTTCTAGGCAAATTTCGAGAAAGAACATTGTCTCCAATTTTACACAATCACATCAGTTCATCGTGCGCTATAATCCAATTATTCGAGGCTAGAAACCCCGGCGTACTGGTAAAGTGTTTAAACAAAAGACTAATTAATTAAATAAAGGAGAAGAAGCATATGTCATCTTATAGTTGTCTTTATCACACCCAAGACCTGTACAAAATATTTCTTATGAATCTTAGTAGCAATATCACGCCAGTAGAACCCATCTCACTCGTACATTCATTTACTTCTTTTAACCTTTTGGCGCCGGAATTATTTTTTTAATTTTAGCACACCCTGTATATAAAATGTGAATAATACAGGAACCAAATATGTTAGATTTATGAAACAAACTGCATTTTGAAGAGGAAAAAA
>Ga0123355_10014178_pt1 | contig 12445 bp, 7 predicted proteins | sample TergutEmb28metaG_3_FD_89872 | JGI IMG/M metagenome (GOLD analysis project Ga0123355, IMG submission 89872) | Embiratermes neotenicus P1 segment gut microbial communities from Petit-Saut dam, French Guiana - Emb289 P1 | ecosystem: Host-associated > Arthropoda: Insects > Digestive system > Gut ...
GTACAAGTGACATATAGGCTAAACTTTTGGTTTTACTATTACCCTTTTTTAGTATTCGCATTGTGAAATGTAGTGCTTTCCAGGCCTTTTTCACCGCGTAGTTAACTTGATCCGCCCAACTTATATAATTATGAACCAGTGTTTACAGATAATAAAAATCTATATACAATATGTTGGTAAGTGGCATAGATTGACAGTCTTTTTCAGATACAAGTTCATATATTACAATAGTCTCTATATGTGCAGTTTTCACACACAAAAAATATCTAATACCCTTACTTATAACAACCAAGTTTCTTACATTCGTGATTTTAAGAGATATTTTCTATTGTGACACTGCGTACTTTGGTCGAAAATTACCGGTGTTTCGGAATAAAATAGGTACTTCAATAATTGAGCATCAGATTACTTCGAAACTTTGAAAACCATTAAAAATTTGTACTGGGTCATATCTCAGAAGACCACAGTTTTTAGACAAGTTTATTATTAATTTCTATACCAATTTACACATTAATTGCTACAGGTAAAAGAGTTGTCATGTAATTCGTGAATTTTTCCACTACCTTGATTTCGCTGCCTTTCATTTTCACTTAAACTATCTTAAATTTAATATTTAACAATTTTCTCGAAACCTATTTAATTTAGCCCTTCGTCAGTCCTGGTGTTCTTGTAGGCAAATAATTTCATTATTTTTTATTCTTCACTAAAATAACTGAAAAGGTAAACTAGCAGTAGGTATGAAGTCAGTAACACAACTATTGTTAATTAGATGTTACATTCTAGGTCAAAAGAGTACATGTTTCGGCCGGTAGTGGCCATCATCAGGTCTTTGTCATTCGACACATTTTAGATTATTTATATAATTGTGTGGTGGCTTGTTTGATGAGGAGATCTCTACATCTCTTATTCTCAAGGTGGTTGCTTTTTTATGTGTGTTTATGTGCTGGTGAAGTGTTGAGAATTTTTATTATGGCGTAGGAGGGGGTTAGTTTCTTAGTGAGGCATTGTCTGTTGAAGTAGATGCTCGCGTTAAAATTATATAGTTTCCTCTTGAGGTTTTCGAATTGGTGGATGAGGCTTTGACTTGCGTCTTTAACTCTGAATTGTGCCATCCCCGTTGTGTAGTATTCAGAGAACTGAAAAGTATCCATAAAATCCACGTCAGTGCGGTGGGATAGACCTGTCCTTAAAAGATAAATTGACCATATGATATACGAATGAAGGTACAGAGAGGAGGCAGAGGTATAGTCCCAACTCATTTGCTACCTGGAATGTAAGTGGTCAGCACCACGTTCTGGCCACTTTACCCCCGGGAAAGATAAAGGGGTCTCAGCTTGTCTGGAGGGACACGAAAATTCGCCCCACACCGGAATTCAATCCCGGACCATCCAACCCGTAGGGAGTCGCTTTATCGACTATGCAATCCAAGTAGAAACTAAATATAAACTACGCGAGGGTGCCGCGTGGTTGTTTGCTATATATATATATATATATATATATATATATATGGGCCGGGTAGCTCAGTTCGTATAGCGACTGGCTACGGGCTGGGCGTTCCGGGATCGAATCTCGGTGGGGACGAAATTCCCCGCCCGTCCAGAACGGTCCTGGGACCCACCCAGCCTCCTTTACAATGGATACCGTGTCTTTCCCGGGGGTAAAGTGCGGCCGGGGCGTGCTGCTGACCACTCACCCCCTTCTAGTGCCGCGGTCATGGAAGAGTAGAGGTATACCTGTATCCACCCTCTGGGTCACACCTGGCCTACAACAGGATCACTTTACCTTTACATTTATATATATATAAAGGTAGCTTCGTAAAAGTGACACACTTTTCAAACGTCTGTCACCATGCAATATTTCAGGTTATTTTCGAAAAGTCTATTTTACCTTGTATACTCTGTCGGTCATTAGAGTGCAGGGAATTAAAAACGAACAGTAGGCTTGCTGCTGTCGTCTCCCAACGTATTAGTTAATACCAAGGCTCAAGAATCTCCGTTAATTGACTGAAAAGTTATTAGGGGTGCACAAACATGCGGTCAAATTCAGACTGGCGCGTTGGTTTAAATACTTGAGGCCTGCGTTTTCTTATAAAATGAAAAACCTAGACTGCAACTAAAAACAACATATTTTGCCCTGCGGTTGATGACTTGTGCATGTAACTTAGTAATGTCTGCACAGACCTGATATTTGTTGACTGGTTTGGTTTCGTGATGTAGAGATGTGATCTGTGCATTATACATTACCTGTACCGAGAAAGTTGTCTCAATAAAAACTCTTTTGATTTGTATTCGAGAGATACCCGACTAGAAATTCCACTGGCACACAAAATATACTGACCTATAATTTTCGACGGTTTAACCCGTCCCCGTAGCAAGTACTGGGAATTTTGCTTAAATTACACCATGACTCATTCCTTCCACATACTTTCCAATTCGCCATTCGTTCTTATTTAATCATTCGATGCTCCGTAATCTCAGGCACTTAAAATGTTTTCGAACAAACTACAAGTACGTATAAGCAAAGTGTATGTTTCTACATTGATATTTTCAAAGAAGTCTTTGACCCTCCCTTTTTCCAAACTGCAAAGCCTTTTGCTCCAATTCAGACACTGAGAGCCAACTTTCAGTAGGAATGGCACTTGTGAAGTTTGTGTTGTGTTTGTGTGAGCGCTAGTAGCATCTCTTACTTTCTTTTCTCCTGCATCTCCATTCGACTTCCTCTGATGTATATGGCGGCAAATATCTGGCCCGGTTTCTAGAAGGACCAGAATGAAACCTTTCAGAGAACCATTAGTTTAAACTGCAACTTCCCTACCAAGTTATTTGTATACCGTTAAGCTGCTTGTGAAATGAAACGTGCGGAAAGGCAAGTACGAGTTCCTCTTTACAAGGTCACTTAATGCACTTGGGTGCAGAGTTGGGAAGAAAAGACGTAAAACACATGCAGTTAAACTTCTGCATACGTCCTACATCAAAAGGGTAGAATCAAGCTTTGGATGACAGATGAAAGAGAAGCGAAGTGGAAAGTTTTCGCATGATTACTCTGACTGCAGCCTTTCGCTGAACATACGGGCTTTCAAAAGTGACCATGATATGTGGATAATGGATTAAGTTTTCCCGAAGTTTCCAATCCGTGATTGCTACGCCTTAGTGACAGAAGACAAAAGACAGTCGTACAGAGGGTAAAGTTCGACAAACGGCACTATTAATGCTGAATTAACATCTCTCTCCAACAGATAGTGACGTCACATACATGTTAGAAAAGGCAAGTTTCAGAAAATGGTATTAGCCTGATTATTTGGAAAAATATGGGAGAATTCTTCCCTAGCATTGATAAGTTTATGTGCTTCAGAGAATCATCTACTGCCCCCTGGAGTGCGTTCTGCTGGAACTCGATTATCTACTGGTGATTTATAATTTTTAAAAGTCGTTTCAGTCTCAGGTACACTAGGGTAAGGTACTAGCGGCTTACCTATATACTGCGTGTCCGGGCTAGAGATATACAGAAATACATGCTTATGCTTTAGTACAGTACCTAAGTGCTTTATGAATTTATGTTTTCAACAGTGTACAGAGTAACTCAAAAAGATTTTTATGCACTTCCGTACATTCGCGTGCACGACTTACGACACAACAGTGACAACGATGTCCTTGAGCTTATAACATCTCACATGCTGATAAACACGTGGCAAGAGCTTGAATATCGTTTAGATATCTGTCGAGCTACAACAGGTGCCCACATTGAAGTGTATGAACGTGCATAAAAATCTTTTTGAGTTACTCTGTACACTGTTGAAAACATAAATTCATAAAGCTTCTAAAGGTTCTAAAGCATAAGCATGTATTTTTGTATACCTATAGCCCGGACACGCAGTGTATTAAACCAATGTTCATGCAGTAAAGACCAGATATACTTCTCCATGTATTCAAGATATTTTTGAGATCTGCAGCGAGTCATACTTGTCATCTCTACTAAGACAGTTCTAGGATGGTAACCCCTTTTAAATTAATTTATTCCTCTACACCAATCTCCACGCTCGTTAATTTTACCTGTCAAACATTTCCGCTTACTGTTCCTGAAGTCTACTTGTTTCTCCTCACATTTTTCATATTACATCCATGAATTTGAATTGCATCCTGTAACTATATTAAATTAGCCTCCCTATTTCGGACTAAGCATTGTGAATATTCCTTATTTTCTCTATCAAACCATGTTTTATGCTGTTTTATTTTCTAATGATGTAGACTGACATTTCTGAGATTTTGATGTTTTATGTGATGCCATATTGATGTGTTTTCTTTATTATCTAAGTTCCTCAAGGCTGCAAACCTGCTTAAGAATTTAATCTGATACTCTTAGTAATTAACCAACTTAATGCACAAATTATTGTTTTATTATAATTTTATTTATTATATGCCTCTACATGTTTCGAGCACTGTTGTGCTCATCATCAGGAGGTCAAATTGTATTATACAGCATCTGGTATCGTCAAACTGAAACAAGTGAGTGGTCTAAAATTACTAAAATAAAATTCTATATTATTATAAAACAAGAATTTGTGCATTAAGTTGGTTAATTGCTAAGATTATACTGAGATGCACGGTCAGCAAAACATCAAAATTTATTCTGATATCTGCCCTTAAATTCCACATTGTTTAATTACTATCTGGATCTTCTATGTACCCCGTTTACTTACAGGAAGTCTCTCCCGAAATTTTGTAGCCTGTAGATTGTGATCAGAGTCACGGGCAGATCCTCTGAATGATCCGATCTAAAGTATACATGAATGCAATCTCCTATCCACGTGTGATCAAACTGTGAGTCTCCCAATCTGTTGAGTCCATTTATATATATATATATATATATATAAGAATGTTTCGATGTCGAAACACAGTATTCTTAAAAATAAGTTTCTTGATTTGTCAAAATTTTGTACTCTAAAATAATCATTAACACTTTCGTGAAAGCTCCCATTTCCTACTGTCTCTTTGAAAATATCTTCACTCTCCAATTTTGTATTAAAACCTCCTTACAGAATTTCATATGGTATGTAAGGAAATAATTGAATACCGACCCATTTCCTCATAAAAATTGTCTTTTCCATCATCACTATTATTTGGCGCATGCCTGTTCAGAACAATACAACAGCACCTGCAACTTCTTAGCGTTATATGTGACATCATATCACTAACAAGCTCTTCTGCCTTAATTACTGATAGATTTTTCCTGGGGTTAAAAGTGTCCTGTCTAAAAATGACGGTTATTGTTCCTTTCTCCATAGAAGAAGGTGAAATTTTCTGCTGATTCCATGCCATTCCTGTCCCATCTGATCTCCCGTTCTTCCAGTAAATCTAACCCATTTTTCACCAATTCCTTTTCAACTGTCTTCATTCACACTAACCTTTTCACATTCCAGATTACACATCTTATAGACGTCGAATAACTACAGTTTTGCCCAATAACTAGTAGATGGGAATTGGCGATGGACTATTCTGAGGTAGTGACTGTTCTTACACACGCAGAAAAATACATAAAGCTTAAACCAGACTAGCAGGCTCGGAATTCGATGCAGAGACCAAAGCAGGAGAACTAGACACGTTACGGATTAGATAACTTCATTGCATGAGTAGATACATTTACGTTTTGAAAAACAGTTGGTTGCATAATACTCATATTCACATGGGTAAAGCGGCCTTAGTGAAATATACACGGCTGTTGTATGCATCAGTATCGCAGCTATATGTGATGAGCACGAATCTTGCTTTAGCTATGGCTGCAGTTTGGATTCATTACTTGTCCCGTATATTGAGCTGATACTGTTTTAATAAAACACTCTTCTTTTTTGCCTCTTAAAAGCTTCATTAAATTTTACCTCCCTATAAAATTTAGTGGGTTATGAAGATGTAGATGTTGACTCCCTACAGTGGAACAAGAACCCGTAATGCCCCTTGATATAAATTTGTTGAATTAGAAGAGGAAATACTGCTCAGCCAGCGCTATCGCAATCCGTCGCCTGTGGATATAGGATCTGGTGGAGCGGAATCCAGCCCTTTCCAGTAATGGGCCACATTATCAGAAATCCATATGTGCGTGCGGTCTGCATGATATTTTATTAATAACGGTCGTGAAGTGTTGCATGCTAGCTCTTCTAGAATGTGGATAGCTTATCAGTTATAGAAAGGTGGCCGTCAAGTTATACCGTACTGTGTACTCTTTCACGTGGTCTAGCTTGTAGCTAAAGCACTTTTTTTTCTGTCATTTTGTGATATTGCAAGTCAGCAGCCTACTATACTTGTCAGTCTGTAAATATATTTTGACCGTGTGTAAACTTACATCACGCCTACACTAGCCCCTTGAACACGAAGATGAAACGGTCGCGGATGGTTTATAACTTCACACGTAACAAAGGAGTGTCTATAGACTAGGATATGTACGATAGGTAACGTAATTTTGCTAGGAAGCTCAGGCAGGCAGTCGGGCCGCATATTGGAAACCTCGTTTCTAGCGGAGGACAGAATATGGGTACTATCTGAATAACAACTTTGCTAGGCGCCAGAGCACACACTGATGCAAGAGTTGGCGAGTGAATGACTTAAACTCGTGCTAGTATAAAGGGCACTCTTAATTAAGTTCATTAATTTAGGAACTGATCTCGAGGAAGGAATTCATAGTTCAGTTACCTGTTCAATATGCTTCAAAAATTAAATATCGAAGCACCGTGGTGTAAGGACGTTTAACGTTCCTTATGATCACATGAAGTGGGTTTTAAGTCTTAAGAGTGCCAGGATGGTGGGTATCGAGAACAACGGTATTTCACAAAATATAAACGTCGGTTAGGTGTATCATTTTGTTGCACATATTCGCTACATTATGTTACGGCATAGGAATATAATTATTTAATAAAATTAAAGTAAGGAAAGAATTTCGAATCCAGAATAAACAGATTTTAGTAACCTGTTATATATGGGTCCTGAAATCTTATGAGAGCTAAGAATTTTAGCATGTGTCACGGTCAATATTTTATTTGAAATTTTCAGTGATACACGTAGCACGTTCGGAACACTAAACTTTCTTTCAAATTCACTGTGATCGTCTGTGCTGTGTTAATTTTATTTTCTGTTCCTGTCACTTCAGAGGATAGTGACTTAAAACAGGTCTCGATCTCGTATTTCCAAGTAATATTAAATTCTACCTCAACAAACATTCTGTCAATCTTCGTAGTTGCACCGTGCATGTTGATAGTATTAAGTCCTTTATTTGTCCAACTAATGCACACAAATTATTATAAAGCTGTTAAACAGTTAAAATCATTTAAAATTATAATAGTTGCTCCATCATGTTTCGGTTTACACAAACCATCATCCGGGAGCTCTCATTCTGTGCTTCGCTAAAGTTACAATGTTGACTTCGATTACATATCGTCACTTGTAGTTATCGGTATTGTGGCTGAATATGCAGCTTCAACTTTGCTTCAAGTAAAGTTACAATATTGACTTCGGTTACATAACTTTTCTTCAAGTTATCGGTTTGTGGCTGCAGATGCAGCCACAAACCGATAATTCAAGTGACGATATGTAACCGAAGTCAACATTGTAACTTTAACAAAGCACAGACTGAGAGCTCCCTGATGATGGTTTGTGTAAACCGAAACATGTTGGAGCAACTATTATAATTTTAAATGATTTTAACTGTTTAAAATTTTTATAATAATTTATGTGCATTAGTTGGACAAATAAAGGGCTAAAACATTCTGTCATTTCTCGCAAGTTTAAATTTTTGCAAATTTCATCTCGTTGATGAAATGTATGAAACCTAGAAAGGTGGCATTTTGAAGACAGAAATATATGGCTAAGGATGAAGATTAAAATGTATTATACGCAATATGTATTCATCAAGGTGTGTGGAGAGAGGATAAAATATTAGTACCATAATATGTGTCACAATGCTCAACACAAATGCAACGCAGCGACGCGAAATTCAGCCTCCTCTCCATTGGTTAAAACTTACTGCAACCTTCATTATATGTCCATTTTAAGAACCTGTACGCTCTCATGCACTACACTCTTCCGTGAATTTTTTGTTGTTATGGCGCTTAATAAGCACAACAATTTTAACGTCTTGTGTCGAAGCGATTCAAACTTAACGTCCACAAAATTCATCGCCGCTGGTCCTGCTTAATATAGGTTCAATATAACACGAAATAGATCTATTTATTCATTCTACAATTCTGTCCATAATTTCGTAGAGCAATGAGGTTTTATTATCTATTTTATCATATTTTTTTACTGAAATCACACACGACAAAATCATTTAGCAAGCGAGGATCGCAAAGTTTCACACGTTAAGCTTTTATCTGTTTGTGATTAAATTTCATAAATACGTGAATATAATGAACTCCTCTAGCATTCTTGTGGGTCATCGTGATAAGAAGCTCTGAACAGCAGATTACAAATTAACCATGATCTCATCTGCATGACATGCAATGTTAATTGGTTTCTCCTCTTTGGAGGTCTAAATTTTTCATGTGTTTTGTTGTATCACAGGAACCAACGCCCAGAAAGCCGCGATAGGATCACTTTTATCTAATACTAGTGTGAATAATGTTTATATTTAAAATTAACTTTTGACATTTCCAGTCCCTAGCTATGTTTTCCAAAGATAACCCCTCAATAGAATAGTTCTTACATACCGTAAAAGGCCAATCAGTCCCATTACAGGCCCGAGATGCTCGGAAGTTTCCAGGAAGTTAAGGTTTCCAGATTACGTGACAATGTCCCTCTTATATACCGTAGTCATAGATAAATACTATGAAATAACGATTTCGTTGGATATTCACACCAAAATTTTGAAAATTTCGTAAGAGACACTTTGATCGAGGCTATCAGCACAGTAAGACGTTACAATGCCGACCGAAGCATAGTAGTCTAGATTTTTATTTTATTTGGAACTCCTATTTTCGTTTTCTGTCCAACTATGGCTACCACAGACAGACATACATTTAAAAAATATATTTATTATATCCTTACCAACTGAAAATACTGATTGGCATGGTTACAGCTGACAACAAGCAGGGAACGAAGTGGCCTATTTTACGTTACTAACGAAGTACTGACTTGGAGGAACTGAGACAAAGGAAGGGATAAATATTAGTACTTGTATTTCCAAGAAAATGTATGAAACGAGAACTGACGAATGGCACACCGCCTGGATCAATCCACGCGTACCATCCCTCGGGGTGGATACAGAGCGAGATTTTCACCCAGTGATTTCTTCATTTCATCAAACATACAAAGCCGACAAAATAAGATCCCTTTGTCTTACTACCGGACGGGCATTATTCACACACAAGGAATCTGGAGGTCATTACTTTAGCTCGAGAGAATCATGTTGACATTATTTGCCTCCTACCTCACAACAGTCACAAAATATACCCTTGGATAAAGCTTTCATGAAGCCCCTGAAAATATTCTACTCCTACTTAAATGATATACAGCCCCGTTCAAACCTAGGGCGGGCGAGTCGTCACCGTCTACTAAATTGGCGAACAATTCGGCAATACATACAAGCGAGCTGCAGCAGGCGAGATAGCGGCTAATGGCTTCCGGGCGACAGGCCTTTTTTCTTTTGACAAGAACATCTTCAGACCACACGATTTCCCTCTAGCCTCAGAAGACCCAGAATCTGCTCCTCTGAACCATCATGCTTTGGTGAAGACCAGCGATCAGCTGTCTTTCAGTTCTGCTACTTTTTCTCCGTTCACTTCTGCTGAGACTCTCCGTTCATCAGATATCAGCACTTTGCCAAGCCTGAACCTACAGCCAAATACTCGTGGTGGAACAGTAAAGAAAATAAGGAGTTCATCTTATAGAAATTTTGTTGGGGCAACTCAGAAAAAGAAAATCAAACAGGCCACTAAATCCAAAACCAATCGGCTTGCGTCAAATGCTCTCTTTGGTCCTTCAAAAAGACGGAAGAGAATGGTTTGCCTGGATCCAACTCCGTCTGACATTCCATCAGATTCGGACTCTGATCTAACTGTTCCTTTCGCTGACGATTCGACAGAAGAAGAGGAACAAGACGCTGATTGTGTGCTGTCTACTGGTCGTTTATCTGAAAACCACACTGTAGAAGAGTGGATAGGATGTGCGAAATATTTCAGATGGGCGCACACACTTTGTGTTGGTATGGAGGAAGATTTTGTTTATGAGCCTTATCAGGGATGAGCACTGTTTTGCTCTTCCTTTTTATCTGTAATTTTTTAAATTCTGTAACTATTCTTTGTGCTTTCTGGGTAGATTATTCACCTCCCCAAATTAGGAACACATGTGGGCCTAATTAGGGGATATGAAGTTTTTAAGGAAACGAATTTTGCACTCGGGTTTCTTTTCATAATTTACAATGTTTATGTAGCAACTGTCTCTACATTAATCGAATAAAGTTACGCTTGTGTTTGAAAGGTTTTGCGACTTTTACTTAAGTTTAATAGAAGTCTTTTTTTAAAAAAAAACTCCCTATAATAGGCGACTTTCCCCTACATGCCTCCGGTGGGATTCGAACCTACAATCTCAGCAGGCGAGAGGCCGCAGACCCACACCTTAGGCCGCACGGTCATTGGGACCGACAGCTCAGATACTACGTACTGAAAAATAAATGTCTGACTAGCTAGCTACCTGACCACCACTTATTTTTATTTGAATAACAAAATATTACATTTCAGTCATCACACAAAAAACCTACCTACTGAATTAAACCCATTCAGTTCACATCCTGACAGGTATTTACTGTTGGAAGTTAAAGTGGAGGACATGGATTCCCTTCTATAAAATGTTGACTATAAATTGTATAGAATGCTCGACGGAGAACATGGGTTTGTAAGCTTTTGTACGTACATTCGCAAGGCAGACAGCGAGAGGTAGAAATAGAGATGGGAGAAAGGGACGACTGAAAGTGAGATTAGGCGTACAGAGAATGCTATGGCTGGCAGGCCAGCACTCAATAACGTTTGTTTCACAAAGCAAAGAAACGTCTTCCTTCTCCTGTAGAACGCATTCGTGTACTTTAACTGGGCGCTGAGAGAGACGGAGACAGAAAGACACGGACGTTCATTTGAGCTGAATGCAGCTACAAGTTTGCACTCAGTATTGTAGCGAATATGGAAACTGCAGTACGAGAGTGTAGCCTGTGCTGCAGCGTCTGTTAAAACATTCGGGTTTCTCTTGGAAATAAATTAACGAACACATTAATATCATAGAGTGGATAACTTCGCGCGTGTTACTGGTCGGTAGTTTTAGCCTTTCTTTTCCATCCGAAACACATAGCTTCAAACCTGTGTATGAACTGGGTTTATGAAAGATTAAAGAAAGACATCTCTATGTCATTATTATGCAGTTAAATATTCATGGCTTTACAATACTAGAAACTTCGCCTTATTATGGAAGAACTGTAGCAGACGAAGCATCTTTAAATAAAATTCATAAGATTCAGTATGGAGTACTGTGGCTATTTTTTTAGCCCGAGAACGTGTTCTGCAAGATAGTTCCATTTAAGTTCCATTTAAGTTACAAATATTCACATGTTTTGTTTTCTGTATTGCTAGGAACTGTGTTAAAAGTTAATTGTTATTGTGTTTTTAAAAAAGGTTTTGTTTTGTGTTATATTTTTATGCCTGAGGATAGATTTATAAAAGCCGAAATATGTAGCATGTTTTGGACGGTAGACTATGTTGTCTGAAAACATATTTGTGATTGATGCTCCATCTCTTTCTCTATTCATGCATCACAATGGGCTGTCGTACTCTAGGATAATATTGAGCCATTTAAACCAAATGTACATACAAGCACTATGATTCTAAGTTGTTAATTAAGATTATAGTATTAATAAAGCTTTCAATCTGCGCTGAGGTTTTCAAAGTAGTCACTGTTCTTTAGATCTGTCAACTGAAGGTCTGTGTGAATCTCGTATTACTCATATATCAGGCCTACACCGTTGTTCCGTCACTAAAAGTTTAGTCGAAGAGCTGGAATTATGAACATTACTCTTTTTTTTTTTTTTTTAATTTTCGGCTAGTTTCTGTCTACAGGTAGGTAAACTACTCCCACACTCGGATCTCCCGATGGGGGGGAGGGAGTGTTTCTAGGGGAAACATCGCGCAACATACAAAGAGGGATGAAAATAGGTACGTGGAACGTTATGAGTCTTTACAGGGCAGGGTCCCTTAAAGCAGCAGCGAGGGAATTAGCGAGGTATAAGGGCTAGCGCGCACGAGCGGTTTTTTTTTTTTTTTGCCGCAGCGGTGAAACAGCCGTAGCGGCCGATTATTTCTTGGCTGTTCGTACGGACGGCGAAAGAAACACACGTTTTGCTCACGATCTGGCGCAATCACTGTGTACGCTACACAAGCACGAGGCACTTGCTCTGTCACAACATGTTTTACGACCATACTCTA
>Ga0123355_10014179_pt1 | contig 12445 bp, 10 predicted proteins | sample TergutEmb28metaG_3_FD_89872 | JGI IMG/M metagenome (GOLD analysis project Ga0123355, IMG submission 89872) | Embiratermes neotenicus P1 segment gut microbial communities from Petit-Saut dam, French Guiana - Emb289 P1 | ecosystem: Host-associated > Arthropoda: Insects > Digestive system > Gut ...
ATTGGCATAAATAAATCAGTTTCAAAATTTGTTTCAACATCTTGGAGAATACATGCCATTCGTTCAAGACCCATTCCCGTATCAATATTTTGACTTGGCAATGGTGAATATTCATGACGCTCAAGTGCAGGATCGGAATTGAATTGTGAAAGCACAATATTCCAGAATTCGACATAACGATCATTTTCAATATCTTCTTCAATCAGCCTAATTCCAATATTCTCAGGGTCATACTTTATCCCACGGTCAAAGAAAATCTCCGTATTTGGCCCACAAGGACCAGCACCGATTTCCCAGAAATTTTCCTCTAATTTAATGATATGCGATGGATCAACACCAATCTTTACCCATGTTTTATAGCTTTCTTCATCAGTCGGATGAACTGTAATGTATAACAAATCCTTATCAAATGCGAACCATTCAGGCGATGTTATTAATTCCCATCCCCAAGTGATCGCCTCTTCACGGAAATAATCACCAATTGAAAAGTTTCCAAGCATCTCAAAAAAAGTATGATGACGCGCTGTATGACCCACATTTTCAATATCATTCGTACGAATTGATTTTTGTGCATTAACAATCCGAGGATTTCTTGGGACAACACTTCCGTCGAAGTATTTTTTCATCGCTGCAACTCCACTATTAATCCATAATAAAGTTGGATCTTCATGTGGTATCAAAGATGCACCAGGAAGGGCCATATGTCCCTTTAATTCAAAGAAATCTAAAAACATTTTTCTAATTTCAAAACCAGTCATTTTTTTCATTTTAATTCACAACCTTAAAATTCAAACTTTAATTTTATGATTATACCACATTTCAGCCCAACAAAAAAGTGTGCAACCGAAATTATATAAATTACACACTGTCATAAGGATTGTTTTTTAAACAAAATTCCTCAAATACTTCACACTTAACTTAATCGACTTCTCAACATCAGCTTCCGTTTTTTCAAAAGCTTTATCTTCGACTTCAATCGCTGAATATCCATTATAGCCAACATCTGTTAATGCTGAGACAAATTTCCCCCAATCAACATCACCTAGGCCTGGAATTTTAGGCGACATAAACTCTAACGGCGTAGCCATTACACCAACATCGGCTAACCTATCTTCATATAGCTTGATGTCTTTATAGTGTACATGAAATAGCTTATCTTTGAATTCATAAATCGGCTTGATATAATCAATTTTCTGCCATACAAAGTGTGAAGGATCATAATTGAGCCCTAACATTGGACTCGGGAATCTTTCAAATACTTGGCGCCAAATAGCTGGTGTTGTCATTAAATTTTGACCCCCAGGCCACTCATCTTTTGTAAAGAGCATTGGACAATTCTCAATGCCAATTCTTACATTTTTCTCCTCAGCATACCTTAAAATCGGCGTCCAAACCTCTTCCATTAAATCTAAATTCTCTGCAACCGTTTTATACTGATCACGCCCGATAAACGTTGTAACTAAATTGATATCCATTAATGCAGCTGCATCAATTAATTTATAAAAGTGATTGACATAAACCTCTCGCTTTGCAACATCAACATCTAAAAAGTTAGGATAGTAGGCTAACGCTGAAATCTCAATTCCCTTACCTTCCGCATAAGCCAATGTCTGATCTGCTTTTTCTTTTGTCAGTCCATCAACATCTAAATGGCTCACCCCTGCATAACGACGCTCTGCTTTTCCTACTGGCCAACATGCTAATTCTACACTTTCAAAGTCATTTTCTGCTAAAAAATCAATTGTTTCTTCAAAGCTTTTATGCCCTAGAATGGCACTTACTAAACCTAATTTAATCATTTAACTTGAGCCTCGCTTTCTAGTATTGTTTTTCTTTTGTAGCAACACTACGTTGTAGTAGTACTGCCAAAATAATAATCCCACCTTGGATTGCCGCAACAAAGAATGGTGGCATTCCCATTAAGTTCATCATGTTATTAATAACACCCAATGTCAGCATACCAAACACTGTTCCAGAGATTTTCCCTTTCCCACCGCTCATCGCCGTTCCACCAATCACTACCGCTGCGATAGCTTGCAGTTCGTACATCGTACCAGAAACAGCAGAATTCATACTTCCAAGCCTAGAAGCTTCGATAATAGATGCAATGGCTACTAAGCTACCCGACAACATGTAAACGCCTAGCTTAACGCGATTAACATTGATGCCAGATAAATTAGCCGCTTTTTCATTACTACCGATTGCATAAATATGACGCCCAAAAGAAGTCTTATTTGCAACAATATGAATCACAACCGCAAGTACAGCCCAATAAATAACAGGTAATGGAATTCCTGGGAAATTACCAAAATCTAAAATTCTCGTATTAGATATATATAAGAAGCCTCCTACAAGATTACGATCAACTAGTAAGCCGCCACCATTAAGCTGATGCTGTGCAATAGACCGATAAATTTGCATTAAACCAAGTGTCGCGATAAATGCCGGAATCCCGAATTTCGAAATAATTGTACCCGATAAAAGTCCCATCACTATGCCAAGTCCTATTGCCACAAGAAGTCCAAGAAAGACATTTCCTGTTGCATTAGATACTGCAATGGCAACAATACCTGTAGAAGCAAGTTGTGCTCCAACTGCCAAGTCAATACCACCCGAAATAATAATCAACGTCATTCCCAATGCAATAATACCCACAATAGAGTTATTTAGCAAAACGTTCGAAATATTTTGAATATTAAAGAAAGTCGTCCCCTGAAGAATTATTGAAGTAACGAATATCAAAATGAATGCAAAGAATGAACTGTTCTCTGCAAATAGTGTTTTGAAATCCATCTCTGTAAGATTTTTAAAACTCATAATAATCTGCCTCCATCATTGATTTTTGCCTATTCTAGGCTGTCTCGAAAGTCCCACCAGTCGCAACAAGCATAATATTTTCTTCTGTTAAATCATCTCTTGTGAATTCATGCTTCACTTGACCATGGAACATGACATAAGCACGGTCGCACACACGCTGCAATTCAGGAATTTCACTGGACAGAATAATAAAGCTTAGTCCTTGCTTTGCCAGTTCAACAATTAAACGATAAATTTCCATTTTAGCACCGATATCAACACCTTGAGTTGGGTTGTCTAATACGATTATTTCTGGATTTGTGCTCAAAACTTTCGAAAGAACAACTTTTTGCTGATTCCCACCTGACAAAGATGTAATCATATGAGCTGGGTTGCTAACTTTAATATTAAGCTTATCAACATAGTTGGCAACAAGATCCTTTTTCTGCTTTGTATCAATTAATCCAGTACGCGAAATATTTTTCATAATTGGCAAAATCAAATTTTCTTCAACTGATAAATCTTTAATGATCGCATTTTCTTTACGGTTTTTCGGAACGTATCCCAACTTGTTAGCTTTCGCCGCAGCTGTTCTTCTCATCGCTACTTCTTTACCATTGATTAAAACACTACCCTCATATGGATAATTAGCGCCTGCCACTGAGGCAAACAGCTCTGTACGACCATCACCCATGAGGCCAGTCACTCCGACGATTTCACCTTTGCGAACATGAATGTTAACATCTTGGAATTCACGTGGTCTAGACATGTTTTTAAGCTCTAACACAACTTCTCCAAGCTTTCTTTCCTCATAAATTCCACTCGTTTGAACCTCTTCACCGACCATATGAGTACTCAATTCTTTTTCAGTTGTTTCTTCTGTTACAACCCCCTTAGCAACTAAATTCCCATCACGCAAAATCGTATAACTATCACAAATACGGGTAACCTCATTGAGTTTATGAGAGATAAATATCAAGCTAATCCCTTGCTTTCTTAAAGTGTTCATTACTTCAAAGATTTTTTCAATTTCAACATCTGTTAAAGAAGTTGTCGGTTCATCCATGATAATCACTTCAGCATTTTTCATCATCGCTCTTGCAATTTCAACGATCTGCTTATATGATGGTGATAATTCCGAAACCATTGTATCAGGACTAATATCAACGCCCATACGATCTAATGTTGTACGTGCTTCCGTCGCCATTGTTTTTTTATCCAAGAATAGACCTTTTTTCTTTTCATTTCCAAGGAATAAATTTTCAAAAATATTAAGATCATTGACTAACGATAATTCTTGGTGAACAAAGCCAATCTTCTCATCAATAATGTTCGGATGCTCTGAAACCAAAGACCCCGTTACAGTAATTGTTCCTTCATCGACTTCAAGTAGCCCGCCTAAAATATTCATAAGTGTCGACTTTCCCGCACCATTTTCCCCTAGCAAAGCATGAATACTTCCCTTTTCTAAGATGAAATCCACACCTTTTAATACATCGTTTGCACCGAATGATTTGTATATACCTCTCATTTCAACTGCATTGCTCATTCTCCATCACACCTTTCGTGGATTAATTAATACTTAGAGATGAATCGTTACTGTCCAGTGTCACGAACCAATCCCCATACTAGGGAACTCCCCCTAAGCTAAACTTGGGGAACGCAAAGACTCCTTATATACGGCAGTTATTTTATCACGATAGCGTGAGAGTCTTTCCATCTCAGGTTATCGTGATAAAATAACTGCCTACGCAAGCGGTAGCGCGAAGAATCGGAGCACAATACTTTATCCAATAACAACACAACCCAGCGAGGATCAAACAAATGCCTTCTATCACAAAGGGCACGAAAACATCCCTTACCCTAACTTAGCCGCTAAACAGTAACGATACCTTTAAATAAAAGTGGCTACCTCGTTTATTTAGGCAGCCTCCTTGAATATTAGAATGGTAATTCTGGATTTAAAAACTCCTCAACATTTTCTCTTGTAACAATTGTCGGTGGAATAATCCAATGGTTATTCTCATCTAATTCTGGAACATCTTCACCATTTAAAATTCTATAAGCAACAAAGATTGAATCTCTCATCATGCTTGGGCTATAAGTAGCTGTGAATAAATCAATATCATCAACTGTATGAATTTGCTCAAAGTAAACTTGTGCACCACCACCACCAGAGATAAACTGGATGTCATCTCTACCAGCTTCACGGATAGCCTGTAAGATACCTAGTGAAGAATCATCATCTGTTGAAAATACAGCATCAATTTGTGGATGTGCAACTAACATATCAGCCATTCCAACAAGCGCATCTTGAGCTGTGAAACTCTGAACAGTCAACTCTACGATGTTAATATTCGGGAATTCAGCTGCCATTACTTCTAAGAATACATCGTTACGGATTTGGCTCGAACTTCCTGAGTTAGGGTTGTTTAATCTAACAACTGTCCCTTCGCCATTTAATCCTTCACCGATTCTACGAGCTGGTAATTCTCCCATTAACGGGTTACTTCCTGCAATATAAGCAGTGTAATCTACTTCTACAACACGATTAAATACGATTAACGGGATATCTGCATCAATAACACGTTGTGCAGCAACCTCTAGTTCATAGTTATGCGGCTGTAGTACAATTGCACCAACATTTTGCGTAATTAAATCATCAAGCTGTGCAGCTTGCTCAGCAACGTTAGATGAAACTAAGATTCTGAAGTTATCAAATCCTAACTCCTCTCCTGCCATTTCAGCGAAGGTAATAACGCCTGCTAACCAACCATGCTCTGCAGCTGGTGTAACAACAACAATTTCACCAATATCAGTTCCACCAGCAGTGTCATTACCACCGTTATCATCTGATTCACAACCCACCATTAACAACACTGCAAATAATGCAGCCATAACGCCTAAAAACTTTTTCATTATATATTCCTCCATTATATTTCTGTATTTGTTTTAAACTTCTACCCAGTTCCCTGTTTCATCACTTTCTACACACGCATCAATTATCTTCATAATATGATGCGCCTGCTCAAAATCAGTATAATCAACATGTGCATCTGAATTCACAATTGATTGGTAAAATGAATGAATACCATTAGTGAAAGCATCTGCCCAACCTACAGCATGACCATTTGGTAGATTGATTTTCTCTTTTGCACGACCACTTAAATATTTAGCATCAGCGAATATTTCAGTATTCCCCACATCACGATTGCCGATCCATAAGCGATCTGGTTTTTCTTGGTGCCACTCAAGTGCTTGCTGCGTTCCCTCAACGATTAAATTAAAATCGTTCTTCTTTCCAGCTGATACTTGTGAAACTCGAACAATCCCTTCTACACCAGAAGCAAATCTGACCTGTACAAGTGCTGAATCTTCATTTTCAACCGTCACATCAACACCTTCATTATTTTTACGCATCGAATGTAGGATATAGCGCTTGGCGCGAACTGCAGCAATTTTTTCATCTAACATATATTGAATCGTATCAAAGCAATGTGAACCAATATCTGCAATAGCACGTGTATACCCACCATACTCAGTTTCAACACGCCAATCAAAATCTGTTTCTTTTAATAACCAATCTTGCAAATATTCAACCGCTAAATACCAAACATCCCCTATTGTTTTATGTTGGATACGCTCCTTCATTTCTTCAACCATTGCATTATGGCGATAATTAAAGTTAACAGCTGCTTTTAATCCTTTTTCTTTAACCAATTCAACAAGTTCTTCTGATTCAGCACTTGTTAGTGTTAATGGTTTTTCACAATATAAATGAATGCCCGCATTTAAAACCTTCTTATTAACCTCATAATGCATATTACTTGGTGTACAATTATGAATCACATCCAGTTGTAGATCAGCAATCATTTCATCAACATCATCGTATGCATGTTCGATACCAAACTCATCGGCAATCTTTCTTGCAGCTTCTTTATTGTACTCAGAAATTGCCACAACTTCTATATTTGGAATTCTTCTAACTGCTTCGATATGCTGACGACCAATGAATCCAGCACCGACGATACCTACTTGTGACTTTTTCAAAATAACAACCCTCCTTTAAAACATCTCTTTTAAAAACTTGATCCCAGAAGCTGCTAACTCATCTGGTGAAGCTGCAAGGGGACGCCATAACGCTACAGCTTTTGCAATTTCTGTTATGCCAGGATTAAATGCTTCGATAACCATGTGACCATCATAATTGATATCCTGTAGAGCTTTTTTTACCTCAACCCAATTAATGTGATCATCTCCTGGTGTTCCCCGATCATTGGCACAGGCGTGAAAATTAAATATCTTATCTCCTGCCAGCCGTATAGCATCACCTATATTTTTTTCTTCAATGTTCATATGAAATGTATCAATCAGCATCCCAACATTGTCCATTCCAATTCGACGGATAAGTTCTAAACCTTGTTCCACTGTATTAATAAAATCTGTTTCAAATCGGTTAAGAGGCTCAAAGGCAAGCTTTACACCTAATTTCGAGGCATAAGTAGCCGCAATCTTCATATTCTGGGTAGCTAGATGCCATTGTTGCTCCTTTTCATCAGCAGATAACAGGTTCGTTTTTCCCACCGCAGAATACATAGGACCCGATACAATTTCCGATCCAACCTGAGCAGCAATGTCAATACATTCTTTGATGTATGCCAGCCCTTGCTCTCTTACAGTAGGGTCAATAGAACTAATGTCACGCTCTGGACCAAATGCACCACAAATGATCACCTGAATACCAGTTTCATTAGAGGCCTTTACAATACTATCCACATTGATGGTGTCTGGCGATTCTATACATATCTCAAGCGTATCAAATCCCATGTCAGCCACTTTATGAAATAAGTCGAGGGTATCATCATTAAAAGGGGACACCCATATAAAAGTGCTTGCGCCAAATTTCATCATTTACCTCCTCAATAAAATCATGTGCTAAAAATGTAAAATTTACAAAGTAAATCACTTTCATTTTGTATTATATTACATAAACATGTAAAAGTCAAGTATTTTTTCTTTTTTTTACAAAAAAATGATGTAAATTTTACATTAATGTGTTATAATAACTATACAAACTTCAGAAAAAGGTGAGATTTACCATGAGAAAAACTAAAGATATTTCAATCGAAGAAATTGCAAAAATTGCCAACGTTTCCACAGCAACAGTATCCCGTGTCATCAATAACAAAAATAATGTCAGTCCCAAGACGCGTGAAAAAGTCATGCAAATTATCATTGATGAAAATTACGAATTAAACGACCGGCAAAAAAAAATAAGTATGGATCCTGAAGATAGCAAAACAATTGTCATTTTAGTTCCAGATTTTTCAAACCCCTTTAATTCAACTGTCATTGATGGCGTCAAAAAAGCAGCTAAGAATGGCGACTACCTCATTACAGTCGTACTTGCAAAGGAAGAAAATGTTGATTTAGATTATTATGAACATATCTTAAGAGACATTAATGTCGCCGGTATTATTGCACTATCTGCATTTCCAAGCTTAGAAGTAGCACTTCAAGTCAATGATAGCTGGCCGCTTGTCATGTGTTCCGAGCATTGGGGAAGCCCGAAAATTTCCCATGTCGGAATTGATGATGTAAAAGCAGCACACCAAGCAACCAATTTTTTAATAACAGCTGGTCGAAAAAACATTGCACTGATTAATGGTACATTAAACAGAAAGTACGCCCGCGAAAGAGAAATTGGTTATCGTCTTGCGCATCAAGATGCAGGATTCGATATCAGCGATGACATAGTTGTTCATTTATCATCAATCAGTTATTCTATGGCTTTATCTCATTTAATCTTTTTATTTGACAACAAGCCTGAAATTGATGCGGTTTTCGCTTCATCTGATATCTTTGCTGCCGCTGCAATTGAAGCTGCAAAAAGAATAGGGAAAAGAATCCCTGAAGATATTGCGGTTATCGGCTTTGATAATATTGATTTAGCCTTGATGATTTCCCCTACTATTACAACCATCGCTCAACCGTCTTTTGAAATTGGCTATCATTCTTGTGATATTTTGATCGAATCAATCGGAAAGCCCTATCTTGAGCCTAAAAATGTTACATTATTTACTGATTTTATTATTAGGGAGAGTACGTAAAAAATGCCAGCGCTAGGCTGACATTCTAAAATGTAACACATTGTTGCTTCTTCCTTGGTTCATAAATAGCACAGATCATCTTCTGTGTTTTCATTATTTCTTCTCTAAAGCCTCAGTATTTCCATATACAGGATAAGCAAAAGTAGTAGGTTTCGCCCACTTCACCGCATTCCTAATCACGAGCTGAACTTCCGAATGATGATAAGTCGGACAAGTTTCATGCCCTGGTCTAAAGTAAAAAATCTTCCCATTTCCGCGCTTAAATGTACAACCACTTCTAAACACTTCGCCACCCTTGAACCAACTCACAAAAACTAGCTCATCAGGGGTTGGAATATCAAAATGTTCACCATACATTTCTTCAAGCTCAATATCAATATATTCACCCAAGCCCTCAGCAATTGGATGCGTCGGATCAACAACCCAAATGCGTTCATTATCATCCGATTCACGCCACTTCAAATCGCAACCAGTTCCCATTAGTTTCTTAAAAATCTTCGAAAAATGACCTGAGTGAAGCACAATCAAGCCCATCCCCTTCAGAACACGTTCATGTACTTTTTCAACCACTTTATCACAGACTTCCCCATGAGCCATGTGCCCCCACCAAATTAACACATCAGTTGTATTAAGAACTTCATCTGTTAGCCCGTGTTCAGGTTCATCTAAAGTTGCTGTTTTAACAATAAAGCCATCTGTATCTAAAAACTCTGCAATAACAGCATGAATCCCATCTGGGTAAATTTCTTTTACTTTTTCATTGGTCAACTCATGCCTAAATTCATTCCAAACTGTAACCTTAATCATCATCTTAACACCTCTTATTCAAAATACACTGGCTTTCCAGTTCTAGCTGATTCATAAATTGCCTCAAGAATCTGTGTAACAACTAACGCCTGCTCTGGTTTAACAATCGGTTCCTCATCATTAATAATACAATCAATAAAGTGTCTTGCTTCTACAATTGCCTCACTTTCACTATCTCCGTCAAAAAACGCAACACCGGCAGCATCAGTAATGACTTTTTCATCATAAAGACGGCTATACTTCTCGCCGTTAATACGCAGGCCATCCTTCATATCAGCGCCACCCTCAGTTCCACATAATGTTGTTATTGCTTCCCCTTCATCCATCGTGTTAAGCGCCCAACTTGACTCAAGGAAGATCGTCGCTCCATTCTTCATCACCACAAATCCAAATGCTGAATCTTCAACTGTAAATTCCAACGGATCCCAAGAGCCCCAAGCATTCGCAGCATTTTCTTTTTTAGATAACTCGTGATATGTATTTCCAACCACATACTTTGGCTTATAGTTATCCATCATCCATAATGTTAAATCTAATGCATGTGTTCCAATATCAATTAATGGCCCTCCGCCTTGTTCCTCCTCGTTCAAAAACACACCCCAAGTAGGAACTGCTCTTCTGCGAATAGCATGAGCTTTTGCAAAATAGATATGACCTAAATCACCATTTCGACAGACTTGTGATAAATGTTGAGAATCAACTCGGAAACGATTCTGATATCCGATTGTCAACTTCTTCCCCGTACGCTTCGCAGCATCAACCATCGCTTGTGCTTCTGCGGTTGTCTTTGCCATTGGCTTTTCACACATAACATGCTTACCTGATTCAAGTGAATCAACCGTAATAACTGAGTGTGACTTGTTCGGTGTGCAAACATAAACCACATCAAGCGATGGATCAGCAATTAAATCTTGATAGTTCGTATAGATTTTTGCAGCTTCAGTTCCAAATTGCTCTTTAGCAGCAATGGCTTTTTCCTTGATAATATCACAAAATGCTACTACTTCTACATGATCGAATGTAGCTAAACTAGGTAAATGCTTGCCGGTGGCAATACCGCCGCAACCAATAACTCCAACCTTTAACATTTCAAATTCCTCCTTAAACACATTCATTTAGAAAGCGTTCATCAATGTAATTCCAAGTTTATCTGAAAAATAAGATTGTGTCAATATGTAATCGGATTCTAATTTTGAGCAAAAGAAAATGCAGCTAGTCTTTTACCAGCTACATTTATGCCTTGTTTATATTTAACCTTTATTTGCTCCTGCTGTGATTCCTTCAATTAAGAATTTCTGCATCGCAATGTATAGAATTGTAATTGGTACGGCGACAAGAACAGCACCAGCTGCAAAAACGGTATAGTCATTTGTATCAATTCCATGAATCATATTAAACAGACCTATTGCAAGTGTCCAGCTTTCCTGAGAACTAAGAATCAATCGCGGAAAAATAAAATCCATCCATGGTACGATAAAAGCTGTGATCCCGACGAACGAAACAATCGGCGTAATCAATGGGAAGATGATTCTTGTGAATGTTTGCAATTTTGTTGCACCATCGAGCATTGCTGACTCGTCAAGCTCCTTAGGAATCGAAGTAAGATAACCTTTAATTAACCATGTATTCATTGGGATCTGAGCTGCTGAGTAAATAAGAATTAATGAGAAATGTGTCGCAAATTGTGTCTCTAGTAATCCAAAATTTAAGACCAGAACGTACAACGCCGCCATTGTCATAAACATTGGGAACATTTGTAATACAAGCATTGTAATTAAAGCAATTTTCTTCCCTTTAAAGACGAATCTAGAGAAAACGTACCCCATACTTGTTGATAAGAAAATAGAGAGGATCGTATGTATCACTGCGATTCTAAAAGTATTCCAGTACCACTGCAAATAATCTGTCTCTGTAAATAATCTAATATAATGACGTAATGTTGGATTCTCTGGAATCATGGTTGCGCTTGATAGTGTGGCACCTGAATTAAATGATGAGCCTATAATCCAAATAATTGGAAGAAGAACAATGATAGAAAGAAATATTAATATCGCATATAGCAATATTGTAATCAGGATTTCTTTAGTTTTAGCTGCTGTATTTAGCGATGTTTTTTTTTGATTAGCCATCTTATACTTCCTCCTTAAATGCCTTAGTTCTTGTAAAATTCCAAGCTGATATTGTGCCAATTATCAAGAAAATGATAAGCGATAGAACCGACGCAAGATTATACATTCTGTGATCCAATGTCAATTTGAATATCCATGAGATTAAAATGTCCGTTTGCCCAGCGTGGATAAAGTTTGGATTGGTTGGACCTCCTTGCGTTAGAAAGTAGATGATTCCAAAGTTATTAAAGTTATGTGCAAATGACATGACGAGGAGCGGGGCTGTTGCAGCTACAACTAATGGCAATGTAATTCGCCAGAATTGTTGACGCTCATTGGCGCCATCAATTTCAGCTGCCTCATAAATATCTTTCGAAATAGATGTCATAATTCCTGACATTAAAGCCATGAAATACGGGAATGCTAGCCAAATTTGAATAAGTAAAATGGTCATTCTTGGTATCCACCGGTTATGATCAGTTAACCAGTGGATTGGATTTCCAATAATACCACGACTCAATAAAAATCTATTCAAAGGCCCAAACGTGCCATTGAAAATCTGCTGGAAGTTTAATTGTGAAATGATGGCAGGCATCGCCCAAGGCAAAATCAAGATACTGCGCC
>Ga0123355_10014180_pt1 | contig 12445 bp, 11 predicted proteins | sample TergutEmb28metaG_3_FD_89872 | JGI IMG/M metagenome (GOLD analysis project Ga0123355, IMG submission 89872) | Embiratermes neotenicus P1 segment gut microbial communities from Petit-Saut dam, French Guiana - Emb289 P1 | ecosystem: Host-associated > Arthropoda: Insects > Digestive system > Gut ...
AATATATTGTGGTCGTGGAGTGGGTGGTAAAGGTCGGCAACGGATGGGAGTGCGGGGAAAATGTGGTGCGAGGCGCCCCAATCCACTTGCTCTCCCCTACCCCCCCCCCCCCCCATTAGGACTGATTTAAAGCCCAGCATCTTGTCTTGAACCCCCCCATTCACCCAAAAAATGCAGCAGAACAACGGTGGGTCTTGTGGCTTCATTTTTTATTGCTGAAGTGTCAGTGTTGGTATACCTGTGTGATAGCCGTTTTAAGTCTTTGTGATCGGTCGCGCACCAGACGAAGGTTCATGGTAGACCGTTAAACCCAACTTGACATCCAGTTAAGACATCCACCAAATATTCTGTTTCCTCGCTCAGTCAGGTATTGTGCCATGTTGTAAGTTAGCGGGTTCATGACGTTCCTTTAGTGTTGTGATGCACTTCTCTGCCCCTAATCCGATGGTGCCCTACTTGTGCGCTTCTTGTCTGGTAGATGTGTGTGAATGTGTTTCCAAGCCCCCAAAACGCTTCTGTGTACAGAAATACGCTGGTATGGTGGAGAACTGTCACACTGTAGAGCCATGTCGTCGAGTTGACTTGATATTTAATCTGCAGCTGGTCGTAAATGTACATTTTAAGCCCATGGTTCCGTGTATCGTAATTCAGTGTTAATAAAAACCCAACCAGATGCAGCAGTATGCAGATATTTATTTACTGTAAAGCTACTCTATATGTTTCGGGTGTCACAGCACCCATCATCAGGAGTACTAAAAACTGTAACTGCAGCCTCCGGTACAGGTCATAATACTGGTACAGCTACTTCCCTCCAACGTGGCCTGATCGGGACTGTTACAGTTTTTAGCACTCCTGATGATGGGTGCTGTGACACCCGAAACATGTAGAGTAGCTTTGCAGTAAATAAATATCTGCATACTGTTGCATCTGGTTGGATTTTTAGTAAATGTACATGTTTTGGCAGCACTGCTTCTTAACAGAAATGAGTACCAGGGATAACTCGGGGGGTATAGGTGGCCGGTGCGTTAGGCAGTCACCCTTGTCACCTTAATGTTCTGATTTGAAATCCTGGGAGCCTCAACCTCCTGGGCCTGTCCAGGCCTGTATAGGGATAGGTTTACTTCTACTCTCAGTTGCTACCATTTCACAAAAGATTTTGCCGCGGAACTCCTTCCATAATGTAATTGTGTAGAGTGCTTGATTTGCTTGCCAGGAGAAATGTTTTATATAGGTACGACTTGTCCGGATTATTTGGATCTTTTAGTAGATTTGACTTCGTGATATAGAGTATATATGCGATTTGTTTTTGTATATTTATTGCGTGAAATGTGTTTTGAATTACGAGAAATGAAACCAATTTCACCCCCCAAAAAAATGTATTTCCCACCCCAGATCTGTGGCTGTAGTTCAGTACCGGTCGAATTTTCGAGGGCGGCCGTCGCCTTGTCACGAGCCGCCTGAAATTCGTTATGTGCGTCGAAATTTAAACCATGCGTAGGGGTACGTGTATAAATTAATGAACCGTAAGTGCTTTAAGAACTGTACCGTCGGGTCGTGTTCTTGGCCTATCCAGGGAGCCTTAGCTCGGGAGTCGCAAAACCTTGGTGGGGAAAACACACTTGCGGAAACGACATTGTGGCCGTGAGTGGCCTTGAGGATATTTACGCTGAACATTATCTTTAATGAGCGTAGCAAAGCCACAACTACCTGCCGTAGCGCGTATTTTCTGTCATCTCAAGTTGTTTGTAGAAAATAAATATTATCACGCTTAAATAGACATAGTCAAATAAATCGTCCGGATGGATGGCGGCGATAGCATTTGCGCGGTGGGGGGGGGGGAGGAATTGGCGCAAGGTCGGACAGCATTTGGAGATGTGCTTGGACTATCCCAAGGCCATAAATTGGTCTCTTTTCGTTTTTTTCGTGCAATAACTACGTCGAATCATGCGCAGTGTGCTCCATCTTTCAACTGTCCATTGGATGCGAAATTTGAGGGGTTCGACCCCAGTCGATTGGTAAATGGTGCCGGGCGTTTTTGAGCAGCCTAGTGATTCCATTTTATAAAATAGGTAGACTGAATGCGTGTGCAACTTGCGAGTCTCACACGATGTATTGAAAACATGAACTTCATATATGCTTCAAGTAGAGCCAGCGTGGTTTTAATTCTGTCGGAGAAGAAAGAGGACATTGCAAGGAATTTGTTTTAAGCTCATGGTTCCGAGCATCATAATTCAGTGTTAATAAAGACCCAAGTAGATGCACCAGTATGCAGATATTTATTTACTGTAAAGTCACCCTACGTGTTTCGGGTGTCACAGCACCCATCATCAGGAGTACAAAAAACTGTAACCGCAGCCTCCGGTACAGGTCATAATATCGGCCCGATCGGGCCACGTTGGAGGGAAGCTGCTGTACCGATATTATGACCTGTACCGGAGGCTGCGGTTACAGTTTTTAGTACTCATGATGGGTGCTGTGACACCCGAAACACGTAGAGTGACTTTGCAGTAAATAAATATCTGCATACTGTTGCATGTAGTTGGATTTTTATTAACGTTGCAAGTAATGTTTGGCGCCAAGAGGGAGAAGGTACATTGGTTGGGACCTGCGTTGTTAGGAGCCAGTTGTTTGTGTCATAACAGATTCACGATACCGAGGACTAAGCATGATGGGTGGGACATGTGGAGCGCGTGGGAGTGACTGGAATGGTGTACAAAACTGCAGCCCGAAAACGTGAAGGGAATACGTTGGATACTTAGGCCTGTATGGGGTTATGATACTAAAATGGATGCTCGCGGTCAGTTAGCTTTGAAATACAAATATGGCAGCCTGCGAGGTGTCACTGCAGTATTTTGTGCAGAATATCAAATTGATCAAATTGATGTCCACTATGCGCTGAAATTATTGAGCTGTGTTGCGTATATTTGTGAGGGGGGGGGGCAAATGTGGGTAAAGATCGTCGACTTTGTTGACACTGCTGTAGTTGTCTCGGCGTTGCGGATGTGGAGTTGGCGGAAGGAAGTGGGGTGGATACACCACCGGGGATGGTAACGAACACGGCATGAGCATGGAGCGAGCTATTAGGGGTCAGAACAAAGGCACAACTATTACAGTATATCCAGACCGGCTGACCTTGCGAGATACTGCGGACAAGCGGAAACATTCAAGGTTGCAGCACGAGATAGAGACAGTGAAACTAGGTGTCTCTGTCTTTTTTCCCCCTGTTTTTTTTATCAGCGGGTTTAGTTCCCAAGGTTAATATAATGGTAAAATGCCCTGCGTCATCGGTATAAAGTGTAAATATGACACGCGGCAAAGGCATACGACGCGACAGTCATTGCCAACTGGAAGTGTGATTGTGTATTGCGCCACACTGTACTGTACGCAGCAAAGGCTGTGCACGGTGCGGACGTTTTGTATTTCTGGTAGGGCATCGTCGGACGAAATAAAATTGTCATGCCGGTTAGAAGAGCAGTGTTGAAGGGAGTCTCGTCTCTTTGTGGGGTCATTTCACTCTTACACCTCACATAGACGCACTACTCTGCCTCAGTTTTGCAAGTCATGCAAGTTTCAGGATACCAAACTTAGTATAGGCTGCGCGTGTTGAAATTTTGGCGTGTTTCAGAAAGAAGTGTGACTTGCCTGCCAGCTTGACTGTTCTTTCTTTCTCATTGTTGATCTCGGTCCAAGAGATGGTAGGGGCTAAGGACCTTGAATTGATTTGCGCTGTCGTATCGAGGTTGCCACGTTGAATGTATCAGTAAATTGCACACAGTAATAAGGTGAGACCGCTCCTTGTTCTCGTAAAATAATGGATCATACGTTAAGATGCAGTTTTTGTAATATTAAAAAATACGATTGTCTCAAATGACGCTGCGGACAATACAGTAGACAGCATACCCATCTTCATGCAACGAAAGCCCTGTACAAAAAACATCATTGGTGAATGAATGAATGAGGGCTAATGTCGAGTAGCAACGTTTAAGAAACGAACATCGTCACTGCACATCTGAATATGTTTTGTCCCTAACTCATGAGAGCTGTATACACTGTAACAAAACTGTGATAATGTAATTATTTCGCGAGTTACGAGACGGACCTTGCACTTTTTCTAGGAAGTCATGTCTTAAAATAAAAATGGTCTGACCTTAAACTCTCTGAAACTTGCTGCTTTATAGCATGCACATGTAGGGAGGCTTATTGATCCCGGTGGACTGTTGAGGTAAGATAACCTTGGCTCGCGCCGTAAGCTGGCACAGAGCTGTAGGCCGGACAGGCAAAGGTCACATCCTCTGCCCGGTTTAGTCATTAGATCTGTCTCACTCCTCCCGTGACGTCAACGCGGCTCGAGTTACGGCAGGGTGGATAGGAATGCGCAACCCCGCACATGACCGCTGCTTGTTCCCTCCAGCTGCTTCTGTTGTATAGCAGACTGAAATATATCGTCTCCCTCCATAATAAAGTTGTCTAGACGTTGGAGACCAACCCAGCTCAATGGCTGCGGCTGGTTGGCATGGCGTGGAGGGGAATGCTCCCACAGCTCTTGAGAGATGTGTCCGAACACTAGCCGTGTAAAAGTTTGTTCACTTTGCTGCAAATAACACTAGTCTTTAAAAGAAATGTTGCAGGGAGATTTTAATTTTTAATGGTTTATACGAGCGGTAAACGGATGTAGTGCAGTTCGTAATGACAAACTGCGACACTTGAATGTCGCTTCTCAGTGGCCTTAATTTCTGCTTTATTGTGAACCTCCGGAGGACACACAAGTCGGCGAAAGTGGCAGGAAACGTTTAAGTCTCTATCAGATTAGCACGTGAGGTAGAAATTGTGATTGCTTATCTTATTCTGTAAAACATTTTGGTTGTGTGTGATCTAACACATGGGTATTTCTGCTGTATTGTTGCAGGCGTGCCCATTAAACCCAAATCCGCAGCCCCTGACAGGCCAACAGGAGCTACTACAAGATTTCTCAAAGCGATTCTCGCCAGCCATTCGAGGTGTTGTGGAATTCGCAAAGCGTATTCCCGGTTTTGCGCTTCTGCCACAGGACGACCAAGTGACACTGCTTAAAGCTGGTGTATTTGAGGTCCTCCTGGTGCGCCTTGCCTGCTTGTTTGATGCTCAGGTGAGTACTTGGTGTGCAGATTGTAGTCCACAGATTATGCTTAGTTAAAAAGCAAGTATGAAAGCGTTGCATTGCAATCAGATTACTGAGTTCCATTATTTTTTGCAGACAAACAGCATGATCTGCCTGGATGGGCAGGTGCTCAAGCGAGAGGCCATCCATAACAGTTCAAATGCGAGATTCCTCATGGATTCGATGTTCGACTTCGCTGAGCGGCTGAACTCTTTAAGACTCTCAGATGCTGAAGTGGGACTTTTCTGTTCAGTGGTGGTTATTGCCCCAGACCGTCCTGGATTGCGCAACACGGAACTTATTGAACGGATGCAAGGCAAACTGAAAGCTGCCATGCAATTGGTGGTCAGTCAGAACCATCCAGGCCATGCCAACATCTGTCACGAGCTTATGAAGAAAATTCCCGATCTGAGGACACTCAACACACTGCATTCAGAGAAGCTGCTGGCCTTCAAGATGACAGAGCAGCAGCAGCAACTGCAGCAACAGCAACAGCAGCTGTGGGGAGGACCAGCAGAGGAAGAGAGTAACAGTAAGAGTCCTGCTGGTTCCTTATCATGGTCATCATCATCTGATGTCACAATGGATGAAGCAGTGAAGAGTCCCCTCGGCTCGGTTTCCAGCACAGAGTCGGTGTGCTCTGGTGAAGTAGCATCCCTGACAGAGTACCAATCTAGCCATCACCATATGAGCCACCAGGCATCCAGTGCACCACTTCTTGCAGCCACTTTGGCTGGTGGCATCTGTCCTCATCGCCATCGTGCTAACTCGGGATCAACATCAGGTGATGATGACATGATGGGGCTCCCTCACCATTCTCACCATGGCTTGACAATCACAGCTGTAAATGGACCTCCTACTCGCCAGCCTTTAATACAACAACATCATCACAGATTCCAGCGGAAACTTGATTCTCCTAGTGATTCTGGCATTGAATCAGGGACTGAGAAGTTGGACAAACTTACTAGTGGTGGAGGAAGTACTGGCAGTGCACCAACTTCTGTCTGTTCAAGTCCAAGGTCATCACTGGAGGACAAAGATGATGATAAGCATCACAGTGGGAATTCTGGAAGCAGCCATATCGATGATATGCCAGTGTTGAAACGTGTGCTCCAAGCACCACCTCTTTATGACACTAATTCTCTCATGGATGAGGCTTACAAACCACACAAGAAGTTTCGTGCATGTCGTAACAAGGACTCTGCTGAAGCTGAACCAATGATAGTTCAAGTATCGCCTCCACCACCATCCCATCCAGTCCAACCACAACATCACTCCTCCCCCCAACTTCACCTGCACTTAACTGCAAACACACAGCAGTCATTATCTTCATCATCAGCAGCAGCATCATTGCTGTCTAGCACACATTCGACTCTCGCCAAATCGTTAATGGAAAGTCCTCGAATGACTGCAGAACAAATGAAACGCACTGACATCATTCACAACTACATTATGCGTGCAGATAGTCCAAATCCTGTGACCATTGAGTTCACCCAGTCGGCAGTATCTCCTACAGCAGGGACGGCATCTACCACAACGGCACCAGGTTACAAATTAAACAGTGGGAACCTCCTTGTCTGTGCCGGCGCAGCACCTGGCTCTGGCTACCATTACATTCCTCAACAGCAGCCACAGCAAGTGGTTGGGCGGTGGCAGGCCTCATCGGGCTTCAGCAATGGTGCCAGTGTCATTACCACAACTACAGGACGGAATGCTGCTCCCCCACAAACATACGTTCTGTTGCAGAACAGCTCCAATGTTAGCTCACCTGTCCATCATGCCGAGCTGCAACAAACCGAGTTTTCAAGAATCTGTTTCCATCCTGGCAGTGCAGTATCACCACATCATGCATCATCGTCGTCGTCATCTGCATCGCCTTCGCCCCTCCCTGTGCCTCACCGGAAAACGCCACCTGCAACAACGTCCTGCCCTCCCTCTCCTTCATCCACTGGTGCAACCCAGTTAGTCATTTCATCACCGAAAATGATGGAACTCCAAGTGGACATTGCAGATTCCCAACAACCCCTCAACCTGTCGAAAAAGTCCCCATCACCTTCTCCGCATCCGATGGCATCACCTGCAACAACAGTGACTCATAAGATCGTGTCGCTGGAGGCTTAAGCGATCGAGCTGACATGCCCAATGGACGACTGATGGACTGTTGAGACAGTGCAACAGACTCATCACCACCGACTGTGTGATAGTACAAAGCCAAACCCTGAACGTACTGTGACGACAGTGGTTCAAACATACCAAGGTGTGAACTGTAAAAATGAAGTTCTCTGTTCCTGCAGTCTGCACTGTGCCAAGATCACAGAACTGTCAGTGGAAAGTGGTATGAACAAACTGAGCAGACGCAGTGCAAGGGAAATTGAGACCACCAGAAGCACATCATTAATACATGATGATCTTGTTCTGGTAAAAAGCCAGTTAAACTGATGGTGCCACTTTAACTGTATTACAAACCAAATAATTTATTATTTAATTAATAATTATTAATTCTATGTGTTGTTGTGTGAGTTTATTATTATTACTATTATTTAGTGTCAGTCCCGTAGAGAATGTTATAAACTGATGTTGTAGTACCTTGTAGGAGCCATTGTAGGGCGAGACATATTAGTATGAAGAAAACTTTCTCACTCTTCTTGTCATCTTTGTACAAGACTCATGTTTACAGAGTTGAAATTCCCGCCATTACAGCTCAGGGATGAGTGGATATTTCTGGGATGATAGGCCTTGGTTGGGCAGGTTGGTGGTAGGTAGAGATTCGTAGTTGGAGGGTGTGGTGGATGGCAAGTTTCTGAGCTTTGTATATATTGGACCAAAGGTTAGGTTAGGCTGGTGTTTTTGTTTTCTTCTGCTGGTATTGTTTGTTAGCTTTGCAGGAGCTGGATGCATCAGCATCAGCATTATCAGAACAGTTTCATAGTGTAATAATTACACAGTTAATAAGTTAATTGTTAATAGCTGAGGCACTTTTCCCAGAAAAATCCAAGATCCCTTGTTTGCAGTTTTTTTTTTAAATAAGAAAATGACGAGAATCATTAAATGGCTATTTATAAAATGGCATCATGCACCAATCCTTATATTACATGTGATATATTCCTTTGTAGGGCAGTGCATTTTTTTGTGTAAAGTAAAAATGTTATTGTATATCTCTCTCGTTCCATTTGTAAAAAGAAACGTTTCTTATTTTCATTGTTCATTCATTGTTTCACTGTATTACACAGTTGCATATTATAGTGAGGAGTTAGTTAAGGATAAGGATGTTGCAAAACCTCAGATGTTTGAGGGAAATGAGACTGAGGGAAGTGCACAGCATCTGAAAAAAAAAAAAACTATATATATACACGCATACATATATACATTATATCATCATTAAAGGAGCAATCTGCCCACTTTGTTTTGTATCTGCAAAATCTTCCTGTTATTTTGGAAGATTTTTCTGATTGTCTTATTGGTCCGTGATGTGAAATTTTAAAGGTAGGCCAGTAAATGTAGCCCACCCCATTTTCAAAGTAGCCTTTTTACTGTGTGTTACATTGTCCTATATATACTGATAAGAATTTACAAAAAAAAAAATATGAGAAAATCAGATGCTTGTGACTTCCTATATCTTTTTTTTTTTTTTCCCTTGATCTTTTGCTCGCTCTTAGTAAGAAGACCAGGTTGTTCTGCGCACCCTCAATCAGCAGGAAACAAGATATTGATGTTGTTTGTATTAAACCCGCAACCAAATATTTTTTTGCGGCGTGGTATAGCTGTGTGAATCGGTTCTTTGCATTGCTGTAGTTAGCTGAAAGAATTGAAAAATTTTTAAAACCATCTGAATATCCCATTTAGATTTCAATGAGTGTTTCCTTCAAAACCCCACTTTGCCTTTCTTTTCCATCGCTGAACAAGTTGCCTGTCATGTGTATGGACCCAGGACTTTGATCCTCTGTTTCACATTTTGTAATGGGTGCTTGGACAGGATGGTGCATACAATTCGTAGCAATGTAGTTTAAGACTAATTATCTTCTACTTCTTCATCTTTCTGGTTATGTAGTGTCATTTTACAGTCCCAGTGGAAGTGGAGGAAATTCTCAAGTGGTGGTGATGTTGGTAAAACTGCATCATTACCTCACGAAGGATTTCGCCATGAAAATTATGGTGTGTGCTTGTATGTAATTTTGTAAGCTTGGGAGTTTGTTGAGGTCGTCAGAATAAACTTTGTCTGGTGAAATACAGATCTCTTTTTCTCATTTACATGTTGAAGCCTCGGAATGTTCTCTTAGCCTTCCTGTTATCTTGAGTACCATCTTTTAAGAACCCTGTAAATCCCACTCTACCCTAAGACAATGTGAATTAAAGCACCTAAGTCTGTAAGTAACCAGAGAACTTAGAAGTGTCCAAATATGGCTTCGAATCAGAACCCATACATCTGTAGCACTGCTTTGTCCCTGCATTGTGTTGGAAATGAACAAGTTTTGGAAACTGCACATGAAGGCCTAGTCCATTTATCACAGTCTTCACTCTGTGTCCCCTTAGTTTCATATCAGAAGGGATAACGTTTTGTAACAAAAATCTTCGGATGCAACGTGGGTGAAAAAGTTGGAGACGCAGCACGAATAATGTATTAATTTGTGAACTGGTTTAAACGGTTTCAGGTATAAATTTGCATTGTTATTGGCCCAGCGTCTGTAAGAAGAAAAATGGCTCATGATTTTCATTTCCGTTTGTTTTAAAAGTGCATTGCCAACGTTAAAATTTACTTTGCGTTTTTCAAGAGCCGTGTTTGTAACGTAGTTGCTACATTGCAAATTGCACACACATTTCAGTGGCTGCTACAGCAGACTCTAGTTACACAAAGATAACTCGTTCCAGCACGACATCGTTTGCTCTTACGGAACAACGTGTATGGTCAACGGGGAATCGGAATCTCCATGGTTTGGGGGAATGTTATATTACGTTCACGAGAACTGGTCATCATTCGCTGGATGTGTGACCAGATCGTGAATTTACCGAGTCTCGTGAGCGTGTAAAAATCTGTAAAGCGTGATAGCATATTACGTCACACAACGGTAACTACGCAGTGGAGTTCGAAGCCAACCAGAGGCAAACATTTTTCATTGACCGCAGTGTGCTGGCTGGTTGTAGGACCCCGTCAGCTTTCTAATGCTCTGAGGACCGCGGGTGCCTTAATCGGTGGGAAAGGGTACATGGGTAGTAGTGCAAGGAGCTGTAGACCTACACACCTCCACACGTGTTCATTGCATGGCAATTACACGGAAGGACAACTTTAAGCTTTATTTCCAGCAGTTATATAGTTATTGTTTTCGAAGTGTGTAGAAGACGATACACCAAATAGAGTGGAGGACGCTTCTCGTAGTCCGAAATGAGACTGAAATGGTGTTTGCAATGAACAGGCTGTTGAGATCCGTTGGCAACTGAACTACAAGAGTGGGTCAAAAAATGAGTTTACATGGCATATAACTGTAACTAAGGAACCGACACTGTGATTATATAATGCGGTTTCGTCGCTTAGTGCTTATCGTCTCTTTCCGAGAGGTGACAAAGTCACGGTGCCCACGAATTAACAGATGGCCGAGGAGTGCAGACACTCTTGACAAAGGCTGATAAGAGGGCACTGACTTCTATCAACAGGGTATAAAACAGCTTGCCCCACGATATGAGAAATACCCTCATTTGTAGCGAGAACTGTGTGGAAAAAGAGTGGGTTAGTAGTACGATTAAATGTGAACTGCCCAAGTTAGTAAATAACTGAATATGTGCGTGGTAAACTTATTTTCTGACCGATTATCGTACATGGTGCCAACTGTTAACATTGGTTCACTTGTAGGGACGTACAGTTACTTATACCTACAAAAACTTTGGAGGGTGTTCTCATACATTTTGGAGGTTTTTTTCCTCATACCTGTTCAAGGTTGCGATTACTGCAGAACGCGTCAATTTGAAGACAACACGAGGCTTTCATTTATCCAGGGACTGCACACGTTTATATGCTATGATTGACAAAGATTGTGGTAGCTTAGAAGAGCACAGAGTTGTAACTTGGGCTGGAGGGTTTGTTGTCTGTACTGTGCAGAAGGAGGCAGTGTTTGTAGAAGCATGGAGTGTGTCGGTCGCCTTTAGCTGTCCAGCTGCGGGGTTGGTTTGCTGAGTGTTGTGGTCTGCGTTTAAGTGGGCATCGTATTGGACAATGGCAGAGGTTGCATTTGTTGGTGGTTGAGGTTGTGAATTCGCTGATTTTGCTGCGGGATACCAACGGGTGGAAGCCCTGTCGTAAAGGTAAGAGTGCATTGGTGCTTGGTCATTATTAATAAATAATATTAATTCTTCATAGTTAACCGTATGTAGTCTTGACATCCTAAGCTACACACAAAACGTCACTTCCTACCTCACAGAAGAACTCTGAATTCTATTACAAAAGGAAAGTGTTTAGGGAAATTATACGCAACACACGCAAAAACTGCGTATGAAAATGCGAAATATCTGTATGTACATATGTATATGAGTGGTTAAGACGAAGAATTACAGTAATCGAGAGAAGAGAAAATAAGTGCATTGTACTGCAACAAAAGTACTCGAAGGCAGGAAGAGTAAATGGTTTCTGCAAGACATTTCATAAAACGCTATAGATTATCTGTAAACAAAATTACCGGACCTTACTGTTTAGTGTATATTTTATGTCTAATTCATCTCTGTTTTAGAATTATAGAATTAGCCAAAACGAAACGATTTGTAGTCCTATTCAAATCACGCTGTCCGGCACAAACCGGCCGTGAGTTTACGTCAGGAATTCGCTAGACGACGACCGGGGGGGAGTAAAAGAAAAAAGTTATATTTCTTTGGGATTATTTATAGGGGACATCTAGACCATGCTGCTGTGGAACATCTGTGCCACGGAGAAGGGTGCTTGGAAAACCAGTTACACTGTTTCTTTAACCAGGATAACTTAATTTAGCGGAGTCGCTTAATTATTTAGTGGCTGTAGTCCCTTGATGCTCGGGTACACAGGTTAACGTTGAAGGTGAATTAACCTGTGGAAAAAAACAAGCAGTGACCGATAAGCAGTCCGTCTGAGTTGACTGATTGGTTGAAGATAACAATACGTACAGATTTTTACGTTTTGTTGACCGTGCGTCCTAACATTATGATAGCCTCTTTTTACCGACTTGATGTACAAATTCTTTATTTTAATACATTTATTACATTCCTCTACATGTTTCGAGCACTACTGTGCTCATCTTCAGGAGGACAATTGTATTAACACAGCATCTGGTATCGTCACTCTCTTTGGGTGAC
>Ga0123355_10014181_pt1 | contig 12444 bp, 8 predicted proteins | sample TergutEmb28metaG_3_FD_89872 | JGI IMG/M metagenome (GOLD analysis project Ga0123355, IMG submission 89872) | Embiratermes neotenicus P1 segment gut microbial communities from Petit-Saut dam, French Guiana - Emb289 P1 | ecosystem: Host-associated > Arthropoda: Insects > Digestive system > Gut ...
CCGGGCATCTGTGGCCGGGTCGGGGCTCTCTTGCCCGACGTGGATTTGCTGGGTTTCGAATCTCCAATTGCGTTCTTCCATTTCACTTTTCTCCTTCTTAAAACCGATGATACATCAGTATAGCATAATTCCTTCCGCTGGACAAGAACATGTGCGGTGAGCTACAGGGAAAACGCACTGAAGATTTTCTTATTTTCCCCGCCTACGGCGGGGGAAAATAAATTTAAATCAACGCCATTTGTCCACTATCCTACTGGTGTGCGGCAAGGAGATGGATGACCGTCATACAAATGTCAAGTACAATAACCCCGGCGAAGACAAATGCTGTAATAATCTTTGTTTTATCTGCGATCCGATTCGTTATAACCTCGATTCTTGGGTGTATGAGTTTAACCAACAAAACAATCAGTGCGCCAAAAACAACTGCGCCCAAAAGAGAAACGCGTCCTTGTATGTTAAAACGATACTGTGAGTAATCCCACCATCTGAGACCAAAGAATGCTTCCAGCACAATAGAGACAATGTATTCCACACCCGTAGTCAACACTACGCCTGTGAGAAAGAGGAGCACGACATTTTTTGTGCGCTTATATAAAATTGCGAGCGCCAATACAGCAGAGGTGCCGTAGATTGGGCATAGCGGTCCATAAAGAAAGCCTCGGTTATCCCAATATCCCATGTCGAGAAACCATAGGATTACTTCATACACCCAGCCAAAAAAACTATATACAATTCCCCATAAAAACCACGTAGATATCTTGGAAGCTGTTACCATATCATTCTATATTCCCTATACAAATCTACTATTATTTCATTTTACCACAAATTTCACCGTGAGCCAAATGCTATAGTCGACAAATTTGGAAGATTTTCTTGTTTCCCCTCGCCGTAGGCGGGGGAGAGAACCGTATGCAGCGCTCTTTGCCTGTTCCTCTTTCTTTTTCCGGGATTTCGTAGTAGAATACTTGGCATGGACATCCAATTGCACACAATCAACAGAGCCGCCGTGTTGCGATATCTGAGACACGCAGACGAAACGCCGGACGAGCTGGTAGCGGAGCAACTCGCCGAGGCTGCAGATATCGTCTTGCGCCTCGCCAGGCCCCGCGCAGTTTATCGGCTGTTTGACTTAGAGCGGACGGACGGCAGCACCCGGCTCCGAGGCACAGCTTTTACCTGCGAGGGCCGCGATATTTGCGCCCACCTCCGGGCCGCGGACCAGTGTATCCTCATGGCCGCCACACTAGGTGCGGCAGTGGAGCAGGAGATGCGGCGTGTGCAGGTGACGGACATGCCCCTCACCACAATATTAGACGCCACAGCCAGTACGGCCATTGAGCAAATCTGCGATACACTCCAGGAGGATCTGGCGGCATGGGCGGCGGAACGGGGGCGCTTTGTAACAGCGCGCTTCTCCCCTGGTTACGGGGACATGCCCCTGGCGCAACAACGCATACTCTGCGCCGTCTTAGACACCGCAAAAATTGGGCTGTCGGTTACAGAACACTTTCTACTCACGCCCAGAAAGTCGGTGACGGCAATGTTGGGTCTATGTCCTGCGCCTGTGGCGGAGCGGCCAAGCGCTTGTGCCGTATGCAAAATGGGAAATACGTGTGCGCAAAGAAAGGCAGGGGTGCCCTGTGAAAAACCTTTTATTCAATAAAAACTGTATCCTCCTCGATGGCGGTATGGGAACCATGTTGCAGCAACAGGGGCTTCGCCCCGGAGAAAATCCCATGGCGTTTAACATCACCCGCCCGGAACTGGTGGAGGCGATCCATCTCCAATACGTGGAGGCCGGGAGCGATGTGATCCTCACCAACACCTTCGGAGCCAACCGCTTAAAGCTCCGGGAGACGGGCTATACACCCGATGAAGTCATTGAAGCTGCTGTGTCTGCGGCGAAACGGGCGGCAGGAGACAGTGCGAAGGTGGCGCTGGACATTGGTCCGCTGGGCGAGCTTTTGGCCCCACTTGGCACCCTACCCTTCGACGAGGCCTATGCCCTATTCCGAGAGCAGATAGAAGCAGGCGTAAAGGCCGGGATAGACCTGGTGTTCGTTGAGACTATGACCGATCTGCAAGAAGTTCGAGCCGCACTCCTCGCGGTGAAAGAGACCTCAGATCTGCCGGTATTTGTGACCATGAGCTTTGAACCCACCGGCCGGACCTTCACGGGCGTTCTGCCGGAGAGCTTCGCCACAGTTGCGGCCGGCCTCGGCGCGGATGCCGTGGGCATCAACTGCTCCATGGGTCCGGATCAGGCGGGAGCTGTGGTGGCTCGAATTCGAAACGCAACGGATCTGCCCATCATCGTGAAACCCAATGCCGGGTTACCCAACCCGGCTACAGGGGCCTACACCATGCCGCCCGAAGTATTTGCCAAGTCTATAGAGTCCCTGGTCGGTTTAGGTGCGCAGGTTTTGGGCGGATGTTGCGGCACGAACCCGGACTACATCACCGGCCTCGCAAAGAGCGGTACCCTCGACGCCCCGCCGCCCCTTCCGCGCACCCGCGCACCCGGCAGTATCATCTGCTCGGCCTCGAAACTACTCTCTATTGATGGTATATGCGTCATCGGCGAACGCATCAACCCCACCGGAAAGCCAGATTTCCGTCACGCACTGATGGACGGCAACTGGGACTATGTGCTGGAACAGGCCATTAGCCAGGAGGCAGCGGGGGCGGATATTTTGGATGTCAACGTGGGCGTCCCGGAGTTGAACGAGCCTAAAGTCATGGCCGAGGCTGTAACCGCCATCCAGGGGGTGACGGGACTGCCGCTCCAAATCGACTCGGCAAACCCGGATGCCATAGAGGCGGGGCTGCGTGTTTACAACGGCAAGGCCATCGTCAATTCCGTGAACGGTGAGACGACAGTGCTCGAACGGGTGTTGCCCATAGTGAAGAAATACGGTGCGGCCGTCGTCGGCCTCACCCTAGACGAGCAGGGTATCCCACAGACGGCGGCAGAGCGCCTCGTCGTCGCACGGCGCATTTTAAAAGCCGCCATCGCGCACGGTATTCCGCAGGAGGATGTCTACATCGACTGCCTCACCCTTACCGTTTCCGCCCAGCCGGATGGCGCGGGAGAAACCTTGAAAGCGGTCCGAGCCGTGCGGGAGGAGCTGGGGGTCCAGACAGTGCTGGGTGTGTCAAATATCTCGTTTGGGCTGCCGAATCGGGAATTGATCAATCAGACCTTTCTCACCATGGCTTTGGAGGCGGGCTTGACCCTGCCTATCCTCAACCCCAACGCTACGCCGATGATGGATGCGCTGACAACCTTCCGCCTGCTCAGCCAGGCAGACCCAGACGCCGCGTCTTATATCACCCGATTCGCAGCCCCTGTAAAAGACAGCGCCCTCAACACCCCGGTGGCTGCAATCGGCTCCACTGACGACATTGCCTATGCCATTGGCCGTGGACTCAAAGAAGATACGCGGCGGATTACGGCAGGGCTGTTACAGACAGCGGACGAACACAGTTCGCCCCTACAGATCGTCAGTGAACACCTTATCCCGGCTTTAGATCGGGTGGGGCAGCAGTTCGAGGCGGGCGAGATTTTTCTGCCCCAGCTCTTAAATGCCGCCGCCGCTGCGGGGGAGGCGTTTGCGCTGATCAAACAGAGCCTTTCCGCACGGGGCGAGATTGCCTTAGATAAGGGAACCATCGTTCTAGCCACTGTGGAGGGCGACATTCACGATATTGGCAAGAACATTGTGAAAGTGATCTTGGAAAACTACGGGTACCGGGTTATTGACCTGGGCCGTGACGTACCGCCGGAACGAGTGGTGGAGACTGTTCTGCGGGAGCGGGCCGGTCTGGTGGGTCTTTCCGCTCTGATGACCACAACGCTCCGAAGCATGGCAGACACGATAGCCGCCCTGCGCAAGAGCGGGCATACCTGTAAAATCATGGTGGGCGGTGCTGTACTGACCCCGGAATATGCCGCGGAGATCGGCGCGGATTACTGTGCGAAAGACGCAAACGAGGGCGTAACCATCGCCCGGGAGGTGTTTGGTGAGTAGAGCGGAGATAGTACAGAAAATAGAGCATGGCCCCCTGCTTTTCGATGGGGCAATGGGGACTTATTACGCCACCCTGAGCAAAAATCCCACGGAGCGGTGTGAATTCGCCAATCGCACGGACGCAGAGACCGTGCGGCAGGTGCATTGCGCTTATATCAAAGCCGGTTGCACAGCGATTAAGACCAATACGTTTGCCGTCCCCGCCATTGCGGCGGAATGCGGGCTGATTGAGGCAGAACGCCTCATACAAGACGCTTGGCACATTGCCCGCGAGGCGGTAGGCGGGAGAGGCATCACCCTGTTTGCAGACTTTGGCCCCCCTACGTTTGAGGGAACGCAAAGCGATATTTATATTGCCCTGGCGGACAAATTTTTAGAGCTGGGGGCCACGAACTTTATCTTTGAAACCTTCTCTGACGATCCGGTTATTCGTACAACGGCGGCACACATTCGCGCCGTGTGTCCGGATGCCTATCTGTTAGCCGCTTTCGCTGTCAGCCCGGACGGTTTCACAAGCACCGGCTTCTCCGGCAAGGAATTGGTGCAGAATATGTTGACTGACGGTCTGGTAGACGCTGCCGGATTCAACTGCGTCTCCGGTCCGGGCCATCTGCTGGGACTGATTGCGGGCATGGACACAGCCCGCTACGCGCTGGCCCTCTTGCCCAACGCCGGGTACCCCACTGTGGTAGGTGGTCGAACGATTTACGGCAGCAGCGCGGCATATTTCGCGGACCGCCTGCAAGAAATGGCGCAGCGCGGCGTAAAACTATTGGGCGGCTGTTGCGGTACAGATCCGGGCTATATCCGCGCCGCCGCAGAAACGCTCTACGGCACTTATCCTACGGCACCGATCCATGCTATGCCGAAAATGATCCCGGCCCCGCCTAAAAAGCCCGGCCAAAACCGCTTCCGTGACAAATTGCTCCGAGGCGAACGCGTTGTCGCTGTAGAATTGGACTCGCCCCTAGACAGCCAGATCGACAAATATATGGACGGAGCCGCCGTGCTCAAAGCTGCCGGGGCCGACATCATCACGATCGCCGACTGTCCCGTGGCCCGGAGCCGTATGGATTCCAGTCTCGTGGCTTGTAAGCTCCAGCGAGAACTCGGCATGGAGGCCCTGCCCCATCTGACCTGCAGAGACCGCAACTTAAACGCCACTCGTGCGCTTCTGCTCGGCCTCTCGGCGGAGCGTGTCCACAATGTCCTCATCGTCACAGGAGACCCCATCCCATCAGCGGAGCGGGACGCGGTGAAGAGTGTGTTCAACTTCAATGCCCGTATGCTGGCCCGCTATATTCGGCAGTTAAACGAGGAAATATTCCAGACCCCGTTTTTTATCGGCGGTGCCTTGAATGTAAACGCTGCTAACTTTGATTCGCAGCTCCGCATCGCCAGAGAAAAGATAGAAAACGGCATGGACGTGCTCTTTACTCAGCCCATCATGACGGACAAGGCTGCCGAAAACTTGCGCAGAGCCAAGGAGACGCTGGACGCGAAGATTATGGGCGGCATCATGCCCGTTGTCAGCTACCGCAATGCCCAGTTCATCGCCGGTGAGATCCAAGGCATGGAGATAGATTCTGAAACGGTAGAGCGCTTCCGAGGCCAGTCCAAAACCGACTGCACCCGGCTCGGCGTCGAGCTATCTCTGGAGATGGCTGCCAAAATCGCCGGAGATGTAGACGGCTATTATCTGATTACCCCCTTCAGCCGCACGGATATGACCGCGGCCATTTTGGAGAACCTATTGTAGGGTCTTCCGCTGACCATCGTTTGCGGCGGCTACCCCCCCTCGCAAATAAGCCCCTTGGATCCAGAAGCTATCAGCGAAACTGACTGGGGACGAGATTAGGCAAATATCGTCCGATTCTACAGCATATAAGGAGGTCACATCATGTCCGATACCATTCGAACGCAAACGACGCAAGCCGTCACGGAGCTCTTGGCTGTCGCAAACCTTGTCCCCGGCGACCTTTTGGTGGTGGGCTGCTCCACCAGCGAAGTAGTAGGTACGCATATCGGAACAGGCGGGAGCATGGAGATCGCCGGCGCCCTGTTCGATGGGCTCTACCCTGCCCTTATGGAGCGAGGCATCGCCCTCGCGGTCCAATGCTGTGAGCACCTGAATCGGGCCCTGGTCGTAGACCGGGCGGTGGCAAAACGCCAAAACCTCGAAATCGTAGTTGCTGTTCCCCATCCGAATGCGGGCGGCTCCTTCGCCGCCACAGCCTGGAGCCGATTGCCTGATCCCGTGTTGGTCGAGACCATATGTGCGCGAGCGGGACTTGATATCGGAGGAACACTCATTGGGATGCATCTTGCTCCCGTAGCCGTCCCCGTGCGGCTCGGTATCCGCACCATCGGCGAGGCACTCATTTTGGCGGCACGGACGAGGCCGAAACTGATTGGCGGCGAACGGGCACGGTATGGATAGGAAAGCATAGGTTGCGCATGCCTGCGTCGGGTGTGCTCATAGTCGACAAACTGGAAAAGCGAGCCCGCTAGCATGGCTCGCTTTTCATGTGGTTCGAAATTAGGTCTAGTCCCCGTGCTTTACCCGGTCTTGCTCTTCCGCACGTTTGGCATTGTTAAATCGATCCAGGGTGCCGACGAGATAGCCTGTAATTCGGCGGATCCGTTCGAACGGAACAGCGCCATCCGCTTCCTTGCGGCCACAACCGGGGCACTGGTCTTTGATAATGCCAGAGAAACCACAAATCGGGTCACGGTCAATCGGGTGGTTGATCGAACCATAGCCCACACCCGATTGTTGCATGAATCGAACGATTTTCTCAAAGGCCTCCAAGTTTTCACTTGGATCGCCGTCCATCTCTATGTAGCTGATATGTCCGGCATTGGTGAGTGCGTGATAGGGCGCTTCCAGCCGGATCTTTTCAAAGGCGGTAATGAGATAGCTCACCGGTATGTGGAACCCGTTGGTGTAGTAGTCTTTGTCCGTAACGCCCGGAATCTCACCGAAGAGTCCTTTATCTATCTTCACAAACCGGCCTGCCAGCCCTTCTGCCGGGGTAGAGATGAGCGTGAAGTTGAGCCCCATCTGCCGGGTACGCTCGTCTAACTTGGTCCGCATGTGACTGATGATCTCAAGCCCTAAGTTCTGGGCACGTTCACTCTCCCCGTGGTGGGCACCGATCAGTGCCGTCAGGGTCTCCGCGAGACCGATAAAACCCACAGCGAGCGTACCGTGTTTGAGTACTTCACGTACCTCATCGTCCCAGTTTAGCTTTTCGCTGTCGATCCAAACTCCCTGCCCCATCAGGAAGGGGAAGTTGAACACTTTTTTACCCGCCTGGATCTCAAAACGCTCCAGAAGCTGGGCGCATACCAGGTCGATTTTTTGGTCTAAGTCATCAAAAAAGCGGGGAATGTCGCCTTTTGCCCGAATCGCGAGCCGGGGCAGGTTGATTGATGAAAAGCTTAGATTCCCTCGGCCGTTGCCGATCTGCTGTTCCGGATCATGGACGTTGGCAATCACCCGTGTCCGGCAGCCCATATAAGCGATTTCCGTCTCCGGTCGACCGTCGTAGAATTTCAAGTTAAACGGTGCGTCCAAAAAAGCAAAGTTGGGGAACAGCCGCTTGGCGCTAACCCGGCAAGCCAGTTGAAAAAGGTCATAGTTGGGCTCGCCCGCGTTGAGATTAATCCCGTCTTTCACACGGAAAACCTGAATGGGGAAAATGGGGGTCTCTCCGCCGCCCAAGCCCTGTTCCGTCGTAAGCAGGACATTCTTCATCACCATCCGGCCTTCAGGAGAGGTATCCATGCCGTAGTTGATGGACGAAAACGGTGTTTGCGCCCCGGCACGAGAGTGCATGGTGTTGAGATTATGGATAAAGGCCTCCATGGCTTGGAAGGTCGCCCGGTCTGTCTCCTTGGTGGCATGATGGACGGCGAGCTTCTGGGCCTTTTTTAGCCCCGCCTCGTCTCCGTAGCGCACACTCAACACCTTGAGTTCTTCCGCCAAATACGTTTCGTGCCCCTCCAGAGTGGGTTGCAGCCCTGTCCGCTCTTTGATGTCGGCAATCATGGCCTTGATATCCGCCTCCGGGTCGTCAATCTCTTGCCAGAGCATGAGCGCCTTGGCCAAGTTTTGGCGATAGAGCCGTATGAACGTCTTCGCCACGCCCTGGGCCATGCCATAGTCAAAATTAACGATGCTCTGTCCACCGTGCTGGTCGTTCTGGTTGGACTGGATAGCAATACAGGCCAACGCAGCATAGGAACTGATGTCGTTGGGTTCTCTGAGCGTCCCGTGTCCTGTGGAGAAACCGCCCTTGAACAGCTTGATGATGTCGATTTGACAACAGGTGGTGGTCAGCGTGAGAAAGTCCAGGTCGTGGATGTGGATGTCCCCGTCAGCGTGGGCTTTGGCGTGGCTTTGATTTAACACATGGCTGTGATAAAATTGTTTTGCGCCCTCGGAACCGAACTTCAGCATAACGCCCATCGCGGTGTCTCCGTCGATGTTGGCATTTTCCCGCTTGATATCCGAATCGCGCGCATCGGCGAAGGTGATCTCCTCATACTTCTGCATCAGGCGGCTCTTTAGCTCCCGCTGGCGGCTTCGCTGATCACGATAGAGAATATAAGCTTTGGCTGTGGCGATATAGCCGTTGTCCATCAGGACCTTTTCCACCATATCTTGTATGTGCTCCACATCCGGCTCTGTTTCGCCCTCTACTTCCAAAATGGACACTACCTCTTCCGCCAAACGTTGGGCAACCGCCTCGCTGTCGGGCTTGTGGGTGGCGATAAAAGCCTGATGAATCGCCTGGGCGATCTTCTCTGTGGAGAACGAAACCATGCGACCATCCCGTTTTTTGATGAATATTACCGTGTTTAGACTCGTAGTGCTCATATTTCTTTCCCTTTCCCCAAAAAACCTCTTATCCACAACATCTTGTGCTTTGCTTTTTGATCGAGTAGATATATAGTACCTCATCATACTTCTCCTGTCAAGTGGCCGCACTCCGTTTTCGTATTTTTGGAAGATTTACTAAATATTAACGCCCTTCTGATTTACACCGTGCCAAATTTTTGGTAGAATAGGTGGTAGCCGAAATTTTTCGAAGAGGAGGAACCTTGTAGATGCGTATCGGAGAGTTAAAACGCCAGGCGCGGAGGTGTATGCTCACACCTCGTCGTCCTAATTTGTTTTTCATCTCTGTCCTGTATCTGGTTTTTTTGACTCTTCTCATGGAGCCTGTGGCAACCCTCTCGGAAATCGGTCGCTTTCAAATGGAGATCGGTGAAAACGCTCTTGCCAGAGCGCAGGGTTTCTTCCAGGCGGGGGAAGCCCCTCTTGCGAACCTGCCGACACTCTCCATCACGGCTCTTGGCCTTTTCTTTTTCATTGTTCCCTGGATCTTTCGGTGGGTATTGGAGCTAGGATACCTCTACTACATGCGAGGCGTCGCAAAAGAGGAGCCGCAGAGCTATCGGAACCTGCTCGAAGGATTTAATTACTTTCGGAAAGCGATTATCATCCGTGCCATCCAGGCCATTCTGTATTGGTGCGGGCTTCTACTCTTTATCCTCCCCGGTATCTGGGCATTCTGCGCGTTTTCCCAAGCAAACCTGCTCCTGCTTGACCATCCGGATCGAAGCGCGCTCTGGTGTCTCCAAGAATCGCGGCGGATGATGGCCGGTCGCAAACTGGATTATTTCCTCCTCTTCCTCAGCTTTCTGGGGTGGCGGGTCCTCACCCTGCTCCCTATCCCCTTTCTAAGTTTTCTGGCTCTGTTCTGGTATTTCCCCTATACAACCCTCACCTATGTAGGCTATTACAATAACCTAGTCGCGCAGAAACCCGGAGACTCCGGCTGGCAAAGGCCTGGGATGTTTTAATCGCTTAACATTGAGATGTGCCCTACGTCCCCGTAATCATCGCAGTCATAATGTACAAATTCATTCAGAAAAACAAACAAAGAGGTATCACATGATCACAGTATCAAATCTTGGCCTGCACTATGGGTCCCAAAAATTATTTGACCGGGTGGACTTACAGTTTTCTCCCGGCAATTGTTATGGCATCATTGGAGCCAATGGGGCAGGAAAATCCACCTTCCTCAAACTCATCAGCGGCGAGATCGACTCTACGAGCGGGCATGTGAGCATCCAACCCGACGTGCGCATGTCCGTCCTCAAACAGGACCAAGAGCGCTTCAACAACTACCCCGTGCTCGAAACCGTCCTGATGGGCAATGAACCGCTGTACACCTGCGGCCAGGAAAAGGACGCCATCTACCAGAAAGAGGATTTCTCTGATGAAGACGGTCTGCGGGCCGCGGAGCTGGAGGAGACCTTCGCTGAACTCGGCGGTTGGGAGGCCGAGAGTGAGATCGCTCAAATGCTGGTAGGCCTTGGGATTCCGATCGAGCTCCATGAAAAGCAAATGTCCGAGCTCACAGGTCGGCAGAAGGTGAAAGTGCTCTTAGCCCAAGCCCTGTTCGGGCGGCCGGATATCATTCTGCTCGACGAGCCCACCAACAACCTGGACATCGACTCTGTGGTCTGGTTGGAGGAGTTTTTGCTCGACTACGCCGGCACTGTCCTCGTTGTCTCGCATGACCGCTACTTTCTAAACACTGTCTGTACCCACATCGTGGATATTGATTTCGGTAAAATCAAACTCTATGTGGGTAACTACGACTTCTGGTACGAATCCAGCCAGCTTCTCCAAAAGCTCGCCCGGGACCAGAACCGGAAGAACGAGGACAAGATCAAAGCGCTCCAAGAATTTATTCAGCGCTTCTCTGCAAACAAATCCAAGAGCCGCCAGGCTACCAGCCGGAAGAAGCTCATAGAAAAGCTCACCATTGATGAACTCCCCGCGTCCTCCCGCCGCTATCCCTGGGTGGGCTTCAAGCCCGAACGGGAGGTGGGAAAAGACATCCTTGCTGTCACGGAGGTTTCCAAGTCCGTAGACGGGGTGAAGCTCCTGGATAACATCAGCTTTATCTTGGGCAAGGGCGACAAAGTCGCCTTTATCGGGGAAAACGAGCTTGCGATTTCCACTATGTTCCAAATTCTGGCCGAGGAAGCCGAGCCGGACGTCGGCGCGCTCAAATGGGGCGTAACCACAAACAGGGCCTATTTCCCCCGCGACCACTCGTCCTACTTTACAGACGACCTGGGCCTGGTAGACTGGATGCGCCAGTTTAGTGAGGACAAGAAAGAGAGTTTTATCCGTCAGTTCTTAGGCCGGATGCTTTTTAGCGGAGATGATGTATACAAGCAAGTCGGTGTCCTCTCCGGCGGCGAGAAAGTCCGCTGTATGTTGAGCAAAATGATGCTCTCCGGCGCAAATGTCTTGCTCCTCGACCAACCGACAAACCACTTGGACATGGAGAGTATCGCCGCCCTCAACACGGGTCTCGAAGCCTTTGACGGCAACATTCTCTTTGCCACCCATGACCACCAGCTCATCCAGACCGTGGCCAATCGGATCATCGAATTTCTGCCGGACGGCGGAATCCGAGATCGCCGCATGACCTATGACGAATACGTCGCCGAGCGACGCGAACATAATTCGTAAACTGCGCCAATTTAGGAGGATAAAAGATATGAATAATCAACGAAAAACAAAGATCGTATGTACGCTGGGCCCGGCCGTCTCCAACAAGGATATGCTCCGGGAGCTGATGCGAAAGGGCATGAACTGTGCCCGCCTCAACTTTTCCCATGGGGATCATGAGGAACATTTGGGCAGAGCAAACCTCGTCAAAGAGTTGCGGGCCGAGCTCGGCCTTCATGTGGCTCTCATGCTTGACACCAAAGGGCCGGAAATACGCACTAAAACCTTAGAGGACGGGAAGATTGAGCTCGAGCAAGGCAAAAACTTCACCCTCTACTGCGATGACCGTCCCGGCAACAACGACGGGGTCAGCATCACTTATGAAAACCTCTGCCATGAGATTTCCCCCGGCAAGAGCATCCTCATTGACGACGGGCTGATCGAACTCTCCGTGCTCGACATCGTCGGCGGAGAAATTCGCTGTGTCATCTTAAACGGCGGGTCGCTGGGCAATAATAAGAGTATCAACTTGCCGGAAGTCAACGTCAATCTCCCGGCCATCACCGAGCGGGACGAGCGGGACATCGCCTTTGCCTGCCAGCACGATTTCGACTTCATTGCGGCCAGTTTTGTACGCAAAGCCAGCGATGTAGAAACGATCCGTCGCGTCCTCCAAAAGAACGGCGGCGAAAATATCCGCATTATCTCTAAGATTGAGAACCAAGAGGGCGTGAACAACGCCGCCGAGATCATCAGCGCCTCTGACGGCATCATGGTCGCCCGCGGTGATCTGGGTGTGGAAATCCCCGCCGAAGAGGTCCCCATCGTGCAAAAAATGCTGATTGCGGAATGCGTCCGCCGTGGCAAGCC
>Ga0123355_10014182_pt1 | contig 12444 bp, 6 predicted proteins | sample TergutEmb28metaG_3_FD_89872 | JGI IMG/M metagenome (GOLD analysis project Ga0123355, IMG submission 89872) | Embiratermes neotenicus P1 segment gut microbial communities from Petit-Saut dam, French Guiana - Emb289 P1 | ecosystem: Host-associated > Arthropoda: Insects > Digestive system > Gut ...
AAATTCCCCTACCCCTTTCTCGTATTTTAATTCACCTCCCCCCCTTTTTTAACAAATTGTCTTGTGTCCCCTCCCCCCCCCCCCCCCCCTCCCCCCCCAAAGGAGAAAGGAACGGACAGACACATCAAGTTCGATCTAACAGAGTATTACAGACGCATCTCTTTCGTACTTCAACACTTCTGATAAAAAATTTGAAATTCATAGAAAGGAAAGAGAGATTACGATGGGTTTAAATGTGTTATTCAATCCTGGCACATTTTTTGGGACGAAAGGTAAGCATTTTAAAAATGTTGAAAAAATTACATAAATCCTACGACGCAAAAGAATAAAGCAGCCCTACACGACATTGATCACAAATGGACAAAACCGCATATGTGGTTCATGAATATACAGGATTGAAATCTATATGGAAAGTTCATTTCGATCGGACTCGAAGTTTTCGCTTTATAAATAAATGCCATGCCATTACAGAACTCTGAGAGATAAAAGCAAATTGTAAACACTAACTAAGGGCACGAGGACAGCTGCAGTCCATACACACATCAACACACGAATTACTCTTCCGTAGACATGAAGCTCAACAACGAAGCGAGTTATATGAATGCCATGAGCATGTTTTCAGATGTGTTTTGTACTGCGACGCGTGCGGGTTAGCAGAACTTAGCATTTGTAAAGTGAGATGAACGACAACTGCTACGTCGGGACCGTGTGCCCCCCCTCCCCCCCACCCCCAAGTGACAGGCCCCATTACTTCGTCAACTGCAGTTGCTGACTCCCCCTAACACCGCTAAAGCATAAAGCGTCTAGCGTCTACAGTACACTCTGATCAGTAAACCTGAAACCCTTCACAGATTCTTAACCTACGCTTATAATGTAGGTAGGTTTCACCCTTTTTATAGGCCACGAAGGCCCTTAGGGTGAGTAGAGGAATAGCTCTACTCTTTCTAGGACCTCGGCACTAGAAGGGGTGGGGGGTCATCCCCACGCCCCGAACGCCTCTACCCCGGGAAAGACCCGGTACCCTTTGTACAGGAGGCTGGGTGGGCCCTAGGGCCGGTCTGGACAGGTGCAGAAAATCTCACCCCCACCGGGATTCGATCCCCGGACCGTCCAGCCCATAGCCAGTCGCTATACCGACTGAGCCACCCGGCCCCGCTTGTAATGTACAATACACTATTTATAATGGGTCTAAAACTGCAAGTTCAAGGATAGGGTTTGTTGATATAAAATCCACAACACCACATAATAATGAAAACAGAAGACGAAATTATTTTAAAATTATTGAGTGAGCAGGAAAATAGCAGGAAGTGAGGTAGTTGGTCAATTGTTTAGTTCAGTCCGTCAGAGGTATGAGACATGAAGTTCTCGCAGCGGGGAGAGAATTCACACACTGAAGATGGAGATAGCACCGTTCTTCGAAACGTAGGTAATCGCCTGTGCTACAATATGGAGATAAAAGCCACAATACAGGAATTTAAGGTCGTTAACTTGGAATTTTTATTCGTATGTGTAGTTTATTTAACGTCTCTGCGAGTAATTCGGATAACATAGCATGGCAATAAGTCTGGTGTACTCCATGTTGTGTAATATTTCAGCGTGCCAATTCCCATCAGATTCTGTGTATGAAAACAACGCTGATCTTCACATTTAAACAATGCAAAGGTAAGACCATGCCCGTGACTTGCAAGGTTGGAAGTAAAATTCGACCTATTAGAGTCTCAAAACTACACAAACTCGAGCGTTCATATTTAAACTGCGGCAGCCCTTCCCATAGGAGAGTAAAAGGAGACTAAATGAGTCCAGAAACGGTCTGAACGTCGTGTTCAACGCATCCTAGACTTCAAAACTGTATACACGCGAACGCTTAGATTTAAAATCCGGCCGCCTTTCGAAACGGAAACGGCCAAAGGAGACTGAAAGGGCTCCAGAAACGGTCTACACCTGGTGGCAAATATAATATTTCCGCCCCTGCTGGAATCAAACTCGCGTCTTCCAGACGTTTTCTGGGATGTAAACAATTACCGAGTTTTCGAAAAATCGTATGATAGATGAAGTAACGGCGATCCTTTAATGTGTTCAATTATTTGCGGCTGTTAATTTATTGCATGCTTTCTTCCTTTATATATATATATATATATACACATACACATACATATATTTATATGTGTGTGTGTGCGTGCGTGTGTGTGTGTGTGTGTGTGTGGGCTGGGTAGCTCAGTCGGTATAGCGACTGACTACGGGCTGGACGGTCCGGGATCGAATCCTGGTAGGGACGAGATTTTCCGCCCGTCCAGACTGGCCCTGATGTCCACCCAGCCTCCTGTAAAATGGGTACCGGGTCTTTCCCGGGGGTAAAGTGCGGTCGAGGCATGCTGCTGACCACTCACTCCCTTCTAGAGACGCGATCATGGAAGCGTACAGCTACACCTCTACGCACCCTCTGGGCCACACCGGGCCTGTAACGGGATCACTTTACCTTATATATATATATGAAGATAATCATAACTGGTTGGTACGCCATGGTATTTGGAATGAATCTTACCAAAATGCCTATATATATATATATATATATATATATATTTGGAATGAATCTTAGCAAAATGCCTATATGTATATATATATGTATATGTATATATATATTTGGAATGAATCTTAGCAAAATGCCTATATGTGTATATATATATATATATATATAGGCATTTTGCTAAGATTCATTCCAAATACCATGGCGTACCAACCAGTTATGATTATCTTCATATTTTACTGTCGAAACACCGTCTTTAAAGGATTAAGAATCAAATAAACGCGCAATCTGATATTCTCGCTGTATTACTCCTAACGATTCATGCCTTTGGGAATGTAACACCGCGTCTACTGGTTAATAGTTACTATCAGCCAACTACCAGTCGGCACGACGTAACTTCCCAGAAGCCACAAATCTTCAGCAACGGCCGGAATAACCCCAAACCTCACATTCGCCTTTAAGGCCGCAATCAGTACTTTTAGACGCAGGCATCCCCTCGCACTACACTTCAATGCAGACATCAGATTTTTATTCTATGTATCGTAAGAGACTAACAGTTGAGAGAAAGAGTATGAAATAGTGGGGCGACTTGCTGGGCTAACGGAGATGCTAATGAAGATTTAAAATGCGAGGGAGGTTGCAAGGGGAAGATTTATATGCGACCAGACAGGCCGCGGTGTGACCCACATTTGTTTAGCCTGGTGTGACCTGTGATTATTGCTTGCATGCACAGCCGTTACTGCTTTGAACTGCTGGACGTTCCTAGGGATAAATAATTGACGTGTTTAAATATAATTGTTGCGGCAGGAAACATTTAGTGTTTAATTATATGTCGCAATAGGAATGGAACTGAAAGTACCAATTAGTAAAGTCGTAAGAGTAAACAGGGCGTTCCGAGCAAAACCAAAACAAGACAGGCAATGTACCGCACGTGTAACAACAATGACGCGCTCTCGAGCGACCATTGTTGCACAATGGAAAAGCAATAAGTATTACATACTCTGAGTGTTTGCAGCTTTAGGTATTCAGCAGGCAATACGCATGCAACCTGTTCTATTGCCAATCTGTGGGCTGCCCGCCTCTACAATTTTTTTCCACATTATCTCATAAACGGTACGATTTTAAAAAAAAAAAAAAAAAGAATATTTTTGAACATAACATGTGTTTCGATTTTCTGTACAAATTTCGGCTGCAACATTTCTCATTATAGGAAGAATTGAGTGAAATATGATCAAAAATGTATATTGGTCTTCACGTAAGTACCCGTTATTCTTGTCAGATTTTAATGGAAGGTGAATATTCTCGACATATTTTCAAAAAATACTCAACTGTCAAATTTTATGAAAATCCGCCGATTTGGAGTCGAGTAGTTACTGCGGACGGACAGAGGGACAGATATGACGAAGTTAATAGTCGCTTGCGAACGCGCCTAAAAGGGTGCTTTCCTACTGTGCATATTGTCCGTCCTACAAATCCTGTACTCTTCGTATCTCATTTAGCCACCGGTGACGTCTGCTTACAGTTCAACGGTAATGTGTCCATGGACTAGCATGCCAAGCTCGTGGGCACATAGCCATACGCATGAATCTTTGTTAATTCAAAATTATTTGCTGCTTACGATTGTGACCATCCTGCAGACTATTAGTATTGTTACCAATGGGAATAACGCATGTGGAAGCGGACACACACAGAGAAGTACACAGACAACAGACGAACTGCCAGTTCAGTTGTCATAGAGGCATGTTATGTACAATGAGATTGGTTTGTATTTCAAATTAAGCTAAGAGAATGCCTCAACTGAGTGATTAGCATTTGTACTTCGTTTCTGGGAAGTCTCGGTTTCGACTCTCATCTCGCAGACCGACTACCCTGACAGATGTCTCACACACTTGAAGCCCCCCCCCCCCCAAAAAAAAAAAAAATTTTGCACATGTTTCTTAAAATACGTCACATCTGTTTTCTTCCAAATCAGTCCCTATTCGCAAATATCCCAATATTCGACGCTTTATGGTCATAAAATCGTTATTAACGCAAGGCTTAATGAGGAAATTTAACTAAACCATGGAATTCTGGAATCATAACCTGAGGGTTGAACACTTAATATCACAATCCCAGCACTGGAAACGACAGTAAGCCAGCTCAACATTGTCACAACCCGTTTCTAATTAAATTATTTAATACACGTATTTTACCGAAGCTAGTAAGAACTACAAGCATATGATAATACGGAATCATACGTGGCTAGAACTGAAATATCTTCGGCGTGGACACATGGACGGTTAGGCAGTGGGGATTTGTACAGATGTGTACATTCGAATGTAAATACTGTTAAGTCGGTGTATTTTACAGTGTACTGAATATACGGTTCTCTTACCGAAAACAGTGTAACCAATTTATTAATTAATAATTAATAACTCGTTGTGGCCTTCGCTATTCTGGGACGGAACTTGGCGTAGATTCATAGCGGTTACAGCCATTTAGATAAAACCTACGAGTCACATCGTCAAGGATAAAGAGTAACATCCCAAAAGAGCAAAGGCGGAAGCCTAAAATATCGAAAATTCGTTTTTTGTACAAAATGAAGACGGCAAATGTCTAGGGCATGAAACCATATAGTTTAATAGGTGGCTGTAAGTGTCATAAGGAATCGATTGCTTCCACGTTCAAGGTATGTGGTATCAACTCTGTAGGTGGGAGTAACAGGTTCATCGGAAACGAAAGTAACGATCTAGGAGGCCTTATCTTGCGAGATTTGGAGTTCTCACAGCGACGTTTTTTAGGATTCCGGTGTTCTGGGAAGCGATGCTGTCAGAGGGTCACCGACGTTTCGAAGGAAGTAAAATCTTTCTTAGACTGTTTTTAGGCAAGATAGCCCTGTTGTGTTGTTTTAATACACTAGTAGCTGAAACAAAACTGTGTATAGACTATAATATTATTGTTTAATTTACTAGTGTATTCTTAGACTGCGTGAAGTTGGTGGATGAAGGCAAAGCGGTCTTTCGTAACGGCGGAAACTACTCACCAAATGTAACAGCGCCGTTACCCAGTAGACTTCAATTCTCAGGCTGCATCGTGCCAATACGACGAAGAAATAAATCTTCCTTCATTATCTGATGGCATAACTTCAAGCTGGTGGATACGAACTCGTCTTAATACTTTGCGAAATGATTCTCAACAGATCACTATTACCTGCAGCACAGGAGTTTAACGTACAGCGAGACACTTGTGTTGAATTACTGTAATCGTCCCACAGCCGGAAGATCCAATACGAAATTGTTCTTTCGTACAGATTAGCCACATATTTTGTCATCTGCGTTCCACGGGAGTTTTAATTATACAACGCAATGAATTGGAACATTAGAAAGTTAGGATTTCTAATTGCGAAATTCAAATGAGAGTTAAGGGTGCAAGCAGAGTGGGTAGGAAAATCCATTCGTTTATTAAATGAATCGTCTACCTTTGCGGATTGTCTCATCTCAAGTATAAAAAGAATAACGTGGAACTTTTAAATCAACTTCCAAATATGGCATACCAAGTAGCAGATGATAATAACACAGACTAGCAACTCACAAGAATTAATTTAAAATTCATTTTAAAAAGTGTGTCTCTTTTTTTCTGAAGTTTCTGTTAGCACAGCAGTGGGGATGAAAGCAGATGGCGGAAAGGCGTTATAATCATCTGGTAAATTCAATGGAAATAAAAGTTAGATTGGAGAGGAAGGAGGCTGCAAGAGGGAAGTAGTTACAGTCCGAAACAAACTATATCCGACTCAATTTTCGGGAAATTCGTCATAGTCCTATGTACACTACCTGCAGAAAATAAGTAGTTATACTTGTATATGTAAATGTCCCAGTCTATTAAGCTTCATCGCACTGAAAGTTTAATGCATTCTAAAACGCTTATCTTTGAATAAACTGTCTTGTCGAGAAAAGTCCAGGGGTTGTGGCATTCATTGTGTTAAAATGTTCGGTTCTTGTCTGTCCTAATTGCCTTCGTCTCAGAGAATACGTTTGTGTACCCCATTCGTATTCTAAAACTATCAAGAAAATCTTCAGTGGAAAATTCCTCCGGGCTACTCAGTTATTACAAGAAATAGATCTTGAATGTCCTGAGTCAATCGCTTTAGTCCCCCGACCCTCGTCATTACGTTCGTATTCCAGCGACGCCTCATGACAAGACACGCTGGGCGTTAATTGACACGCCTCAGCTGCTTCTGACAGCTCTCGTTCCTCAATTCTTCTCGCCTCGTCCTGAAACCGACTAGATTCAGCAGAAAGAAATAACTCTTCAGAATTGCTCCACGGAACGGTACAGACAGGGAAGGCACGAGCAGAAGATTCAGCTGTAGCGCAACGACTGCTGATGAAATATCCCATTTGAACTTCAGGCAAACTATCTTCAAATACTAATGTGTTTTTTAGTTCACCAATTGTCCTACGACTAATCTTTTCATACTTCAGTATCAAAAGCACTATTTAAAAAAGTACTTTATCTATCTGACATAAAGGTACCCACACAAGGAAGGCTTGTTTGGCTCTCATCAAATTTCAAAAGTCGCCCTTCATTCAGTGTGGCAGAAAATGATTAAGATCATAATTAAGATCTTTTACTCTTTCTTTGTTATCAGAATAGAGAATCTAAGTTTGTCACACTCAACATTCTTACATTTTAAACTAGTTAGTCGCGAGTTAGAATTGAGGTGTACAAAGAAAAGAAGAACTTCTGTCTTAAGAATATCCTTGTGTCAAGATTCCAATGACTTTCCTATGTATTTGCTTGGCTTGACCATCCTACCGTAATTATTAGCGTAATTTCCACACTCCTTAAAAATGCAGGCTTTCCTTAAAGAAGGTAAATGAAAATTTGCACCCATGCTTAACCAAGAACAACCCCATGAAGAAGTACGGGGGATTAGACACGTAATTCTAAAGCAAATGAAGTCAGTCACACATAACCCTTTATTGTAGATTTAACATTCATAGGTCCGTGCATCGCTAACATATTCTCAAAGTACAACCAACAAGCTGTGACTTCTCTATTTATTTATTTCTGTAAGACGCTCTGCATGTTTCAGACGGGTTTTCCGTCCATCATCACGAGTTCAAAACTGCACATACAGCGTCAGGCATTTGTCAGACCGTTACTGCTACCTGCTGCTAGCAGCAGGTAGCAGTAACGGAAAGCTGCCCGTCAAGCCAGTAGTCTGTCTCTGCATGAAGTCAACTAAGTTCGTAAGAACAGTTACACACAGTTACAAACTGAAGTGCGCCTATACAAGTATGCACGTAACAAACAATTAAGAGCGATCTGTGAATAGCACAAATTTATAACGCATGTCCTGTAAAAATTCCATATCAAATGTTACTATAAACGTTACAGAATTATATATAGTCTAGATGTAAGCATGGGACACGGTGTTATTAAGGGAACGCGATAAAAACAAACAAACAAAATTTCTAAATTATCATTATTCAACTCGCAGCTCAAACGAATTTTCGGATATCTCAATGACGTATTTTATTTGCATTTTCATTCTCTCCATGATTGCCTGCCACGAAACAGGTTGCGACTGTCTCCTGTCAATATCTATCTACTCACTATTCGTAATAATCTTCCCATCTCATTTGACGGAATGTATGAAGCACAGTCGTTAAATATTCCAAAAATCAATCGAAGAAAATGGCTAGGAATGGTTGTACCTGTACAGATGTAAGTATTAATTACGCAGTGTTTGTGGCTGATTTTAGTGTCCAGATTGTAGGCAGATGTATGACAAAAGAAGATGATCATAAAATTCTAAACAGGTAAGGATCTGAGAGGTGGCAGATGTGACATTTCAATGTACTAGTCCAGGATTGGCTGGAATTTTTTAAAAAACAAAAAAACAAAAAACTCCATCAGCATAACCGGGTAACTGTCGAGATTCCAAACGGGCGCCTTTAAAATTAGTTTTATGTCAATCGGGTTAAACGTGAACTGGACGGAGCACTACCGTTACTTCTGTCAATACCTCCCAGCACATTGCTGGATATAGGCATACCTGCCAATAGGCCACGACGGTGTCTTCTCAAATCATACTCTGGTCTCACGATGATGATGATGATGATGATGATAATCTCACAGCACTCAAGGATAAAACATCTGAAGTAGAAAGAGCAAAGTTAAATGATCTAAAAATTAACCGAACTGCATTCTTTCTGTCGCACCCAGCCCTGTCATTACCTCATACCGTCCTACGCTAAGTAACATCTGAAGTAGCTACAACGTCGTCATATAATCAGTAAACTAACTATAGGTAGATTCATTCACATGCCTACAAACAAAGAGAGCTCTCATATCAAAGCATAATACTGACAGAATACACACGGCGATGGACGACCGTGCTCTACATCTTTGTTAATTGTGTATGATATTCCAGGGAAAGAGTAAGGATTAAACACCTTAACGCCACCAAATATACAACCCAGGACTAAAAGCAAACTTCCACGCCGTGTGACGACCAGAAGCTTATTATCTTGGGCGATAGTGTAGGCCTTCTTATGTAAATGTTTGGCTTCCTCTTTAATCCTTCACTTCGACCACAAGTGTTTCTGGACAGGGGACAGTAATAACGCTACAGCAGCGAGACACACAGCGCAGCTTTCTAGTATTTCGGATAGTAAAACGAAGAAATAAAAGTGGTTTTCTATGAATGTAAATAACACGTAGAACAATAAGATTAAGTCTGTGAACACACAAAGAAGTTCAGACTTTTGTTCACTCTTCGTGTACGTCAAAATACATCAAAGCAAGAAACTAGGAATTTAATTATGTATTCATTAGCAGAGTGCATGACTGCATCAATTCAGTAATGTTCCTTCATGAACATTTATGCGTACCGCGTACGTAAACTGGATTCTTATTTATCGAATAACGGTTATAAGAGAAATTTAAATTCCTGGGGAGATGCTCTTCAGTTGTATATTACAGATGATAATTTCTAACCCAGTTCGAAGCGACGAAGGCGTGTTACAATAAAAGTTACTATTTTGGGCACTAGCCATCGCCTTCGGGCCATTTTTTTAAACACAAGGTTTCTGAAACCAGATATGTTTTTGTAGTGAGTTCTAGCGCCCCCCCCCGGCCACACTCTCCTTCCCAACGAGTACTAGCGGCTCTTTCCCCAGAGGGCGTGAAGCTGACCCTTCACCTGCATCTGGCGCCGACGGTTAAAGAATTGCGCAATATTCGCCCCCCATACCTTCTCTTGGCGTGGTGCTTAATTACACACACAGGGACAACTTTATTTCTATCCTATATCTACAACCCAGGTCTCTGAACGATAGGGTGTCAGCGAAAATGACAAACGTGGTGCGGCCAATCGCATCATGTTGTAATATCAGAAAAACTAAGAACCGTACTACTTCGACAGTTCGAACACTGACATCATGAGTTTGCACGTGCATGTCTCATTCTTTGTAGTGTAGGCCTTCCAATGGGCCGATCCACCGTCCAAGAAGTCCTACTAAGCGAGGTTTCAGGTTTTCGCCGCGAAGTAGGTGAGAACTGCGCTTTTCTGGGCTATTGTGCAGCGTGTAGTAGCAATTTCTTACCGACGTTTCGGGACAACCTATCGGTAATTAACTTCCCTTGAAGATGGGACCGGTGGGTTATCCTTAGAAATTTGGACGGATAGATTGTCCCGAAACGTCGGTACGTAAGTACCACTACACGCTGCGTAATAGTTTTGCGTTTTGAGCTCCTGCTGATGGACGAAAACCCCGTCTGAAACACGTACAGCGTCTTACAGAAATAAAGAAATTGTGAAACGTTGCATCTTGTTGGTTATACTCTGCGAATATAACGTTCTACTTTTGCGTTCCCTGTCTCAGTCCAAATATTCTTCTTAGCACTTCTTTCTCGATTTTTTTTTTCAAACACAAGTGACAAAACATTCCTTGTCCGGACTGAACACTATGTTTCACACATACATTCATGCCTACGTGTGTCGTGTGTTATGCTGCAAGAGACTGGCTACCCAGTCTCTTGCAGCATAACGCACGACACGCCCATAGTCAGGCGCATTCTCAGCAGTTTACGACTTACACAATACGACATGCTGCTACAGCACCAAGTTAATATAAGGAAATTAATCAGTGAGTGTTTTTAAAAATGTGACTTTAGCAAGGAACAGTGTAGCTCCCTGAAGATGATCTTAGGATCGAAACATGTTGGTGCGATTTTAAATGTTTTAATGCAAAAAAGTTTTATGTATGTGCATTAGTTGGTGTGCTAATTAAATGAGTAATGTTGGTTATTTTAATTGCTATCTGAAAATTGTGCCCGCCCTTCAAGAAACCAAAAAACGGTCATGTTACAATATAGGCCTGTGTGTGCTTTCCATGGGTCGAATGCTATCTAGTCAATTAACGGCAGCACAATCAACATGCTAGGCACTTGATTTCCTCGGCTCGTTTGCATATCTATTACTCGTGTTGCTTACATGCTGGTCAGCAGTGTTCTATGTGGTCGGCGAATTTCATTGGCCATTGTCGGCAGGGCTCCCGCATGCGAATGATAGATGACACAAACACCCTCTAACCCCACAGCTGCCCTGGATATGCCGCCCCCCACCACAAGCTGACAGTCGCAGTAAGAATATCTGCTAAGGACCGGTTGAGATACCGTCAAGAATCTCTCTCCAGTACAACTCAAAATCCATATTAATAATGATCTCAAGTGTGCAACGGGGAAGCTCCAGAAACTGTTAACATTACTAGACCCGGAATTGTGGTATGACCTGTGGTTCTTGTTAAATTTTTCGATACCTGAGGCTAATTCAAGGAGATAATTCGTGAAATAGACAACTCATAATCTCTGAAAGTTGTCACTAAAATTTACTGAACTAAATGTAGCTTATCAATGCCAAATCAAACACGTGGAGTCATTCTTCAAGGAAGAGAAGTCACAGGTTGTATCGAGCCGTTTTGTGTTTCTTACTGTTATAGTGTTCTATTTACTTATAAACACAACTGTACAGATCTAATATATTGGCTTTTATTCAGCACTACTACATGTTTCGGCTGTCCACCCGATACGTACCTGATGTAGACAACAGAAAATTATAGTAGCCCTAAATAAAAACGATATATTAAATCTGTATGGTTGTGTTGATCGGTTAATATAAAAATTTAATGAAGAGAAAAGTCTCTCAGCTGGCCAAGAAACCATAAAAATTCACTGCCCTCTTCATAACAGCCCACAACTTGTCCACATCAAGTGCAGAATAAATTCAGTCCTCTTGTTTCTGTAAACTCGTTTTATATCCTATCATGTACGCCTGGGACTCCCAAGTAGATCCTTTCTGTCACGCTTTTAAATTAAAATTTTGTAGGCATTTCTTACCTCCCTTTTAAGTGTTACATTACCCTCCGTCTCTCCGTACTTTAATTTGATCACCACGTAATGTTACTGGACGGTACGAATTATGATGCAGTTTTATCCACCCTCAATTTATATACTCCCTCAACAACATTCGCCTCTAGGTCTAACTACAGCGCTAGTAGCAATACTTCGATAATATACAGAGTGCGGCAGAAAGAACACCCCGATTTGGGAGGGTCACAGCTTCGGGTGGGGAGCGCGTACAGTGGTTGGGAGCGCGTACAGTGGTGGGGAGCGCGTCGTCGAACAGCGGTGTACGTGCCGTTTTCAGTGTACACCATAGCGTGGTTGGGAGAACATCGAGCCTTTATTGTTGAGGAGTTTATAAAAAAAATGGTGGGTCGCCGGTAGCAACACAGCGTGCATTTCGCATACGCTTTGCGCTTGGTCGACGGGAGGCTGTTCCTGATAAGAAAACGATTTACCGTTGGGTATCAAACTTTAGACAAACAGGACAAACTTTGGAAGCTCTGAAGGAGGCGATACGACAGGAAGTT
>Ga0123355_10014183_pt1 | contig 12443 bp, 14 predicted proteins | sample TergutEmb28metaG_3_FD_89872 | JGI IMG/M metagenome (GOLD analysis project Ga0123355, IMG submission 89872) | Embiratermes neotenicus P1 segment gut microbial communities from Petit-Saut dam, French Guiana - Emb289 P1 | ecosystem: Host-associated > Arthropoda: Insects > Digestive system > Gut ...
AAAGGGGGACCGAAACATGTCGGAGATACTAGGAATCTAATATAAGACACGCACTATAATGGTGCTTTAATGTGTTTTAATAAACAAGTGCAATTTGTTGGTTTGTTTTTATCAATTTTAATCGTAGTAAATTATTCTGCGCCAAATCTGTGCTACTCCATGTATAAAATTTCTCCAACAAAATAGACATGTGATCGCCGGTAAACAAGTGAGGGCGATTAACATTAAGTACTGGATTATATAGAGGTGGAATGTTTATATCAGGCATTTTCCAAAGTTTAGTAAACTCTCACGTCACTGTGTGGTTCGTGTATTTCTTAAAGTATGACGAACTGTCATGCTACTGCTGAGCCGGCGGTAGTCGAGTGACTGCTTATTTCCTGCATACTAAAATGTTACACAAATTGTGTATCCGTTACATATAAAATACACAGATTTGACATTCATTACATCTGCCAGTTTTAAACGAAATTTCGGGATGAAACATTGACAAAGCTAAAGTTTGCAGGCCGAATCTCGTCAGACGTAGCATAATTAGGCATTGTAATGAATGTAGCAGTATTATACAGGCAAGTAGGCCTATTATAAAACAAATTTTTTTCGATCATTAATAACACTACAATAATTTTTACAATAAGTGGGTTTGCATAGTAAAAGCAATCACATCAGCACATAAATAAAGAAAGTAAGAGTTGAGAGTTCGGAACATGTAAAACAAAACTTTTCATAATTATACTATAGGAGTCTTGTAGTTCGGATTGTATATTGAGGTGCCTCAACATAGTTAGAGATTGTATGCGGTGCGTCTCTCCGGATAGTAGTGTAACGTTGTAAGTGCAGCTGCGTTGCGTGAGAACTACAAAGGTGGCATGTATCTATGTTCCGGGGCACTATCTTCCAGATTAGTAGCTGAATTGGTTTTAGTAGCGTTTCTCTTGTGGTAACTGTTTTTGCTGTTATTCAGTTTGTTTCACTGGATATGCCGTGAAGGTGATATTTTTCTTCGTGAGTCGTCGTTCCTTGGTTCGTGTGTTTCTTGTCCGGATTCAGGAGTTACAGAGGAAGAAGTCCTGTTTATAGTGTCCGGTTTTGGAAAAGTGTTCTTAGAACAACAATGTAAAATCATTGTGTAGACAGGAACGCAGGGAAAAGCAAATAATTCCAAGGACTGTAGTTGCACAAAAGGCTGTAGTAATTATTAGATGCCAATATGTTTGTCGTTCTCGACGAAATGCTGTTTGATGTATGTTAAGAAGTGAATCTATGTCAAAAGTTTTTGGAGGCATCATAACTTGCGATTTAACCCCATCGAGTACCACACCCTCTGGTGGAGCCATTTCTTCTAGCAGTTGTACTTCGTGGTTAGCGACAATGGGAATTTTAGCAGGTATGTACAAGTGAGGGGTGTCAAGAGTTGTTTGTGTTGTTCCATGCAACTCCTGTAATGAGCGAATTTCGCTGGTTGCGATGTAGCACCCTGAGCGTTGAATATCAGTCCAGCTCCGAAGAGTATCTTGGTGTGAGATATCCAGTCGTTATCCTTTGGGCAGCGCAGGGTAACTTGGCGCCTCTCCAGGAAATGATATAGCCATAATGTTCCATGTCGCTGTAGGGTAGGAGTTTAGTAGCGGAGGAGTAAACTTCTTCGGCACGGGTTACAGTTATCGGTGGTCTGGAAAAATAGGCTAGACTCACAGATTATTGTCTGTATATTATATATTGCTATTTTCGCGAGGCACACAATATTGCTGCTCGCAGTACAGCGGTTCATGTCTGCTTCTGTGAGTAAGATATAATCGCGCTGACAGTCGTCTGGCCATAATAGGGAAAATCGGCTGAGTGTTTAACAAATTTATCCTTAGATATTCGCGCGAGCAAGGCATTTGTTTTATACAGTGCAAAGTGGCGACTAGCAGTTTTCAGTGGTACATTTGTAATCAGTTTAGTATAGTAGACTTTGCCTACCATTGTTACCTTGACTAATTCATAGTCCAAATGAACATTCTCTGTTCTAGTAACGACAATCATTTTGTAGCCCTGGGGCAAATGTAAGGACATATTCCTCAAAATGCTATACAAAGTAGTGGGGTTAATTAGGTTCATTGATAACTTGCCTTGAATCATGCACTGTATAACAATTAGTAGCTCATCAATTTGTTGAATTAATTTTAACAGAGCAAGTTCTAGTTGTCTAATTACCGTATACAATTCGCTGTGGTTGTGAATTGTAACGTTAAGCCACAGTATATCTCTGGTGATTTGTTGCAATATATTATGAGACTGAACTACAACGTCTTTGACGATGGTAGATAATTTTACAATAGCATTAGCATTAATTACCGTTGTAGGCTCTAACTTCTTTATATACGTCACCTAATTATTCAGAGAATGAACAATATCGGAGTTACTAAATTGCAATTGAACAAGGCTCTCATGAAACTGATGTAAGTTAGCGACTGTAGACGTACCGAATAAAGTCTGTAAAACTGTACCACCGAAATCCATCAGGCCTTGACGACGGTCTAACCTGGGTAAAATTTGTTGAAAATGGTTAAGCCTTGATTCCAAAGTGTTCAACAGTGCCTCAGTTTGTATCAGCTCGGAAATTGATGCGAACTCCTTTGCCCTTCGACCAAGGGTAAGTCTCCTTTAATAGTGGAAATCAGTTCTCCGTATGCGCTGATATCGAGATCTATCACGATACGCCATGCATCGTTCGTCAAAATGATATACTTTTCTTTCAAAAATACCACGCTGTGGTTTAACCATTATTCGACGAACGCACCGAATCCTTTAAATCGGCATCTTACGAATGCACCAAATCGCCGGCCATTTAAATTCCCGTTCACTAATGCAGAGAATTAGAATTATGGCCCCACTCGCTATCGCCACATTATATAGTGGTTTGTGGTTAGATTTACGTTCCGACCACTTTACTCAATTATGTACATGTGCACCTTATGAATATCAAATTTCTAGCCAGTCTCTAATCTTCGAAACCGCTGTATGTTTTTATGCTAAGCAACTGACCCTTTTCATTTCCTTCTGAAGGAACATTTTGCCATGCCACTCCATTCGAAGTACTTCGTCGACGAATTCCAATCTGAAGCATCATACACTCTGAAAAGCACTGCTGTTACAGGAATTCTGTTTGTAGTGACGTGCTTCGTAAAACTATTATCTTCCCGTGTACTCCGCCCTTAACTAAAGAGTTGCGTCATTTGGTGACTGATACACGACACTGTTCCTTCTATAATCACAACAGACACACTATTTGTACGGTCGCAGCATATATTACTGCTAAAAGGGACTAAGCACCAACTGTCTGTGTATGAAATAATGCAAATATTTAATAGTTTCTGAACGCCAATCTTCCATTTCAGTTCGGTTTCTCGTCCATTACAGAAGGACGGTTTGAAAAATAAGATAAACGGGATGCATAAATTCGCCCACACAAATAAATGTAGGTAATTACTGGATACATCTGAGGTCATGATTTTCCCATATCTTACTCGTACACTGAACGTGAGAAGCCCCTTTGGCAAACTCCGCTGTGCTTATTATTCGAACTTCAGTTTCATATATAGGAATAAACAGACTGGTCTGTAAATAGTCGAGCCATAATATGGTATTTCACTGCGTTACCTTTTGGCCAGACTGAATATTCCTTTATAAGCAGCCATGAGGATTTTCGCAGAAACGTAGGATCCTGTCCCCAAACCGGATTTCCGAACTGGTTTGGGAGAGTGAAAGTGAAGACACAGCGGCCTCAAGTGATTACACGTTTGAGGATGAGGGATGGTTCCAAGACGAGCCAAGGGTGTCAGAGCTGCAACCGTACCGCCCAACATCCAGCGGTCAAGCGTCCAGCAGTTCGATTTCGAAAAATACCTTTGATGGTTTTCAGAGTAGATCAGGTCAACAGTGGAGACGGCCCTCTGGCCCTCAGAGAGGTGTAGTACACAACTTTATGGAGGGCCCCAGGGAAAAAGAGTGAAGCGCCACATTTAAACGAAAGCTCCTGTCAACTTAGCGTTTTCGTGTTTTATTTTGCGGAATATATAACACTGCTGGTGGTGGAGTCGAACAGATATTACCATGAAAACCTGGAGAGAATTGACGAGGGACCTTCGCCCCAACCTGACGTGACTCAGGCCGAAATGATTGTGGTTCTTGCAATAACAATTGAAATTGGACATTGCATACGGGACAAACTGACAGACTACTCGTCAAGGTCTTGCAATAACCACGCAGCTTTCTACGGTAACGCTATGAAACGGGTCGGCTTCTTTCACGTCATTCGCTTTCTACATTTCACAGACAACAAGAATGAGTCTGACACGATGGACGAAAATTCTGACCGGTTATAGAAAATGGGAAATCCGTTTGAAATTCCGAACGAGAAATTTTAAAGTTTTTCAGCCCTTCCTAACATGTGGCCGTAGACGAACTTATTGTTAAGTACAAAGGAAGGGCCATTTTCCGACAGTATATACTCAAGACACACAAAAGTTTTGGCATCAAAATTTACAAATTTTGTGACGAGAATGGATACACTTGTGACAGTGTATTTGGGCAGAGACAGTCAGCGCACTGCGCAACATCTGACTGAAACTCACGTGACAGTGACAGAACTGAAAAAGAAAGTACAATGACGTGGCCACAAACTCTAAATGGACAATTACTTCTCCTCCCAGGACTTATTCGATGACTTGGCCACGAAACAAATTGACTGTTGTGACACTGTTTGACCCAACAGGAAGGGCATGCCACAGGAGTTAGGCCTCAAAAAATGACAAGGGGCTACCTTCAGGTACGGTCTAGGAGTGACTTGACAGCCATAGTGTGGAGGGACAAAAGCGAAACCCCTATTTTACAAACATCCATGACCCACCAGGAGAGGTAATTTCAGCGATAATAATGGGAATGCCATAAAACCGCAAATTTTGGAGGATTATAACCGCCACATTGGCTATGTAGATAAGAGAGATAGAATGGCAATTTCTTGTTCTATCAACCGTCGCACATGGAAATGGCAAAGAAACTCTTCATCCATCTGTTTGACCTGACCATTCTGAATAGATGAATGGAGTAAGAAATATTTTGCATAGCGATTTTCTGAACACCTTAGTAGGGAATTTACTGGCACAGGCTGTACATAAAGAGAAGGTGCAAAGGCCAATAGGAAGAATACTTTCTGCAGCAACTTAAGTCGTTAGAATTGAAGTACGTGGCAGGAAACATTGGCCTATTCCGTCTGCCACGCTAAGAATATGTGTGTATGTGCGTGTGTGTGTGTGTGTGCGCGCGCGCGCGGAGAAGTGGGTCACCAGAAATGTTTCAATGATATACGAAAGGTGTGATGTAGCTCTGTATAGTGACAGAAGATGCTTTGTGGACTACCACAACAACGCAGATCCGTGAAACATTTCAGGCTGTTCAACCGGATCTCCGTACGTAAAATTGGGGCCTCAGCTGGAAATGTAAGGAAAAGAAATTTAGAATTTTAAAAATACATTTTCATTTAGGCAATAGAATTTTATGCATTTTTAGAGCCGCTGAAATATCCCTGTTTTAGTTACTTTTCCCTTGAAGGACTAAGGAAATACCACGTAGAGACTCTCGATTCCTCCGCGTGAATGATACACTGGAAATGATGGCGAAAGTCGGTAGACTGGAACAGCACTAAAAAAAATTTGGTCAGTCATGATTTGTGACAGCGATGCAGCTAAAATGTCGCATTTGAACTGCGTGTGGTGTGAAGAAAAAGTTAGTAGTGAAGTTTCGAGAAAGTATGATGCGTGTGACTTAAGATAACTTTCCTTACACTACCACGCCAAGGCATAACTCCACAAAACTTGAAGCTTAAATTTCTTGTGTATGCACCGGGCCCGAAACATAAAACGTAAAGAAAATAAACTGAAAATTATAAAACTTTTCAATTAACTTCCTGCATGTATGCACTAAACAATTCTACCTAACCGTTTTTGAACTGAAATATATCTGATTTATACGAACACAATGCACATTATTTCACTTCACAATATATAAACGCTAATTGGCAAACACGCGCAACCATTTCTATGGCCGTCGCGGAGAAAATTCCGTACCCGGAGAACGAAGACTGAAATAGAGGTCCGTACGATAAAGGTTAATGGCTGAACAAATAATTCTGCAGCTATAAAACTCAGCATGTATCCTGGAACACAAAAGAAATTCATACTAGGTTAGCAAACTCACGTTGTACTATTTGCGTAATGAAAGGTATAGTTATTACCCGGTGTTAGTATACTATGTTACAGGTTCCTGAGACATAACTCTCGTTCGTGACCTCGTAACTGGTAGTTCTGCTCTTGTGGTGTGCAGTTCACGCCTTGGCCTAGGTGTTTCGGGAGGTTCGAAACTGGAATCAGTAGATCGGAAGTAGGAGTATCTACTGGTTTCTTTTGGGATGGGTTCAGGGGTGGTAAAATTTTGATCATGGGAATTCTATGTTCTGCCCTATCTTCCGGTAGATTCGCTTTTATTAGCGGGAAGGATCCAATCCTATCTACTAAAAATTCCGAAATTTCTTCGGGTACACCAATGACAGTGGCTTTAGGAATGGTCAGCGTTTCATTACTGAAGTTGGCTAGCATCACGTACACACCGCTTTTAGTCGGGCCGGTTACAGTGTAATCGTCCTGCGACGTCACACGAGAAGTTTCGTGTGCACTCGACATGACTCGTGAAAGCGTAGGGCAAGAAGAATTCCCTCTGTGGGTATCTGGGCTGGCTCCACACACACACTAGTGGAAGTAGATTCTGCTCCTTCTCAGAGTCCAACCTTAGTATTACAGTCTCTCGTCACAGGGGTGCTACGGTGATATTCTCCGCAGCCCTCACAAGCCAAGATTTACTTGCTGAATGGCTCTCAGGGCGGGGACTGGCTGAGAGCTGCTTGCCTATGCGCCGCGCCTACCGTCGATAGGGTTGAGGGCTGCGTCCTGCTTTATCCTCAGCGAATACTTAATGTAGAGAACCTTACCAGTCACTCCGTATGGTTTCATTGTGGTGACCTTTACGTCACCTCTCAATACGCCGGGCTGCAGTATCGATACTTTGGAACCGGTATCTAAAATCAGACTTCTCGACATTCCCTCTATCTCCAACGGTATAGGGGGTGCGCCATGCTTCAACAAAATGGAAACCGAGGATTTTAGGACAGCGTTTTCAGGGGCGTTGAGGTGGAAGGAGCTGTTTTATTCACATCTCTCTCTCGTTTCCCTGATTCTACGTTTCCTTTCTAACTCCCTTTTTGTCGCGTGTGGTTTTATCACCGGCGAAATGTGAACGTCGCGAACGTTCGCTAGCATTCCTACTTCTCGGCGAGTCATTGGGGTTAACCTCCCTGTTAAGCCTGGTAAGGCACACTCCAGCGAAATATCCTAACCCTTGTACTCATAAGAGCTGGGTGGGGTTAGGTCTGCGAATTCCTTGTCCTTGAGTTCAATGGCTTGCTGGTGCTACGCGAAGACTTATAATGCTTACCACCGATGTGATTGTAAGTGTACGTGGCGTCAGCTGGGCGCCTCTGTTTACCATCTTCGTGGCGCTCCCGACTGGGTGAACGTCATAGTAGCCGGAGTTAACAAAACTTGTGTAAAAGCTCTCGTTAAAACTCTTCTGTTTTTCGGCTTCTTGCTCCGAAAGGGCAATTGTTAACGCTTGTTCCTTCGTCTGCGAGTTGGCGTATCTAATCTGTCTGCCAGGTACTCCAGTTAATCCTCCCACAAAACTAGCCAGGAGCAAGCGCTCGGCATTTTCGCGATGGATACGCTGGGCGAAAGGATAATCCACTTTACTCAAAATTTTCTGCGAAAATCCGCTACGCCTATCTGCGAACTCCAGGGGTTTTCATTCCTCCCTTGCCTGACTCTAATTTCGTAAAGTGTTATTGAGCGGTATGAATGTCTCGGAATGTCTGGCTGAACACACTTACAAATTTTTGACATACGACAACCTACGCACGTATTATGTTTTTGAACATCCATTTAAAAATAATTTGGCTGAGTCAGCCAATTTCAAAACTGAGACATAAATTTTGTCCGAAACTTCTCATCTTCCTACTCGGGCCGATCCTTCTATACTGGAGAAAAATTCCTCCAATTGAACCGTTGTTTCTGTACCTAACAATTTAGGGACCAAGGAAATTAAGTAAAAATCATTGTGGACGGTAGGCGTTCCTGTAGACATGCGTTCTCTTAGCCGCTGTATTTCGGCCTTAGATTCCTCTAATTCGGTTTGTAAACCCGCGTCGGCCATAATAAGTCTTTAATTGCGTGGTGAGTAAATTTAGACATTTGCCAACTTTCAATTCCTCCTAAGATGCCCTTCTATTAACCTACTGTAACCTGCAATTTTGTGCACCAGTAATTTTAATTCGCGCTTGGTGAATATGGATCCCGCCGCTACAAACTAATTTTAGTACTCCCGGATACGGTACATTTCACCACTCCTTAACCAGAGAGGCAGTATGTATTTTGACTTCACGATGACCCTACTATCGTCGTCTTGGCGTACGTGTTCTCCGATTGTCGCTGCCACCAATCGGATTTGAATTACTCGCAGATATCCGATAACTACTCCCGTTTTACTCAATATAAATTCACTACCAGGATCTGAAGGACAATGTGGTGCAATATAAATAATCGTCCAATTTACTAATAAATACACATATAATCTAACTTTACTAAATTTAATTATTACACTACTAAATCAAAGAAAAGCAGTAATGTTGTTTCTTACTCAGTTGTATACATTACAAATTAAGTTATACTTCAGATTTTACTAGTCGTTTAAAATAATTGTCTCGCCTCTTCTCTTATAAACCAGTACGAAAGGAAAATTTAGAATGTGATCATAAAATAAGTGACTAAGTTTACTAAAATTGCTCAACTCGGCGCAAAAGAAAAGTTAAATTTTATGTTTTAAATACAGTCAGAACGACTTAACTTTCTCAAGTAGAAAGCAGTTGAATTTTGCGAACATCGTAGTAAATTATTCTGCGCCAAATCTCTGCTACTCCATGTATAAAATTTCTCCAACAAAATAGACACGTGATCGCCAGTAAACAAGTGAGGGCGATTAACATTAAGTACTGGATTTTATAGAGGTGGAATGTTTACATCAGGCATTTTCCAAAGTTTAGTAATCTCTCACGTCACTGTGTGGTTCATGCATTTCTTAAAGTATGACGAACTGTCATGCTACTAATCAGCCGGCGGTAGTCGAGTGACTGCTTATTTCCTGAATATTAAAATGTTACACAAATTAGGCATCTGTTACGTACAAAAATACGCAAGTTTGAAATTCGTTACAGTCTGTTACGTAAACAAAGTTGTTTAATTAATTTGGTTGTTATTTACAAAATCATTAAGTTTTAACAGCTTAAATGTTCATACAAACTTCCCTTAGTTTTTTGATTGTTATCACTGATGTGACAAAATCATGGATTGAAGTTTTCAGTGTTCAGTGTCTTACATCTACAGCAGCATATATTACATTACATTTAACATCACTAAAGATACGAATGTAATTAGGTTTTGTATCATTATACCCCAATTGGAGGTAAGTTACCAATTTTTTGCTAGCGTAAATTATTCTCTTCTTCACCCCAGTGAACGGAGAAGTAACGAATATATATTATAAAATTTTGCTAAAAGATACCTTTTCATATCAGCTGTTAAACCAGCACGTTCAAAAATGATGAACTGTATTATTACCTTATTATTATTATTATTATTATTATTATTATTAACTTGCACGAAAATAATACGACCCCACAAAACCATGTAATGGTTAATACAAAATTTGAAAATTACATGGACAATATTATGAAGAGGCCAGTGCTGCTGCAGTTCCGATTAATTTCATTAATATAATTCCGTTACCAAATTATATCTGTAACTTCTAACACGGCAGGAAATTTCTGTTTTCAAGTCATCTGTTATCCGAAGTCTTACGAATTCTAGGCGCTGTACTCTTTGCTCAAACACGCAGAACTAGATATAAAAAAGCGATCGAAATCCACAGATCTGTACCGTACCGATGCTCGATTGTGAGAAATAAACAGTCCAAAATGCAGACCTGTTGCCGCGTGCCGACAATGTGTGCAAACCTAACCTCTAAACGTCCACCAAGGAACAAAATATCTTTTTATAGTGATGAGTTTAAATTTTTTACTCCTTACAGAGAAGAATTAAGGAGGCTGGCATTTATAGTCGCATATGCTCAACGGTCGATACTGGTTTGTGTAATTAAATTCAATGAAAAAAGCGAACAGGGTTTAAAAAAACACATTTCCGAAAGTTCCGACAGCTACACATGTTTACTTCTTTTAAGAACCGCTCCGTTCTTTTTGAAGTCACAATACAATTTACGTTGAAATTGCATACTAAATATTCAGCGTTGGTAAACGACCAATGTATATCAATCGTTAATAGTAACAGCATACGAATAATAACAATTGTTCAGCCAACCGCAACAGATAGCAAATTGTGTAAATTTACTTTACGTTTATCTTACAGGAAAACAAATTCTTAACCTATTGTCCAATTCTGCTATAGGAAATGCCAGCCTCCCGTTATTCCCCAAGTGATCCAGAAGCATCCCGGAGAAATTTCCACCAACGCAGTGCGAACTGCACAGTATCGCTCTAAAATGGTAGGCCAAGCACAAAAAGGAACATGGTTACAGCTGCATCAATCAACACAAGAAAGTAAATTGCAAACCCGATGGCTTCAGAGAAGTCGCTATAACTATCCAGCCACTGAGGTAGTGAGGGAGTAAGAGGTTGTAATAATCCTTTCGAGAGAAGACACCAGCACACACCACCAAATTCCAAACCACTTACGTTCGAAAGCCCTTCTATCACCCATGCACAGGTTTGGTCCCCAATATAAATGTGTGAAACTTGATACAGAAATTTAACGGAACTACGGATTGGCGAAGGAACGAGCCAATCAGATACAGCGATGTGTAGCAATCCTCTTTCCCATTTTAGGCGCAGTGGAGCCATAAAGCTTATACCAGGGGCCTTTACTACTACTAAAATACACTGAATTTCAGGAGGCTGTTATGCGGCCCGGTAGGGAACGCGGGTTAAAGCTTAGTCAAAACAACACTTTTCCCAAGTCTTTATGTCACCCACGTACAGTTTGGTCCCCAATATAAACGTCTGCAACGTGATAGGGAAATGTAACACAGCTACGGATTGGCCGAAGGAACGAGCCTATCAGGTACAGCGAAGTATAACAACCATCTCTACGTTTCTAGGCGGAGTGGAGCCTTGAATCTTATACCAAGGGCTTTTACTACTAAAATACACTGACTTTCAGGAGGCTGTTATGCGGCCCGGTAGCGAACTGCGGGCCAAAGTTTAGTCACACAACATTGTTAAACTTCAGTGTTCGAGGACTCCAAACTATAGATCCTTCCACAGTGAGTTATCTTGAAGGAAATGCTCCCTCAACACACTAACCTCCTTGTCCTAATCCGACCTCTTCCTGTCGCTCCCGGTTCATATCTGTCGCACGATTATGCGGTTAACCTTTTCAGGCCTAAGCCTCAATATATGTACGACCAGGCTTAATACTCAGAAATTCTGTATTTTGCCACCAATATATTTTCGTTTTTTGAGTGGATTTAAGAACAAACAGCGATTATTTCTCTATACTGTATTATTTTATCGGCCTTTACAACCAAGGCAGAGAGTGTTTACTGCGCGGTACGGACTGGGTCTTTAAATGCGACAGATCCAGTTGCGTCCTTAAAGAGTTAACTTGTACAGCTGACAGTAAAGAAAACACACATTCATTAACATATACAGAAACAATGCACTTGCATTTGGAGTGACAGGTAAAGGGCACGGTGGAAGTAGGCCGTCGTTTTCTTCTTCATCTTCAAACTCACCACATTCATTTCCAAGGTACAGGACTTTAGGACTTCGGGTTTGGAGGTACTGGGATTATACCCAGCACCTGGTCCTATTTTGGTCGTATTTTGGACCTTACAAAGTTTCCCACTATAAGTATATTTTAGTGTCGCTCCACCAATGAATGTATTCATATCAAATCTGATTAATCGATCTCACGGCAAACTTCAGTTAAATTACCTGCTAACGTATCTGTTGGCCACGTGGGTAACTACAAATAACGTAACTTCGCTGTGACGACACGGATATGGGTTAGACCAAAAAGGAATGAGAAAAGGAACAGATTCGAAAACTAACGTCCTTCTGTCCCGAAACCAGCACACTTAAACTTCATTTTCGTGTGATCAGCACAAATATGTTCGTGTTGATCGGAACGGAGCACATCGATCAAATATGACTTCGTGGATCAAAGAGTCGAACCAACACGAAGGATCGAGGATATCACCGAGGAGCGCGTCGTCAGTCACCA
>Ga0123355_10014184_pt1 | contig 12443 bp, 9 predicted proteins | sample TergutEmb28metaG_3_FD_89872 | JGI IMG/M metagenome (GOLD analysis project Ga0123355, IMG submission 89872) | Embiratermes neotenicus P1 segment gut microbial communities from Petit-Saut dam, French Guiana - Emb289 P1 | ecosystem: Host-associated > Arthropoda: Insects > Digestive system > Gut ...
ATCTTCACCACAGCGTGACAACTCTCATACTAAACTGCAAGGTCAGCTGGCTTGCCTGACTGACTAGTCACATGACACTCTCAGACATGACCAATTACTACTCCTCCCACCCTCACCGTTTCCCGCGAAAATATAAAAGTGCGGAAACTTTTTGAATTACCCTCGTACATACCATGCATACCAGTTCTTTAGTTTAACGAAAGTGACTTATACCTGCAAACAAGAGTGGTGTAAACAATGCAAATCAAATTTTTGGAACCCATATCTAGCAAATATGACACACGTTGAGAGTCTTCAACCCAAACAGCATTATATTAATATGTAAATAAGGTGTTTCAAAAAGACTCTGGTATTGATGGATTCTACTTTCCAACAGCTAATGTTTGGTGAATTGCTTATTCTGCTAACATGTCTGTTAAGCATCTGGACTGTAGAAAACATGGCTTGCGATTGCAACGCCAGCACCACTTTGATACACAGGTAACAGCCAAACACACTGCAGTTTAATGTATTGGGAGTACTCCTTATCTGTGGTCAACTGGGACTAGAAAAATATCACTTAAAGCAAATCCCCTTCAATCCTTATTGGTCCAGTGTCATAGAGTTAAACTTGACAGCACCTTCAGTACCAGGTCCAATTTTAAGCTCAAATTGACAAGTTATTTTACAGTGTTACATTTTGGTTGTCCCTAAGTTCCTGTTACTTAGTGGCTGCTTTTGAACTTTGAACATTAGAGATTTTCTAGAAAATTAATTTGGACCAGGCTTCTGTGATTCAAAAGAACAATTTTGGGTGAAAAGGGTTAAGCAAGAAATTTCTTTCTGTAAGAAATAATGTAAATATTGGTTAATAAAAAGCAGGCTGCTATGCACATTTCATTTTATACCTAAACTTTAATTAAATATGAGCATGCAATAAAAAAATATTACTTCAAAACATGCAGGGAAACAGACAGAAAAGTGTATTCTGTTGGCAAGGCTGTGGTCCACAGATGTGATTTGCAGAAGTGTGGGGAACGTTTATGTGTAGTTCCTCAATCATCTGGTCTCTCACATTTGGAGAAATGGATATCAGAGGCTCAGCTAATGGGGGAACTCTGTAGGTGATACTGAGATATGTACCAAACATGGTGATGTGCCTCTTCTCAGCTCCCTGGAGATGCTTCCTGTCAGCAAAGTTCTCTGTCATTTTGCAACGTATCCTGAAGAATGTGTTGATATGTTGACCAAGATGGAAATCAGCCTTCCGAAGTAGTCGCTGGCCTGATGTGATAGATGCCAGTGTGGAAAAATTTGTGAAAATCGTAAAAATACATTCAGATTCCACCAAAAAAAACTGCAAACACTAGTCCAAAGTAATCTAAAACTTATGACATGGTTTATCAACATACACCAGAAAAAAATGAATCACGAAAAACCTTTGCTCACTGCAAATATTAAATAGCACAAATCGGACAGGCCTACAAAAGGGATACAAATCAATCAAATACGCTGGCTTATAAGCAACAATAACACTAAAACTACAGAAAATTTTGTAAATATGAGTAAACTTAAAACACAAATTTACTTCCCTTAATTCACCACTTCACTTAGTTTTACAAAATTTAATATACAAGAAAAGAATGGAACTTTCACTTTTAACACTAAAGTTGTGTACATAAACATACCAGTAAATGGGTCAATAAGACTCATCAACTGGCTAATGGGGCAAGGACTCAACACAGAGTATCAAAGGAACCAAGACACCACATTTTAGTTGATCATCACCATAAAACTCTCAATAACATATCAAAACATACATTAGCAGTTGGCAATCTAAACTTCTGTAAAATGTATTCTAGTTTTTATTATGGGCGATATGGCATGATGTAAAAAACCTCACTTGTTACACAGGCACCTTTCTATCTAGGATCTTCTTAACCAGGAAACAATGTATTAAAAATAGCCACACAATTGGGTGTATAATGAGATATACACTAAAACTTAACCCATAAGTACAAAGAACACACCAGCATAATAACAGTTGGAAATGCACCAAAGAAAAGTAAAGCTGAGCAGGTTTAATTTTATACAGTACACAAGTAAGTCACTAACAGAAAGTTGCAAGAATTAATAGCAAACAAATGTACACACGCACATAAAATATTAATTAAAACTATTCTAACTTAAATATCTGAATAAAAATTAAATGACCATCTTATATAACATGTAATAATCTATTTTGACAACATATATAGGAAGATACACATTTCATAATTTTTTTCAAGTTTCCTAGACCATGTAAAAAGCCTGTGAGGGCAAATTAATTAAGGCCAGACCAGCAAGCAGATGTGTACATTATGTGATATAAACACACACACACACAATATTTTGCTGTAGTTAATAGTTATGAATGGACTCCAATTTCACAAAAAAAAGGGTACTTATTACATACCAAACACAATGCCTTGCCACATGATCCTCCACCACCACCACCCCCCCACCCCCCCAAGCCTGCTCACCACAGTTCTGATAACTACTCGTGAAGGCTCTGGTGCCAAAATTCACGATTTATACCTTTTACATGAAAGAAAGAAATACTTATACATGAAATACTTAAAATATTTGATTAATCTCAGGATAAAAGTTAAGGGCACAAAAATGAAGCAAGAAAATATTAGAGCTGACAACTGTACCTCCAAAGCTCTCCCGTGACTCAGGTTGGTACATAAACAGCACCAAGTTCTTGTCTCCATCAGCCACAAGGAACCCCATCTGTGTGTTATCCAGCAGGAACTCACATGTGTAAACCTCTGATGGACGGAAATCCTGCAGAAAAGCATTTGAGAAGACAGTGTAATCTCTAAAAAGATGAAGACATTTGATGTTGTAATAGAGTGATACTGTTACATCATTCACATACTGTGGGGGTTAACAAGAGACAACATTCTTTTACTCAAACACTGGAAGAAATCTTGGTTCCAATATTTAACGTAACAAAACTAATAATATTACTGTTATTTGGTAGGCAGTACATACAGTAGTGATGTTACCTGAGTCAGCATATTTGTTTGCATACTAACATGAAGATATTTTACACTCAACATAAGTTTGAAGTTGTCTTAGGCAATAAACAACATACATTTAACATTTTAATAAATAATTATATATTACTGAAATCTCATTAACAAATAAATTACATACTGCATATGGACTTGTGTTTTTTAACCCTTATCCTGCTAACGTGGAGAATATGGTGAGCTCCTAATAATGCCAGCAGATGTCAGATAAGATTTAACTCAGCATTTAAAGGGTAAAACTTCTGTAATAAAGGTGCGTGATGATGGTTCTGATGAGCCCAAATATGTAGCACAATGGTGTATGGCTTTGAAGTGTTGTGTTTCATGGTATACTTCCTTCCTATTTCAATTCATAGGAAGACCTACTTTTAGTTTCTTTGTATACTGGATTGCATGGCTGTGAGAAGCAAAGCAGGTGAAGGAGTACAGTGGTGATAATAACCTTTCAGTTCCCGTATCATATAACTCTTAAGGCCATGGAAAGCCTTTTCAGTGTACCTGTAACAGGCTATTACTGGCATGCGTAAGTTACATGAGGGTCAACATACCCTGCTGACAAGGGACAGAGTGCGATACTCTTCCTGGAAGCGCAGCAGACTGATTGACTTATATACATCTGCTACCAGGATCAGGCTCTTGATGCTTAGCAGCTGATGGATGTAGATGTTGGTGTCAATGAATGCCACGCCCACCAGATCATTGTCCTTCAGCTGCCAGATGTAAATCTGAAGTGATAACAACAATCAGTTTATAAGAGATGGGCAGCATAATATGCCTATGGATCAGGTCTGTCCTAGGTCCCAAGAATTGCGAGACCATTGATGGAATGTTGACATGATTGATTGACTGATGGGTGGATGGATGGATGGAGAGTTAGACAGATAAATAGATAGCACTCCAAGAAATGCCTGTTCTAGTTCCAACTGTTCACCATAAACCCCACACTGTCTTAGGTGTGAAACCAGACTTCCATTACAAGGAGCCATTGTCTAACCATGCTGTTGTGAATCGTCACAGCTTATTCCTTGAGAAGTGTGGTCATTCCCTTGTATCAGACATATCTCATCCCCCACACAACTTGACAAGCTGCTAATGCTGACCAGCGGCAGCGGTAGTGGCGGCGGGAGCGGCAGCAGCAGGAAACATATATGCAAACCCTCAGAAAACAACTAAACCACGTAACATTTCAAGGGGGGGGGGGTTCAAGACCAATACGTGAGGCAGACTATAGTGGGGAATGCCTGTATTCCTGAAATAATACAATGTTTTGGAACCCAGTGGAATCTACATCTGTTTCCATCATAACATGAAAGGGAAGAAAGATATCTACTCTTTTTTTTGAGTGTTATTTAACAACAATGTTAACTGCTATGATTATGAAGTGTTTGTGACAGGTGCATGAATGACTATGTAGCACTGAGAGGGCAAAACCAAAGTACTCAGAGAAAAACCTATGCCAGTGCCACTTTGCCCAACACAAACCCCACACTGACTGCCCTGGGATTGAACCTAGGCCTCCAATGTGACAGCTCAACAACAAGCTGCCTGATCCATGGCATGCCTGGCACTTCTCAGTTGGACCCAACAGAAACAGCAGCTCTCACTCTCTGCGTAACCTGTGTCAGTTCAACTACTTCCACATATGCCCTTTTTTCAATTGGAAATAACAGAAAATACACAATCATGGAAATACCCATGGAGACCTAAAACTAAAAGAGAAAATGAAACTGAAAAACATACCAACAAATGAGTCCAAGAGCATAAAGCCCACACTGATACATAAGACCCTGACAGCCAAATAAACACTTGAATAACAACAACATGCAAGTGCTCACCTTCTGACCCACGGCAGATACCAGGAAGCCCAGCACATGTGTGATGGCTGTGACAGGCCCCTTCTGCTCCTTGGAGTACACCATCTTGAAGCGATTTTTGGTGAGTGGCTGGCCAGGCTCTGGTACAACCTCAATGATGTCAAAGATAAGGATCTGCAGATGGATTTCAGGATAGTTAAAACACATAAGCATATAGAAGGCTGAAAGGAAGGTCAAGGATAAAATAAATAAGAATAGGACACAGATAAAATGATGATACCAAATGTGCAGGTGAATGGTTAGCACTCCTGCTTCTGTTTGGGAGGTCCCCATGTTTAAATCACAGCCCAGAGACTGGTTATCCTGACTGAGGTTTATCACAGTTTTCTTCACTCCTTCAATGCAAAAGTCATGACATTTTCCCCAATTAGGCTACAACCACTTCCAACTTCATTATACGGTATCATTCTATCATCCAAGGATGCACAACCTGATTTACAAACATCAGTAAAAGTACAACTAAATCAACAAATAAAGAACAATAAGTAGAGGCTTTACAGCATAAAGATGACAATCAGTAATGGAAATGTTAGGTGTAAAAACTGGTAGCCAGTAGAAGTAAGAATTAAAGTTTATCAAATAAAGTGGGGACCTGCCAAACCATTATTAAACTGTATCTACTCAAATGCATGTGAGGTTTTTCCCTTAAATTTGATGCTTAAATGTGTGACGTCTTCTTCAATTTGCCTGTGATGTGCTGAACCAGACCGAATCAAACCGGATCACTCTGAACTGGACCATGCTCAGCCAAACCAAGGCCTGCATCACCAAATCATCAGGTGTAAACAAAAGACAGAACAGAGCATGACTAAAGTTAACTGATACAATCTTCTTTTTTGGAACGTTGTCCATCTCTAATTTTTAATTTTTTAAAGGAACACAACATTCTGGAAGCAGGCTCTGTTTCTGTTTTCAAAGCGAAGAAGCACCTAACCTGGTGGATCCCTTAGATTGAGCTATTCTCAGGCACCGGACAACACAGAAACAGTAACTTAAGATATGCACCTGAAAACAGATCTAGTCCAAGTGTAGCAACAGGAAAACAACTAAGGAAAAATTAACTACAAGATTCAAAAATAAAACCTGGACCAATCCACAAATTAAAAACCATACAAAGAGCCATGAACTCAGACTGATCAGACCACAGACACAACACACATATCCAAAACACATGTATTGAAAATTCTTAGCACCACTAACACCATATGTGGAGAAAACTGTGAATCTTCATGGGTTCAAGTAAGTTTATAAACCAAGAAATATAAATATATTATTTTGTCTAAGTGGATCACAATGGCATGACAATGCATTGCAGCAGAAGTGACTGTGAAGGGTTTTAAGAAGTGCTGTACATCCAATGCAGTGGATGGGGATGATGATGATCATCATCATAATGGTGATGATGATGTGTTCTGGAATAACAATGAAGAAGATGGCGATGTTAGGAGTGTGAGGAAAATGGAGTCACTGCCTGTGAAGATGGAGACTGTGACACTGATTGGTAGTAGATAGAATCTGACATGCTTTGTGTATTTGGTGTATGATATTAACAACAAAATATTTTTTTAGCAGATTTTATTTCTTGGGGGGGGATCTTAGAATCGGATAAACACATTTTCCCTTGGAAGACGTGTTTATATGTGGGTCATCTTAGATTAGGGTTGTCTTTTTACAGGTCAATAAGGTACTAAAGATATGGAAGTTAAAATTCTGAAAATACTTGGAGGATGAGCATTATCGTACAACCGGTATGAAAGAGACTGATAACAGAATATTACAGATCAGCCACAACATGATTCTTGAGACTTGATAGAGGATATAATCTTCAGGCACACAAAAAGAACAAAGAAATTATTTGCAATTTAATGAATAACAGAACATCCACCTGACAGGGGCACTGCAAAAATGATTAAAAAAAGAAATCCATCAACCCAGGAGTAGAATATATTTTGGGGCACCCCTAACTGACAGGAAGATTGCTCTGTAACACTAGAACAGAGCAACCTGATAATGGTACCAATAATAAGTCATGAAATTTTCTTAGTCTCTCTATCCTTATATGTAATTCAACATAACACAACGTTCACTTTCATACTTCATCACTAAGTCCTTTATTTAAGTAATCATTAAGCAATGAGTGATGATATGATGATATGACAACATACAATGCAGTCTCACAGAACCACCATAAACGCAATAAAATAACCTCAAAGAAGAAAATACTTCAAAGATCTATATAAACATGGACAGATTTAGTTTTATAATACGTGTAAGAGGCCAAATGGACCTCATACTGGAAAGGATACTGATGATCAGTATGGTGCTACTGTTTAAAAGAAGACAACTAATCTGTGCAACTCACCCTGCCCCGGCTGGTAATATCCTCTCCATAGTTGTAGTTAGTACCAACAGCAATGTAGCCCTTCAGTCCACTGCGGGTGCCCTCATACGCCAAACTCACATTTTTCAGGCATGTCACATGCTCCCATTCTTCAAGTTCCATTTTTGTGTTGGGGATCACCTACAAAGACAAGACAGACACTATGGGAGCAAGAAAATGGAATATGCATATGCCATGGATCAAGTTCCAAAATATGGAAGAATATGTTAAAATGACATTGAATACAAAATATTTGTCATTTTCTATCCAATTAACTTCCTCATGGTAAAGAATAATCGTTGAACAGTTATTAGTTACTCAGCCTTATATGGAATTCCCTGCTGTTATGGACTACAGAGATTGTTTATGGGTACCAGACATGCTCACTTGATCCTATATTAAGCCAATTCAGTCCAATTCATATAGCAACCATATTTCCTCCATCCTTCAGCATGGCAGCTGTCATGGAACAATTATTACACACAAAGCCTGCATCCAACAAAATTTAGGAGTCCATTTCTCTTTGAATTTCAACTTACTTTACTTCAAAGCACTTAAGTAAAGTGTTCCCTGTCCACTTCATGAAGGAACAGATGTATAGCTTCACTCGATTTTAATGTTGGCACTAGATGGAGGTGAGTGGTCAATTGCATGCCCTTCCATGGCACCCACCAGCCCCCACGCCCCCCGGGGAAGTACCTATTCAATTGGAGGCTGGGTGAAGCACAGAGCAAGTCTGAATGTTTTTGGAGACGAGAAAAATATCTTGTCCCAGCCACACATTGAACGCCATATTTTTCAGCCTATAGCCTAGTCACTATACCATCTACACTAGCCCTGCTCCCCTTACTTCACTGAACAGCCTCAAAGTGTTTACCTTCAACTTCTAATCTGGCTCTACACTTTCTGAAGAGGGCAATCCTGAGAACACAGATGGTTTTATATTTGATTAAACTGTGTTCACTGGACATATACAGCTAGTCATAAAAACTTCCGTATATACCAATGATGGAAGATTTTGTTTCTGTCACATGTGTGTCAATGTTCTTCGAATAACCTTCCTCACAAACACATTCTCACAGATGTCTGGGAAACTAATTCATAACTCACTGCAAGATCTGTTGTGGTATCATTTAAACTTCTATGCAGAATATTAAGTTGAGCTCATTGATATTGCAGGTAATGACTGAAGCACTCATAGGATTATGGAGTCTAATGCAGACTGAATATTACAAAGAGTAGGTAACATGATAAATCAATGGTCTCAAAATACACATATTAAAACAATATAACCAGTAAGAAGGAACAAAATACTGAAAAAAATGAAAGAATGTAAACTTCTTCTCCAATTCATGTTGCATTTGCATGTTAAATAAAGCGTTGTCCCTTCCTACACAAAAGACTCTTTGGGGTTTACCTCCCATGATACAGGGGAGAATAGTAAGATACTGAATCGCTCCTGTGCTGGAAATGGAAATCGGTCATCTCGTTCCTCCACTGTCAGCTCCTGAAACAACGAAGCAATATTACAAACATCTGAATACAGACATTATTAAATAGAAAAAAAAAGAAAGAAAGAAAAAAAGTACTTAATTGAGGAGTAATTTAAGCTGTAACCTACTGCTGCTCACTGCTGATACAGTAAAATGACACTGACAGGAATTATGCATCTTACATAATTATACATTGTCCATATTGATGCCAGAAAAAATCAGCAATACTTTCAGGAAAAGATGCACATAGGAATAATGTATGGAGGTTGCAATGTATATAATTTCAACGTAAATTTGTATTTTCATATACTGTTACTCTTTAAACACCAAAAGTTTAAATACTGGAAAGTATCAGTGGACCAGAGTTTTCTCTCATGTTTTAAATAACTGTTCCTAGGTTCCAACATTTAAATAAAGCACAGAAAACACTACAGTGTATGTTATCCTTTAATACAAAATGTTTTTACTGCTGTGTGTGTATAGGCAAGTGGAGAGGGAAGAAGAAAAATGAAAGAAATGAGAAGAAAGAAACAGCCATCGTCATACAGGCAAAAATATAAGTACAAAGTTATTTCACTCTTCTTAGTCTTATATTCAAGGTTTCTTTCTCCTAAGCGCTACCAAAGTTCAGGTGGAAAGGTTCATACACAAAGGTCACTCAATTATGATTTAAAATTAATTAAAACTAAGTTCCATGGTAATAACACATAAACTGAGGAGCTCTGCATTTTGCCACAGTTTATTTAAATGATTTGTAAGATTCTCACAGTAAACACCATTTACTTCCCAAAACAGTATTAAGCAACTGGTCTTCATACAAAAATGTGGATCATGTTTTCTGTGATGTCAAAACTGAAATTTTATGTAAAATTTAAATAAAAGTCAGCATTCAAACGGTTAAAATCTCCTGATAATAATGTGTTTCACATTATGATATTGCTAAGTACAGTTTTCCATGACAGACACATGACCACTGACTACAAGCTTTTAACCCTTTGACGCCTAATGACCACTAAGGTGGTCGTACCGCACCGCTAACCTCTAAACGTTGCATTTTATATATTTATTCAACAAATATAGGTACTGAATATTTTAAACGTGGTATATACTCTCCGTTTTTTTTTCTCTTCAAAATGCAGTTTGTTTCATAATTCTAATGTATTCGGTTCCTGTTTTATTCACATTTTATAAACAGAATGTGCTAAAATTTAAAAAAATAATTCCGGCGCCAAAAGGTTAAGTGAATCAGTTAACACATTGAGGGTTGGGTGGGAAGAGGGTTGATAAGTTGCTACGTGCACAAAATACAGTAACCTTGTCCTCTCCATTGAATTTGTAGTATTTATTGGTGGGTTCTGCCAGGCTCGTCACAACACAGTACGTCTTGCTCTCCAGATGGTATGTTGCAAAGTGCGGTGTGCAGCGCAATGGGACCTTTCTTACTGGCCACGGTGCATCATATGACAGATGTGTTGGCAGCACACAAATGCGCAACTCTGCCTGCACAACAAAACGAAGATTTTGATGTTGCAGCACATGAGATTAGCCACACATTAAAAGCTGCCTTAAACATACCAGTCTTCAATCTCAAATATTTTGCCTGTGGTGCCCAGTCAAAAAATTTCACATTTACAGAACTTGATAGTCAACAGCACGACATACATTGAAAACTTTGAATAGAAGTTGCTGGTACAGTAAGAAGTGTTTTCTATATTATGAGTCTCTGGTTATACATAGCCTTTATTTATCAAGGGTATCAAAAATTATTAACAGTTACAAAAACATAATTATTTGCATTGTGTACATTGTTACATTTACAGAGATTTCAGTAAATATAATGTGAACAATGAAATAATGCACACTTCTTTCTCTTCTAAATGATACATAATACCGAAAATTATACAAATTGTGTGCATTTTTGATGGACCTGAATTTTGCAGCATGTGATGGCACTACAGAAATTAACCTACTGGATTCAGCCTGTCAAATAGTTCAAGCAGTTCCAAATGATACCTGGACAGTCTGTAACCTGGCTAATGGAGCTAGTCTGTAAGTCATTTCAGCTTTTTCTCTGGGACTGCAGAGGTGTTAAGTTTATGGTTGTATTTCAGAATTTTTCAGTAACATTGCAGAAATACCAGGATCAGTGATGCAGCTTGGTAGTAGCAAAACACTTTTTCATTATATACTGATCTTTCCATGAATAACCTCAGCTCCAATGTATTTTTCCACATAAATGTCAGTACACTTCTACCACAATACACAGAGCCACATCCCGGAAGACACATATCTTGTGAATGGTACGGTTGGTGACATGGCTGATCTATTAGGCTACAATTACTATGCTGGCAACTGACCAATGTCATCGATAGTTTTAAAGTACATGATACTGCATCAGTGAAACTCACTCACATCTTCAGGCTTCTGCCATTATACTTCCACATACTTCTAGTGGCTAGAAAAAAAGTTTATTATTCAAAGGGTTCCAGGCTTGATCAGAAATGTTTCAATTAATCACAATGATAAAAAGAGTGTAAATACGACACAATGGTTACTTGAATATAGGGATAGGGCCCACTAACTCACACAAAGTGTACAATGAATGTTGTGAAATGCGCAATGTCCAACACAATTCTGGCCTATCAGCAGTCCTGGCTTAATCTGATGTACTATTCCAAACAGGACTTGAATGGGCAAATATAGAAGAGAATTTTTGTTTTATTTAGACTGTGGCTCTAACATATTCAGTCTGTTGGATTTTATCAGTGTTTTGGAGGAAAATGCTACCTTCATTTGCTGGTTCTGTTGTACAGCAGACTATATAAGATACATTACAAATCCACAAGAAAGGCAGAAAATGTAGCACTTAAAATAATAGCTGCCATAGAAATGCTAACTAACTGCCTAAACCATGGTATGACTTCTCAACCCATAAGCACTTAATACATACCTTCTTGTTAAAGTAGAGGAACCCTTGGGGGCAGTTGATGTTGTGAAATGGAGCAAAGCAGGTAACTGCACCATCTATACCCATGGGGTGGGTCCGAAGCTCCCCACGTGAAGTCAGAAACAACCAGTGGGGATACGAACCACAGATAAACACCTGCGATGATTATCAACAGTTCAAGTTGAAATGATATGTGCACTACAAAATTAACTTCCACTTATAGAAATTAAAAAACAAATGAAGAGACTTCTTTATTACACATGAAAAGAAATATTTATGGCATCTAATGCATGACTACTACTTCCCCATTTATCCTTAAACTCACAGCACATACAGTCCTATCTTTCTCTCTGCTTGTTCAAAATAACATCAAACTTAGCAGTTAAATAACATACAAATTAAACAATAATACAAATTTCTGAGGTTGAGAACATATTGTTTCACAAACAAAATATCTTGATATGCTGCCTATTCCCAGAGTTTCTAAACCTGTGACACTGCAATGTGTTCCAATACAGTCTGTTCTTCATTGTGAAGTGCACGGGCAGAAATGAATCTGAATTTGTGTTAGAGCAGAAATGGAACGTGATGGCACACGCGCAGAAACCAGATTTGGTTTTCCAGCGAAACGGACGAGTCCATTTATATCGGCGGGGGTGTCAGTTCAGTCGGCTGCTGGCAGCCGAGGTG
>Ga0123355_10014185_pt1 | contig 12442 bp, 11 predicted proteins | sample TergutEmb28metaG_3_FD_89872 | JGI IMG/M metagenome (GOLD analysis project Ga0123355, IMG submission 89872) | Embiratermes neotenicus P1 segment gut microbial communities from Petit-Saut dam, French Guiana - Emb289 P1 | ecosystem: Host-associated > Arthropoda: Insects > Digestive system > Gut ...
GAAGATGGTGGGATAAAGTCTAAAAAAATAATTAAATATATTTGTTGACTAAATATATAAAATGCGTACTCTGGGGAGTAACGGTACGCCTGTCCTATACATAGGATGCATGGTGCCTAAAGGTTAAACCTTGGATCGACCCACCCTAACAACCATCTTCGAGCACAAAATTTGCACTTAAAATGAACGTTCCGCGTGGCCATATGATGAGAATGAGTGATAGTTCTGACCCTGTGGTTGTTAGTAAACCTAAAGAAAACCAGCTCAGAATCTCCCAAGTTTATCGCAACCAACATATAAAGTTCAATGCTACGTGAAGCTAACAAAGGAACGAACTATATTTCTCCATCACCAAAATAAATTATAGCAGTCTGGGCGATTTACAGGAACGCGCTGTTTTATTTTAGCACGACGTGGCCGACCGGTTTGTGCTGATCAAAGTCCGTATTCTTTGTGCAAGTTTGTTTGAACTCCGCCATGGAAGGCTGACGGTTAGGTAAGCAACCTCTGCCCTAGGGCTCTTAAGGTTGGGTATGCTATTGTACCTGTAATGTACTTTATCGGTCACCTGAGTCGGTCCAACCAGAAGATCGCACCAGTTATCACAGGGTGTACCCGAAACCAATTCTCTTTCAAAGCAGCTGTCTTTCACAAACAACATTTACAGTACTTTCCGTTGCTGTTACATACTTTATTACAGAAGAAAACAACAGCAATTTTCGTGTGCCTCTGTCTCCAGCCACAAACAAAGCTGTAATATACATATCGTATAGCTGGAGTAAATTGATTCGACACTTGTAACTTACTATTCATCTCATTTCTGCTGACGCACTATAAGTAGTATCAGAACAATGTAACTCTTAATTTCTAAGAATTATATCTGGCTCTTTCGGTAACTTCAGGCATTACGTAGGCCTCAGTGTCACTGGCCACAGCCCTGTTCTTGTCTGCCTGTTACGTGCATACGTGAAAGGAGAAGCTTCTAAAATTCCAGTCCGTGGCACAAACAGCAACAAACACATGCAAATACCATGTTATATACACAGCCTTTAAACTGCAACATTACAAAATTACACTGAACAGTAAGAAATTACAGTCATCAATCTTATCTTACTAAACACCAAAATCACTACCGCCAAAAGTCGAATTTGAATTTCTAGCCTCAGGCCATTAACTATAAGAAACGGGCTCAGCTGAAAATAAAAGAAATGCATACAGTACTGGATGTCCCTTGCAAAGTGCCACACAGAAGACAAAGAAGCTGCATCTTGGAAAGCTGCCACATTCAGTATGGAGGAGAAGGATATTGTCAGAGAAGGAGATTGGTATGAATGGCTCAGGACCGTATCAGTTTGTAGGGGAAGCACTGAACCTTTGGATTCCATAACTGGGAACCGTCCAATCGTAGTATTAATGGCTAAAATACATGACATCTGTCATTGAATTAGGCGGTTCATGGGCACTGTCGTTCAGCTGGACTCAGACAAGGAATATCTTCTCTCACATTAAATTTTACGAGCATTTCGGCTAAGTGTGAGAACGACTTTCAGCTTGACGTGTCAATCGGCAGGGCGCTATTTCTGCCACTGCTTTATTCTTCTACCCCAAATATTGAAAAACACGGCGACAAGAACCTATAACGTGTGTTATATTTTGACACCGCACATCACCAGTTTCATACGCGAAATGCTTGAGGTATCATTTAAGAAGCCGAATCACAAACAAAATGATCGACCGATTTTCGGTTTTCGCAGTAGAGTAACTGAAGATCCCGTTCTTCTGAAGTATGACGCTGATCCCCAAGTTTTGATGCAGTTTCACGTCGCAGACGAATGAAATCCCTGAAATGACTGTCACCTGCATCACTCTCAGAACGGCCACACAGTAAAGAACACCAAAGAAATGGTTAAAGACGTAAACTGTCAGAACTGTAATGGAGGAACAAAGATGGTTAGTACAGAGCTTTACCATTCGACATTTTTATATAAATTTGGCACAAGGCATCGGAACTGTTCGCCAGACTCACATCGTAAGCAGCACTGCCTTAGAGCACTCACAATGCAACCGTCTGCACGTCCTCGAATAAGCCTACTTCACAATACGGGCAATTTTTGATACGACGCGGTAATGCCCCTGTCTCTGCCCTGATATCAGCCGTAAGGCGCTCTGTCCATGAAGGAAGCCGCTGCCAACTTTTTTTAAATATTCTGAAAAGGGAGGGGAGCAATTTGAAGAGGCGTTGCAGTGTGGCAGTGAGAGATGAGAGAGACACGAGCGGCCCCTGGTTCAAAGACCTCACAGCCTCCGTACCAGGTGCGTGCACCCTGCCAGCTCGCAACCGGTTCACACATCTTCTTCCTTTCGCTATTGTCCTAAATTCTATCCCAAATTCAAATTTGGTATCTTAATTTTACCATCTATCGTTATTTTTGTACAATGTATTCGTCTACTGTTACTTAACGGGGGACCGCGGTAGCACAGTGGTTAAGGTGCTGTGCTACAAATCGGAAGGTCGCTGGTTCGATCCCAGGCGGTGTCATTGGAATTTTTCATTGACATAATCCTTCCGATCGCATTATGGCCCTGGGGTCGACTCAGCAGAAATGAGTACCAGGAGTATTTCCTGGGGTAAAGGCGGCCGGTGCGTAAGGCTGACAACCTTACCACCATCCTGTGCCGTTGTCATGAAATCTGGAAACCTTAACTTCCTGGAACCCTCTGGGCCACTCCAGACCTGTAACGGGACTAATTTACCTTTACTTCTACTTTTACTGTTATTTAACGACACTGCTGTAATTGCTGGGGTCAAATAGGACGGCACGATGGAACTGACAATGAATTGAAAAAAAAAAACATGTGTTTTATAAACATAACTTATCCACTGAGCATTTAATAACCCTGTTTGAAGCTAGTCATAAATAATGATTTTCCTGCTACCTGTCATTTGACATGATATGAACTTCACAGTTCACAAAGCATCGATAAATAAATAATCCAGCATAGGCGCGTATAAAATCCATAAACCTCATACAAGGTAATCGAGCTAGATATCCCACGTTAAGACAATTCTCACTTCCACTACGCAGAACCGTGGTCTGAATCTAGAACTGAACACCGTTAACCAGCATTTCGGCAGTCTCTAAACGGGCCTACAGACACCGTTGAAGAAAAATAGAAGTTCCATCAGTTCTTTAAGGAAATTCTCCTTTTCGCGAAGTTTAGTTCGATGTATAGACGTCTCATTATTTATTACACAACATTCTGAAGTCTAGACACCTGCAACCGCCTATTTGACCCAGCTCATTGTTTCCTTTGACCCAAATGTTATTTTCGTATTGCAGATCAAGAAACAGAACGCAGAAAGACATTCCATCAGCCACAGTTCTTAGAAAGCAGCAAGAACTCTGACAGTACCGCCCTGTCACTGGTACGAAGTACAGTACGTTTCCAGCTGTATGAGCTACAAAGTCAATGTAACTGTAGAATAATAACCGACTAGATGCTATTTATTATTTTATTGTACTTCTTACAGGCTCAACATGGTTTGGGCACTACTATGCCCATCATCAGGAGCTCGCGACTATAATGTTGATTAACACATTGGTCGTTTCATTCTTGGTTTGCTGTAGGTTTGAGGTTAGGTGCAGTTCGGCTGGAGTAGTGTTCGGGCTGCAGGCTAAAGCACGACTGCCTGCAGCCTGGACACTACTCCAGCCTAACCGCACCTAACCTCAAACCTACAGCAAACCAAGAACGAAACGACCAATGTGTTAATCAACATTATAGTCGCGAGCTCCTGATGATGGGCATAGTAGCGCCCAAACCATGTTGAGCCTGTAAGAAGTACAATAAAATAATAAACAGCATCTAGTCGGTTATTATTTTACAGTTACCACAATGATGCACGGTCCGACAAACATCAATGTAACTGTGATTGTCTCGTGTAACTTCTGCAGAATGATTCGGACCTACACGTCACATTTAAGATTTTTAAGAGTTCCTGTGATTATTTTATTTGTCACTATTTCTCTGCTATTAGTTAGAACTACAGTATTCTGAAGGGTTCTGACAATTGTTCATTACACTTTCGATTGCTTAGTTTCTGGAAACTGTCCTTCGCCTAGTATTCCAAACAGAAGCGTTTCGGAAATTGGATCTGTTTCCATCCACACGCAGACAGTTGGGGATACCCCCACTCACTTTGATCCGATTAGACGGCGAATGGGAACATCTTTTTTACCTACGGATCGGTTTCACTTCCGGTGAGGCCCTTGTGGAGTTTCTGGTGACAATGGGGTACAGGGGCAGGATTACGTCTGTCATGATCAATCATTACTTCAGTAGCAACAACCAGGTGTGCTCTTGCTGACAGATGACTGCAGCCTCCGGTTTTCTTTTGGCACAACATTTAGCAAAACTCAACGAAACAAGTTAATATATAACTCGAAATCTATGAATCACTATTAAATAAAACACCATCACTATGCACTATAGGATATGCAAATTCTACACATAGGCCTATCCGTATTTATTTTGAAGTTTTACGTACGGTGCGTGGGTCCGGTAGCTCAGTCGGTATAGCGACTGACTACGGGCTGGACGGTCCGGGATCGAATCCCGGTGGGGACGAGATTTTCCGCCCGTCCAGACCGGCCCTACGGCCCACCCAGCCTCCTGTAAAATGGGTACCGGGTCTATCCCGGGGGTAAAGTGCGGCCGGGGCGTGATGTTGACCACTCACCCCCTTCTAGTGCCTCGGTCATGGAAGAGTAAAGCTATACCTCTACCCACCCTCTGGGCCACACCGGGCCTGTAACGGGAACACTTTACCTTTTACATACGGTGCACCATGTTCTACTCTATCCTTTCATTTACCAACAAAACCTTTTAAACATAAATGATCATTGTTATAATACGGTTATAAGGATGGTTATTGTATCGCTCGCATATTGTTATAATTTTGTACACAATATACAATCAAACCACACACAATCTGTGCGTTGTGCCTTCCTATTTCAAGAAGGGCCATATTAGCTCTTAACTCCACGATTCAACACCACCAACATTTATGTAACCAAGAATTTTCTGTAACTCAATAATTATTGTTTCAAAGAGTCAACATCAATCTTGGAAAGTTTTATAAATTATTGGCATCTGCATTTTGTAAGCTACTAGAAGAATATTAACTATAATTACGTGTCCGCATTCAAAACAGGCCTACACAGGGTTCTCCTGTTTGTAGCGTTCCGATTGGCGTTGTTTAGCTGAACAAAGGCTAACCGTTGTTAAGTACAGTGCTGACTATACGTAACACATGCTATTAATATTTCGCAAATCTGTACATTTCCACAGAGTGTGTTCGTGTGTGTGTACATTCACACATTCAACGCCGATCATGCCCCCAAAATAGAAACTTATTAACTAACTAGACTTTGCAATGGAAACAGACTTTGTTCTGTTGGAGGTAGAAAATAAATTTATATGTACAATTTCGAAGAACTTTGGTCTTTAAAGATAAATACGGAAATTAATGGTGCATGACGTCGTTTCGAGTGACTGCAATTTTTAGCCAGCTTTAAGGCGGACTACGATGGGCAGCGCTTATCGCACGGCAGTAAGGAATAAGGAGTTCTTACAAAACGACCGAGAAGTATGGAACAGAATAGTATACAGATGATATTAGTCAGACAGCATGTGAGTTCCTGGGATAAATGTAACTAGCTCGGGAAGATGGCCAGCAGCTGACACTCTTATTAATTTTGCTGAACTTCCCTCTTATGCTATAAGAGCGCCACTTGGTTTGACATCGAAATGCCATCAGCATGACACTCAATTTCTTTTCAGTACGTACTCACCGATTATTGTGTGGACCCGTACGGAAAGCTGCGTGCGCAGTACAATGGAATTCTTTCGACTGCAAAAGAAACAAAACACAGCGTTAGAATAAGAGTAAGGCAGTGGTTCACGCCTAATAGCATAGGTCTACCTTTTATGGATCGCACAATTGCATTATGTACACTGTGACATGTTGAGATTGTATCACGTAGGATTTGAGCAAGATTAGACTGTCTTGCGCCCTGTATTCTAGTTGATGTCGTTGTTTTTGCTGTTGTGGTCGTGTTGGTGGTGGTGGTGGTTATAGTGGTAGTAGTAGTAGTAGTAGTAGTAGTAGTAGTAGTAGTAGTAGTAGTAGTAGTAGTAGTGGTAGCAGTAGTAGTAGTAGTAGTAGTAGTAGTAGTAGTAGTAGTGGTGGTATAATAGTAGTAGTAGTTGTAGCAGTAGTTGTATATATTAGTGGTGGTACAGGAGTAGTAGTACAGGAGTAGTAGTACAGTAGTAGTAGTAGTAGTAGTAGTAGTAGCAGTAGTAGTAGTAGTAGTAGTAGTAGTAGTAGTAGTAGTAGCAGTGGTATAGTAGTAGTACTATTATATTAGTAGTAGTAGTAATAGTAGTGGTGGTGGTGGTGGTGGTAGAAGAGTAGTAGTAGAACAGTATTATTATTATTATTATTAGTAGTAGTAGTAGTAGTCGTAGTAGTAGTAGTAGTAGTAGTAGTAGTAGTAGTAGTAGTAGTAGTAGTTGTTGTTGTAGCAGCAGCAGCAACCCCGACATTACTAACATCAGTATTACTCTGACAATACTGCCAAACATCATTTGTCACTTCCTGTCGGCTCGTTTATCGTATTACCATAGCCCACCGATTCGACCGCCCAAAAGCGCAGGGGAATAGCTGCAGGAAATGACAAACGATACCCCTCCGATAAAATATGGGTCCCGGGAACCAATCACAAAATAAAGAAAGATGTGCAATCAGACATGCTTCTCAAACACGCACGAATTTTCGGTGTCTCCATCGAGTTACTCAAAGTCACGTGGCTGCATTCAAACACTGATAGCGGCATGAAGTGGTAATTCAAGCAGTTAACAGAGTGAAACGTCACTGGGATAAGACGTAACTACGCCCACACTACGTCAGGCAATTTCTCAGTGCAAGGCGCTAGTTATGAAGTAATGCCATGGCGCTGTTGTAAAAATGACAACATTAAGTCAGGTGCTAAGAACTGGCGTCCCCCGACTGACAAAATGCGATTGGAGGGTTCAGCACAACGGGCTTGCGAGTTCTAACGTTCACATACGATCAGTCCGCAACAGCAACATTTCTGATCCAAAACCGTAGAACAGAAACATTCTTGAGCAGAAGGTAGTCGCCCATATTTCTAGGAAATGTGCTGTCTTTTACAGAAACCGTCGGTTTATTGCCGTGTTCACAAAACCTGCAGCTGATCCCTACCGACAACCTCACACCCTGGTCCTTTAAGAATGGCTGTAATATTATCATCCCACCCAAGCCTCAGTATCCAATATGGTATCTTGCTTTCATATTTTCAGGCTATAATTTTTAATTCTGTCGCTACTGATGCCATTAAAACCGACGTTTCCGTTACTTAGGACGTGCCAAAGAATTCGCTAAGTTCGAGATCCTGTGTTACATTTCCTAACAAAGGACACAGTGTGTGTAGAAATTACACAGCTTTGTCCAGAAGCTTCAGATTCATCATATCCGCCTGACAGCCAATCAGCTGCTATGAACTTTCCATCTAGTTATCGTTTTGTTACTACATCGCATTACTTACAGTGCGCGGGTGTTCGTTAGAACACAGAAGGATCTTCGTATCGTTAAACCCTTTTAAAACTAACATAAATATACGTTTCACTTAAAAAATCCATTCATACCCCATGGAGAACGGATTGTATCTTCATTAGAAAAACCAAACGATTCGTTTTAAGGAAACATTTGTTGTTTATTCTGAAAATAGAAATCATACAAGTACACTCCTTGCGAAAGATGCGGTGGTTCAAAACGTCGAAAACCAAGTACGTACAGCAGCAACTGCAGAGCTTTAGGTTAATCTAAACGCAGAACCGTCCGTCTTCACATAGCAGACACGTCTGCAAACCGCGTGCAATAACACATGCCTAAAACTGTATGTGAATCAAACGGAAAATTCTCCCTATCGGAAAGCTTCTCTGGTCTTGAGATTCTGTAAAATGAAAAACACGGAAATAACTGAAAGTGAAAACGGATAAGATAAACGTAAAGCAGCAGGATTAACCCTTTAAACGCCGAATTAAATCCCATCTGCCATTTGCTGGCGTTATTACGAGCTCACCATATTCTCCACATTAGCAGGTTTAGGGTTAAAGAAAGTATTCAAGTCTTCTGGGACATGGTACTGTGTCGCTGGGAAAGTTATTCCCCACGTTTCGGAAGATCGTAGCGCCTTCATATTCAAGAGTTCAACAGTCCAACCACTTACCCAAAGATACATAGTCACATCCAAAAAGACTTAATTCCTCAACCACACCAAAGTCGAACCTCATTATGTGGCAAGAATATAAAACTTCCGAGGTTACAACAGCGTATTTAAATGACATCAAACCAACAAATTTATATTAAGTGTTTTATTCGCAATCGAGAAACACGTGGATCGAATCAGACTCGAATATTTTGATTGTTGGATATGTGCCCCTTAAACTCGGAATTGCCTACAAACACGGTAACAGAACCCGCCGACGCTGGGTGGTCTCTTAACTGCACGACATTCGTAAGTAGTTCCTTGAAAATAATCCTAATGGTTAAAGTATCATTAAAGGGTCTGACACACAAGACGGTAACCCTGAAGCTAAAACTAAGAATGGTAATGCATGCTCTAAAAGATATCATTATTTCCTTTCTCGTATACGGATATGCCATTGAAATTTCCATGTGTGAGCCTGAGCCCACACAAATGTCTCCCAGGTTGCCTGCGACTAGGCCACGGGCCAGAAGGGTCTACTTCAAAACGAACACGCACCAGAAAGACAGGAAATACTAGTAATAAGGTAAAGTTGTCCCTGCCATTAACTGAGCACCACGCCGTGAAGGCAACATGGCGAGTAAGGTATAGATCCACTAATTCTTAGCCTCAGCATCAGATTGAAAGTAATATTTACGCGGTTAGTTCATCGTTAGTTTTAGTTTGACCACTCTGGGTTCGAATCCCAGAAAGCTTTCCAACCAAAGTTGTTAATTGTGTTTTCCTATGTATCGTTTGTGTGTAAATGTGTACTGTACTACTGCCACCGGGTGTCAACCCAACTGCAGTTAAATATATCAAAGATATCATAGTATTCAGCTTCGCGTTCCACCCGCTTTACTCACGGAAAAGAGCTTCCGGTAGTCGGTATCTATCCTACTGGACACTCTTTGGTCCCCAGAGTCGATATGGACACTGGTGAGAAAGAAAGAAAAAAAAAATCTTTTCCTGCCAGAACTTGATCGTCGATTAGTCGGTCGTCCAGCTTGTAGCCTGTATCATTACAAGGTCCAAGCCAATTAAAACATTAAATTACTAGCAATTATCTGTCCTAAAGACATTGTATAAATACGTTAAAAGACATAAAAATAATGTAAGTAACAATCAGTAATCAGCATTACCGGTAAGTGTAGAAACAAGAAAGTTATTTTCTTTAAGTATAACGTTTAACTGAGTCTAAAATTAAAAACAATATGTACTGTTCTAACAAGCCCCCTTATTAAGAAAAATAACAAATATTTAAAAAAAACCACAACATCTGTTCAGCAATCGAGAACCACCCTCGTATGATCTGGTACAAAATGTGAACACTTACTACACGTACCTTCGTACGAAGTAGGGAGATTCTGCTTTTTATAGATGGGAAATGTAATTAGCCAAAAATGTAAACAAATTCACTGCAGACTTCAAAAGTCTCATTTCAGTCAAATTATTATTATTATCATTTACAGCAATTACTTATATTATGTACGATAAAGTAAAAACTGATAAAGGATAATGATAAACATCAGCATCGGTGAAAACGCATGGTTTCATAGCACAGATAAATTGTATGAGGTGTAGGGTATAGATAAGCAGAGGTTTCTGGTAGACACTACCAGGTCAATATTTCCACCCTACCACCATGTCCTCCATTCATTTATAAGTGACAAACCCGACATTCATTCCAGTCCTGGTTAATAAGAACTGTACTGTGATCACTCTCCCGTTTAAACGATGGAGTTAAGAATAGCGCAGTTACATCCCTACTCACTCACACGTTTTTATGCAGTGAAGGTTAGATGAGTACAGGACACTTACCTTTACCTTTACATTTACCTTCAAGTGACTAGAGTAACTACTCCAAGGGAACTACGTAATCATGCTAGCTAAATAAGAATCAGTTAACTTAATTAGACGAAGTAAACAATTTAACTATGAAATTAATACGACTAAATAAACACGTTATTGAAGCTAATCATTGTTTAATGTCCGAAACCTTACATAAAAATCGGTACCAAAAACACCGTATAGATTCTGCTCTGTATGCGAGAGTTCCCGGGTTCGATTCCATGTCCAGAAGCAGACGATCTTCACTGACAAATTTCACGGTTATTTGATCAATTCAGACAAAAGTGCCTGTAACACTTTGGCCCTTTGAAGCAGTAATTTAATGTAACGCGTTCAGAAAATTCAGTTTTCACTAACGTGTCTCCAACACAAAAACCATTTGGCTAACGCTGCATACAGAAATAATCGCTGTTTGTTCTCAGAATCTTACGAAAGGCGTTTAGACCCTACAGGTAGAATAAATGACTTTTAATGGTAATAGATACCGTTACCATTGTGGCTTAATGATGAATCTCTTACAGCCTGGTGGTTACTGTACGTGTCGCCAGGGGCAAAAACTTGCCTGTGTTTTGCTCGCATATTTCATTTATGTATTCAGTACGTTGCTTTCAATCAACAGCAAATATCCCCCTATACAGTACTCACTGATTGTGTTTCTAATGGAGGAACACTGTATTCTCTGTGAGGAACACAACGTTCCTATTACTTTTTGTTTTTGTTTTGATGGATGCCATCCCGATGTGTTTTCACTAGGAACTAATAATAATAAAAGTTTCTGTCAAACACACCTAGTTTATTAGGGTCGAAACATGTTGCCACTCTAATTATAATAAAGTAATAAACTAGGTGTGTTTGACGGAAACTTTTATTATTATCAGTTTCTCTTATCGCTCACAGAAACCAGCAGCTTCAGTGCACAGTAAGCTTGCATCCGCCACGTCCCTTGATGGCTACAATGCTCAGTTCAACGACAAAGACGCGTTCTGTATGAAATGAATCTTTGAATGTAAAGTACATTTATGTTAGTCTTCAAGGCGTTACAACAAGCTCACTCTCAGCTTCTTTGCCGCGTCTCAAAAAACCGAATCACCTCGCTCTGAGCTATGTAATGTGAGAAACGTTAAGCGAAACGTATTCCCGAAAGACGTTTTATTGCAACGATGCAAATCATTGTGACCTAACAGTAGACCACCTGTTTACCCACAGATGCAGTGATCTGGCAAGCAATGCAATGAAACAAACCTGGATATCAAGAATTGTGAGATTCTGACAGTGGTGATGAAAGTGATGTCCACTGTGCAGGGCTCCGAGGCACTGACTGTGACCAACCGTTCTCTCGTCTCCCACCCGCGGTCTCAAATCAGCATGCAGCCACACGAATAATGTGTCATCAAGTCCCACAGAGGCATACTTTTGTCAGCAGGGGGGTCAAGCTCAGTCCGCAACTTGTGATTGGAACCGGCCAGTAACAGAACTGTTTCGTGCTCCCGGCATTGCAGAAGCATTCATACTATAAGCTTCGATCTTCAGGAACTGCCTGGTCTATTATTAAATTGCCACCGACATTTTGGAAGAGCCCACTGCCTCCATGTTCGGTGTCCAGACATCGGGGGACCAGATGACACGGTATCATGTCCCAAACGACTTGAATCTTCATCATCACCGTTGCGATAACCTCCAATTTCGCATTCTTGCCATTTCCAGAGTTGTAATTTGCCCGCATGTTAAAACTTGCCGCATTATGGCTCGCTTGAATATGCACATTCTTCTGTCTTCCTGTCATATCCACTTACCAGCGGAGTCTTGACAAAACACTTACCTTCAGAACTAATTCTCTGGTAACGTAACATGAAATTGTAATCAATATTTAAGCATGAAGATAAACCTTCTTCTCGGATGTGACAATGTAATCTTGTGCCAACGTTTCAGAGAAACCTAGAGCCACAGTCATCAGTGTAGATAAGCGATTACCAATCTTTTATGTGTGTGACCCCGCAGCAGCAAATGGTATGTGACCCGCGACACTACCATGGAAACGGCAGTAATAATAATATTTATTAACTGCAATTGGGTGTCACCCGGTGGCAGTGGTTATTTTACATGTAAACAAAACACGAAATTGGTTACTAATAAATTTAACCATCCGGGACTGGCGCCATGCAAAACACCGCCAGAACTGGCGTGTTGTACTTTTTGCAACATGGGGAGTTTTCATATTATATAATGCAACAAGTCCATTTTAGTACATAATATAA
>Ga0123355_10014186_pt1 | contig 12442 bp, 6 predicted proteins | sample TergutEmb28metaG_3_FD_89872 | JGI IMG/M metagenome (GOLD analysis project Ga0123355, IMG submission 89872) | Embiratermes neotenicus P1 segment gut microbial communities from Petit-Saut dam, French Guiana - Emb289 P1 | ecosystem: Host-associated > Arthropoda: Insects > Digestive system > Gut ...
GGTTGTGTAGGCGGAACGTGTTAAGCGGTGCTATATTATACAGCATCCCCTGAAGGGAATAACTTTTTTTTCAGCAGTACACTTCTTCGCCTGATATACTTTACATTCTGATAATGATCTTAGGTCATAACAATTAAGTACGCTTTAGATTAGGAAGTTATTTCGTACTAACGAATCCAATGATGAAGTGTCGCAACGGTTTGCAGACCAGAATAAATTAGCTTTACAAACAGTATCTCCATTATGCAATTTCAGAAGCGCGTGACGATTGCTCATGGCATTTAATATCATTTTGAGTTCAATAATATTTGTTTTTACGTTCTTATTTTGTTTAATAGCGATTATAAATGACGGACATTTTACATTAAGGTCTGCTGGGGCGTCCGGATTTGTTCCGGACGAACTGCTTTCGTATTTATAACATTAAAAAATATTTTGACGGAGTTTTGTATTTACGGTTCCTTGCATCGCTGATCTATATTAATAACTGTCCAACCAGATGCAACACAAAGCAGTCTACTTATTATTCTGCAAGTTCACTCTACATGTTTCGGGTGTTAAACACACCCATCATCAGGAGTACACAAAACTGTAACTACAGCCTCCGGTACTGGTCATGTTTTTTGTGCTGCTACCTCCCTTCAACGTGGCCAAATTGGCCACGTTGGAGGGAGGTAGCTGCTCCAGTACCGGAGGCTGCAGTTACAGTTTTGTGTACTCCTGATGATGGGTGTGGTTGACACCCGAAACATGTAGAATGAACTTGCAGAATAATAAACAGACTGCTGTGTGTTGCATCTGGTTGGACAATTATTAATATAGATTTTGACAGAAATTTGTAGACAAAGCTGACACAAATTTTATGTATAATACACCTATTGCGTAAACCGTTCAGATGTCGAGACATTTGAACAGAAGTGAGTGAAGGCGTCAAGATTTTTAACCTGTTGTTATATATTGAAATGTACAGCGCATGCTTTCCCATTTCGTTTATGTACCTACAACTTCAGAATTTTCAACTTTAACCAGAATCTTCCCCCTCCCCCCTTGTGGCGCTGTGGCCCAAAGCGGGTCACGGCCTCCTCATTCTTGAAGTTTCTAGATCACACACAACGACGCGTCACAGTCGGTAGGACTCCTCTGGACGCGTGATCAGCTCGTCGCAGAGACCTCTACCTGACAACACACAACACTCACAACAGACAGACATCCATGCCCCCGGTGGGATTCGAACCCACAATCTCAGCAGGCGATCGGCCGTAGACGTACGCCTTAGACCGCGCGGCCACTGGGGCCGGCTTAACCAGAATCTACAGTTTAGAATTTTCCATTTTATTCACACATCTTCAGTAGTTAAGTTTGCCATATTGGTAACATCACGCACAACTTTCCTGCCAACCCGTCAACTGGACGTATGTCATTTTGCCAACCTTCCTACACGAAAGTTCCCTTCAGTTTCCTATCTTGCAAGTTGTATCGCCATACGCAAATATATCGAGTCAGGGTGACTTTTTTTACGGTCGCGTGGAACATTTGGCCCCTGTCTGAAATGGCATTCCTGACGCTTTTATTGCTTACTGGGGAAACAGTCTACTAATTAAAGAAGACGGTCCTTATTCTGGACATTTTACACGATGCAATTAATTTCTTACCAAAAATAGTGTTCTCACATATCCAGTATTTCCTTTTGAATTTCTTATTTCAGGTTTTTTAATGCCTTTTTGATTCAGATGGTTTTCCAGTCGTAGGAAATTTGACTCTTGTATCAAACAATTAAATTTAGTGTATTAGTATTAAGAAACTATAAAACTCAACATTTTTTTAAATATCCAGTATATTTAATTGCATTCAAATGGATAGTGGAGCCAATATAGTGAATTATCTACGGGCTGGATAAACAAAGAAATCGTAGTTCGATCCCCGGAAGCGACATATATTTCTTTCTTATCCAAAACCTCAATATAGGCTATCGTCTCCACCCAATCTCAAATTCAATGGATGCCAGCAGCTTCTTCCCGGAAAGTAAAGTTCCTAATTCATGAAACTGACCTCTCACCTACATCCAGGTTAAGAATGGGTAAAGCGATACTTCCAGTTCCACATATGCCTTCACAGTTTACTCAGGGACACGTTGTTTTTTTCATTACTGAGCTTATAGCGCGTCTATGTTTGTTCGAATATTAAAAAAAGTGTTTAAATTTGACTGTGACTATACACTGAATATCCTAGTAATTTATATGATGCTGCAGGACTGCATTTTGTTAGAGAAAACGCCTTTTATATGAAGATCTGTTGTTCTACCCCGATGGAACCGAAACCCCCATTCAGCTCTCACCCTACACCTTTCTTCAGGCCATAGTAACGATCGACGTGGTGGGTCAGGCGAAAGCAAAACACGTTTTCACATTAAGAGACAGTTCTAGTAGCTACTCGGAAATCTCACTAGATGGCAGAAAGGTGTCAAGTTCTGTATGTGGTTTGTGTTTCATTCTGTTTTAGCAGTGCTTCGAGATTGCATTTCGAGCTCTTGTATCGAGTACAACACAACATAGAGGCCTAGTGCATTTGGTTGAATGTTAAGTCGAGTGCATGCGCCGACTTCGTGCAGGAAGAGAGGATACAATCGGTGTATCGCAAACTATGGAATTTGAACTGACACCGTTCCGCGAAGTGTTAGGAGAAAAATTGTGGCTTGATATTGCCAAGTTTAGAGCTAAAAAAATCGATTTAATAAACATTAAATGTGTTTTCGTTTATCTGAGAGTCATTCAGAAAAAGTATAAGTTAAAACAGAAAGTACAAAAACTGAATAAGCGTCAGTAATACTAACAGACCTGTGTAGTATATTCTCAAGGGCCGGAGTATAAATTTACGACGGGACGTAATGTCGAGGGATCGAATTCCATATGGGGCACGTTTTTCCGCACCGATCCAGACCGACCCCTAGGGTCCACCCAGTCTCCGATACAGTATGTAGCGGATCTTTCCCGGGGGCAAAGCGACCTGGTTTTGGCGTTACCCACCCACCCCCATCTAACGCTGAGGTTAAAGAAAGAGTAAAGCTATAGCTCTACTTCCCCCCAGTGCCTTCATTACAGGTTAAACTTAAATTTAAATTTTGTATAATAATATATTCTCTTCGTTGATCGTACGTAAATTGTTAGCACAATGCTAGTTTTGCGCGCCTTCGCAAAGAAATGTTGCAAATCTGCGCAGGTTAGCTTCTCCGTATCTTATTTCAGTTTGCGGCTCCGTGCGCCTGCGTGTATCTGGCGTCTTGTACACGAACCATTACACAAGTCGTACTTCGGCTTGTTTTCTGGCGAAACACGTTAAAAGCGTCACACTTGTATGGTAATCCACCTAGTTCCCGATCAACAACTTTGGTGTATGTGAGGACCACACACGCTACTTGGGGCGGAAAGTTTTGACACCAGTAATATTTACTTCGGGTCCTTTCAGTTGTCCGGTCAGCCTCAGTGTAGAAAAGGAGGAGTTTAAGATATAATTAACTAACTAATTAACCCATAGAGCAGTGTGCTCCTTTAGCAGCTAAGGGCTCAGCGGCTAGTCAAGAAATTCTCAGAATTTTCTACAACCCGACAGTTCATTACTACATTCACGAGGTCTTGCACCTGTCCCTATCCTGAGCCAGGCGAATCCAATCCATACACTACATCCCACTTCTTGAAGATTCTCCCATCTACGCTTGTTTCTTCCAAGTGGGCTGTTTCCTCAGGCTTCACCACTAAAACCCTGTATACACTGCTCTCTCCCATACGTACTGCATGACACGCCCGTACCATTCGTCATGTGATCGTCCTAATAATATTTGGCGAGGAGTACAGGTCATAAAGCTCCTCGTTAAGTAGTCTTTACCAGTCCCTTCTTTACTCTTCTCCCTTGGTCCCAAATATCTTCCTTAGCACCCTATTCTCGACGAATATCTGCCTATATTCCACCCGCAGCGTGAGAGACCAAGTTTCACACTCATATGTAACAACTGGCAGAATTATGTATCCGTAGTTTACAATGTAACAGTTTAGTTCTTCGAAACTGGAAACGACACTTATACTGGGACAATTGTCTGGTGAAGAGACGCTACTTGTGCAAGTATTGCACCTCGTGTATTCTTGATGTATTGTGTTGTTTTTGATTTGAATCTCTTATGCTTATATATATATATACAAGGTGGTTCAAATATGACCGGGACTGATTTGTGTGTAAACAAGCCGTACTGCGCAGCAGCTGTGCGACCTTGAGAGAGTGAAGCCACAAACTCCACCCTCCCTCCTGCTCGGGTTAGGGGAGTACGTTGAAGAATGACATGTGCAAGTAAGTGTTTGTCAATTATGGTTACAAAAAAAAAATCAGTCCCGGTCATATTTGAACCACCTTGTATATATAATAGAACATCCTATTGGGTTAATCTTCGTGGTTGCAACGTGCATTGATAATATCAAATTCTTTATTTTTATAACTAATGCACACATATTTTATTCAATAATTATTGAAACACAATTATAAAAGTTGCCCCAACACGTTTCCGTTTACGTAAACCATCATCAGGGAGCTACAGCCGGTGCTTAGATAATATTACATTTCTGGTTCCAGTATACATGTCGTTATAGATGTTTTCAGTGTCATGGCCGTATATGCTGCCATGACACTGAAAACATCTATTTTATTTTAGCTCAGCACATGCTGTAGCTCCTTGAAGATGGTTTATGTAAACCGAAACACGTTGGAGCAACTTTTATAATTTTAAATATTTTAATAATTATGATATATAATTTGTGTGTATTAGTTGGAAAAATAAAGAATTTGTTCCTATTAGGTTGTTTTTAAACATTCTAGGGATCTTATGTTTATGGGACCGTGCATCATCTTTATAGTTGAGTAAAGAGAAAACCAACTTGATGCCACTTATTTTATTATTTATTCAATAATCATTCAATGCTCAACATGTTTCGGCCGTTATTACGACCATCTTCAGGAGTCTGCGACTAACTGGTTGAGCATTGAATGAGTTTTGAATAAATAATAAAATAAGTGGCATCAAGTTGGTTTTCTCTTTACTCAACTATTCTAGGGATCTATTGAATGTAAATAAATAAAGATGAATATAAACACAGAATAAGACAGCTGCACTTGCTTAAGTCTACCCTCGCTAGGCCATTTAGGCGTTCAGTCGGAAAACATCTAGGAAAATCAGACTGGTTGTGTCGGCCATGGAGTGGAATACGTAACGCTCCTAACTGGCCAACCAGAAAACTTTAATTTCAAACGAATTATCACGCGACGCCCGCAGGGCGAAGTAACGTGAGGATTTAGCGTTCTGGCGCAACGATTCCACAGCACAGAATAAAATAATCTCTTCGCGATGATATTCGTACTTTGAAACGTTTCTCTATCTTCTTCGGCAAAATGATACATTTAAAATAATTTAGGAGAGAGCAAAGATCAAATAAGTGAAACGTACATTTTTAAATGACACAAGCCCGTTTTGTTTTCAGTTACAGATCCATTTCCTTTAGTCAGTCATATCTAATCCTACTTTACATTCTGTGTGAGAGTGATTTGAGGAAATATACCTGTGACCGAATCGTAGTTATATCACTCGCCACTTTGCCTTCCTGTGTAATTTGTGTATACAAATTTTTGTTTTCTTGGACCCTTGCTAGCAGTCACTATTTACTGACACAGTGACTAGTGTTCTGTTTCACGAGCAGAGAACCTGTGCTTCATAAACTCTTCATTGCGCTTGATGAGCTTTGGAACTATCACGTGAAGATAACACGTAATATATCCAGCAGTTTCCACACTGTGATAGCCTTGCACATTACATGTCAACAGGGAAGACAAGTATAATGAACTGTGTTATCGACTGTGAAACTTGTGTCTATGGCTAGGTATAACATTTGTAGGTAACAGTACAGCAGACTTAACAAGGAAATACAACATACAATAACAGCTTTGTTCAGTATTTTAAGCTTTTAGTATAGTAATAACTGTAACAGCCTTGATTACTCTCACAACGTATATCAATAAGGTTAAGAAAATTGTGTGCCCCTGTGTGTAAACAACAGAACGTGATTCCGCAAAATAATTATTTTGCGATAGAATAAGAAAAGGGAGTGAATCTAATCGTTGCACCGTGCATTTTGTAAAATCACTTCAACTATTAACCAACAAATGCACCTATATAACTTTCACTTAAAACACTTTAAAACACATAAAACTACTCCGACATGTTTCGAACTTTTCAGATCGTCATCAGGGAGTTTCGCCGTTCCTTGCTAAAGTTATTACATATTCACGATTTGGTTCGTTTTTGTGAACAAGGTGTTGTGGCAGCATATCGTGTTGTGTAGGAATCTGTTGTAGAGAGTGTAGTTGGCTAGGTGTGCTTCGTATGCCGCGTAACCTGCAGGCAGCATCGTCGGTGCTTTGTACCACAAGCTGTAAACACAGCCCAGTGCTCCTGAGGATTGGCGAAATTATCGCCCGAAACATGTTGAGCTGATTGAAATTATTAATAAAATTATTACTGTTGCATCTAGTTGGCTGTTTATATTATTTTATCAATGATGCACGGTCACACAAAAATCAAATTCGTAATTTGGATGTCATGTCTCAAACGATAGAAAGTTGCTAGTTTTTAAGCTTTCCGTATTCCGTGCAGTAGAGTGATTATTCTGCACTTATTCCAACAATTAGACAATCACAAACAAACAAACAAACAAACTTCTGTCACTTTACGATGGCCTCCTACACGCTTCGGCCTTTACATGATCGTCCTCAGGAAGGTCCATAACAGAGGAATAATATAATGGCAGATTCTGTTATTTATATATATATATATATATATATATATATCGGTGGAGTCAGAAACACAATGCTTTAAATTAAAATTGCTAAAAGCATTTAAAATATAGACTAATCATAAATACTTTTCTTATAAATATTTTATAATTAATGTGAATATCTATTGTTGCAGACGAACATCTGTTTGAATATGTGTTATTCACTCTGGAAGAGTTATCCCTGTGTTGTCACTAGGTGCTTATACTGCGGTGGATGTCGTCCACCACGATGTACTCACATATTCACATCTATAACAGAACCTGGCATTATTGAATTTTGTGTTGGAGATCTCCCTGAAGGTGGCCACATGGTGACCGAAACGTGTAGGAGGCACATCATAAAGTGACAACTGATTGTCTTTTGTTCATTGTGCATTTGTCGGATTAAATACTGTATAGTGACTGTTTTTTATGACACGTATGTCTGTTACATGGTTGAGTATAAATGTAGATAGACACCGGTACCTGTCACAAAACTTCTGAGTAGGTTGAAAGTGTCTGGTTCCGTAGTACAGGCTGGTCTAACAGTAGGACTCTGACCTTCTGTTTGGGAAAGTCTGTTTCGAATATCTGTCGGTTTCTTGGTTCTCCTGTGTTTCTTCCTAGTCTGTCAAGGAAATTTTTATATTACCTGGAGTACATAACGACCGCTTCCTTCCCAATACCCGTCCCACCCAAAATAAACCTCAGTTGTAATGATCATTACACTCGACGCTGTATACTCTGACAGACGACGCCCTAAAATTAACAAAACACGATACTCATAATAGTTGAGTAGTACGAAGTAGGGAACAAGCGACACGTGAAGGTTTTTGTATGGTCGAAGTTGCAGTAAATGCACCTTTCCTATTGACACTCGAAGTCAGTGTTATTGCGCGGAATCAGACGAGAAGGAAGGGGCTGTGTGAGAAGTCCTGTGTATCCCGAGGGGCTTACGGTGCGCCGCAGTGCCTAAAGTGGCCTTTGATTGGTTTTTCCGTGTATAAGGCAGCAACATTAAGCCTCTTTATCTATGCCACCACGCTCTTTGTTTAGCAGAGTCGAAATAGCTCGCTTACGGGTAATTCAGTCACTGGGCTACGGACTGCAGGATCGTCGAATTGGGTTCGATTCGTGGTAGGACCAGGAGTTTCCATCTCCACCGCGTTCGTACCGAACATAGGTCCAATTAGCCTCCCCACAATGGAAAAGGATTACATTTTCCTTGAGGGTAAAGCGGCCAGGAAGTGACGCTAAACACACCTCTATACAGTGTCGAAGGTTAAGAAGTACTGGACCAGCAGGACCTCCAAAATGACACCAGAAGCCATAGGTTGCAATGTTAGTGCCACCTGGTTTCAGGCTGTAAGTCTGGCGGTTGCCTCTTTATTAACTTCTTCGGTATAATAATAATAATAATAATAATAATAATAATAATAATAAACCGATATATTTAAGAGGACTTTACAATAGAAATGGAACGTATATATAAAGTAAAACAAAAATGGTACCCGTAATAATATGGGCAAATGGAATCATCTCAAAATCATTCAGAAAATATCTGAATAACGTACCTCGAAAGCATGACATCAATGAACTGCAGAAAAGAGGCATATGGGCACTGCGCGCATACTTTGGAACGCACTAATGTAAAAGTACAAAGCATGGGAAGTAGCATTACATGTGCCGTCTAGTGTAACCACAAAATAGCTCTGACGTCTTACACGCAAGAAAAACGGTTTGTTTCAGGCACATAATTATAAATACCCTGTATAAAAGTGACAATATTATAATAACTCTAATAATAACAAACGTAATGTTAATAATATGTCTCGGATTTTACATTATTTTCAGTTTAACATCAAAAGTTGTGCAGTTGAATTATTTGAATGTTTTCTTTTATTTTTCTTTTTTGTGTGTCTGCTTCATGTGTAGGCCTATCCTGTTTAAAATACTTTGTTATTTGTGTTCATACGTTGTGCTCTTTTCTTTACGGTCCATTGGGCTGTTGACTCGGTACGTTAATAAACAAGAACTGAATTGAATTTGGACGACTGTTATGAATAAATTACTATGGAAGAGCTTATGAATGAACAGTTACGTATTCTGCACGTGTCTTAAAATTTGCGCGTAGTTGTCATTGAATAACTTTATACGTTTTGTTTGCTCGAGTGTTTGTAGTTCAGTCCCCATTTGTCACCGTTGGACGAGTAGGCCAGAACACATTTGTCTGTTGATAGCAATCTTGTTCGCCCTCGATGTGGTTGTAAAAACACGCCACATCCCGTGACATGCGCACGCAGACTTTCTTCTGTCGCCCCTGGCCGCCTGATATAGAAATTATACTCTGGTTGCATGGAAAACGCGTACACCTATGCCACATGCATGTCAAGTAAAGACAGGTAAATTGGTTGTGCAGTTTTCTGCACACAGTGTTTCCAGGTAAACGATGAGAAATAATCCATTTTCTGAAATGTGGTTCACGTTTTAGTGTCCGGAATTGAGAACAAAACATATCACAAGAAGAGAAGACCGCGAAGATGGGGATAGCACGTTCGTTTAGAAGGCTTGTCACCATATGTCGAAAAGTAAAGGCGTCAAGTCCCAGAATGTCATGTTGACACGTATCACTTGAGAAGCCCAAATCTTAGAAAGTGTTTACCACATTCTTAGTTGAAACTGTAGATTTTAGAATTCCGAACGAATGTTAGGTTCAATGCAACTTGTACTGCTGGCGGAAATTACAGCCGAGAATATAAACATTGCTACCTTATGGGAAATGACGCAAAGTTTATTGTGCTGTAGACATCTAGCACGCTTTGGAAGAACAAACTGTTACTCTAATCTTAGCAACTGACCACCTTAATGCACAAATTCTTGTTTTATAATAAGTTTATTGTATTCCTCTACATGTTTCGAGCACTATTGTGTTCAACATCAGGAGGTCAAATTGTGTTATACAGCATCTGGTATCGTCACACACTGTAGGTGGCCGTCCGGTGCGCAGGCACACCAAGAGGACAATAATTTCACAAGCAAATATGTTTGTGACACTTCTTTTCATCTCCGGGCTCGATCAACCTGCTAAGGTGTATAAGTTAGGATGGCTTAACGTTTGTTACCAAATATCTGTGGGACACGAAATACTTGTCACTTCTTCGTTGTCCCATCGACTCTACTCTGCACTGATTGAAGTAAAACTAACCCACCCTAGCCTGTTTACCACGTGTACAAACACGGCGGTTATTCCCTCTCCAAACATGTTTTTGTTTGTGCGCGAATCCTGAGTGTTTTTATTCGCTGTAAAATCTTAAAAGAACCTTTTTATTTATTTTTTTTCTAACTTCCTAGCAACAGCACTAAACAAATCGCAGGGTTTTCCAAAGCGTGACAGCGGCTATTCGTGTCCGGATTGCTTCATGTCTCTACAGCCGAGTTTTAATTCTTCGTAAGCGATAAATTTACCCCAGATTGGGTTTTCTTCATATCCTAGCAAACACTATAGTTGACTGCTTTCACGAGCTTTGAGTTTTCCCTGACTTTCCTAAAGTAGGTGATAAAGGAACTGATTTGAAATCAATCCCATACATGTACTACCAAAGAAGTAAAAAAATGCATTTTACTTCAAAAATACAAAATTTTGTACTTAGACCTTTTCCCCCTCATTCATTCGACAAGTCTGCTATTTCCGCAAGCGGGATTTCAGTTTTCTGCACTGGGCTTTTCGTTGTTATACCAAACTAAACGGTGTCACGTCACAGAGTCTCATTGTCTTGAAAATGATTTGGGCTAATAGTGTACCGTTCCTGATGCCTCACCAAGGGGATACGACTGCTATCCTGGCCACTTTACGTGCAGTACTTCGTGGACACAGTGGCGCTGGGACGGCTTTCTCTCCAAGTACAGTACTGCAGTCTTTTGCTGTCCAAAACATTCCACCGACACGATATTCATATTACATTCGTCTATCACCGACGCATTATATTCTAAGTAATTGATAGTGTCGTTAAATAAAATACTTTTCTCTCTCGTCTCTTATCTTCACACTTTTTCATTATAAACGTGACTGGGGTTGGAGACGTGTCAGTATCGAAGGCTGTATGCATCGAGTACAAAAATGTACTAAGGGGTTCTGTATCGAAAGGGATACACCAATTTTATGTACGCTGTGTGTGGTTTGCAGATTGCTACACACAAACCGCTGATCTCTTTACGAACTAAGCCGCCATGTATGCTTGCCTTAGTGCACGGTTCTATGCTGTATAGCCTAGTTCAACATCCTCTGAAACAATCCTAATTTCTTTCATCTGCTTTGTACACATGCCTGTAATACAGGACGGGTAAACGTACACAGTAACCATATAATACAATGTAACATAATTTTGGAGAAGCTGACAGTTGCTTATTTACTCAATAAATTCCCTTGCCATTTACGGAAGCGTATTGATTGGCGTCTGTACAAGAGCCGGCCACTGAATCCTGCTCTTTGCTAGTTGGATTCACTCCACACACACTCACACTCACACCGTGTATCTTTAACGTGAGATTAATATAATTCGTCCAGTTTTGCCAAACTGTCTCACGTGGTCGCTTACCATCGCGTTTTTCAACCAAACGTATACATAAATTTATCATCTTTCCATTGCTGCTAATCTCGGTCTTTTTTTTTTTTGGTTAGTAATGTTATTAAATGGGTTGTAGAAATAATAAGGCGTCTCATTATGTCCCAACAGTGTTGTATAGTCATTTGTCACAAACACTATAATAAACCTAGCGAAAGACAGTTTCATTAAAACTGACTTAAAGCTCAAAAATACTCTCGGAGAAAATGTTTTGAATCACAGCCAAGAACTGTGTCAATACTTGTGCATCGTGTTGACAGCCGTGACTGCCATACTTGTTTGCAGAAATGAGGAGCAAATATACCATTATCTATGTGTGTGAGTATTGCTGTGTGAAAAAGACCTACATTTTGTAAGGCTTGTGCCATGTCTAGGTCTGTCGTCTTGACGAAAAACGTAGCAGGTTATTTTGGACCAAAATTCATAAAGTCTCCCTGCGTTAAGTGCACGAAATTTCCTTGAAACTGAAGCATTGTAAGGTTCGTCGTAATTTGTAAGATGAAACTGCGTAGTCTGATTACAGAATACTGACACTGCAGACGTAGTTACTGCCTCGTTTATTGCTGTAGGTATGTGATGGAATCTTCATGCTAATGTCATGAGGTTTTATAATCTCACATATCAGTTGGGTTTTTATGTACGTATACGTATCTTACGTCACATTAATCCTGCTGCTACTTATGGTTATCCTTCTCGTAATATTAATGTTAGTGAAGAATTCCCGCTGTCCATATGTCGGCCGTAACAGTAGGAATCAGACCAGCCTCGTGGTGTAGTGGTCAGAGTCTTTGCCTACTAATCATGAGGTCCCGGGTTCGATTCTCGGTTCTACCGTGGGAAATTTTCCTGATGGGGAGGATTCCCGCGTTGACCATGGTCTGGGTAGGTTAGTAGAATTTAGGTTTAAGGGCCCTCCTGGCACTACATCCTCCTATATCACCACTCACATCATCGGGACAACGTAACCGCGCCTCA
>Ga0123355_10014187_pt1 | contig 12442 bp, 8 predicted proteins | sample TergutEmb28metaG_3_FD_89872 | JGI IMG/M metagenome (GOLD analysis project Ga0123355, IMG submission 89872) | Embiratermes neotenicus P1 segment gut microbial communities from Petit-Saut dam, French Guiana - Emb289 P1 | ecosystem: Host-associated > Arthropoda: Insects > Digestive system > Gut ...
ATTATGGAGATTATGCTGATAGTAAATAATATGTTGACAGTGGCAATAGTATTAATGTGATTAGTTAGTAGCAAGACCATCTGTATGCAAGTTATGTCGTTTGAAGAAAATGACCATATGTACTAATAAATGTTATAGCTATCTGGTGAGTATAAAGTAATGTAAAAGGTAAAGGTAAAGCAGTCCCATTACAGGCCTGAACAGGCCCAAGGGGTTCCAGGAAGTTAAGGTTCCCAGATTTCGTGACAACGGCACAGGATGGTGGTAGGTTGTCAGCCTTAGGCACCTGCCGCCTTTACCTCCAGGAAATACTCCTGGTACTCATTTCTGTTAGAGACTGAGTCGACCCCAGGGCCATAGTGCGATCGGAAGAATTTTATGTCAATGAAAAATCCACTGACAACCTGGGATCGAACCAGCGACCTTCCGATTTGTAGCACAACACCTTAACCACTGTGCCACTGTGGTCCCCATAAAGGAAAATGTAGTCCTGTATAATCCATTAACGTTTCTCAACATTATGGTCTTTAAATTGTTGACATATGGGAATGAGTTGCAGCTTTTTTTAGAGGAAGTTATCACTTTGCATGCCAGGAAGGCATGTGCAGAGACAGCTGTATGTTAATACATGTAGAAAATTAACCCACATTGCTTGTGTGACCAATCGTATAAACCACTGCATTCAGGAACCTTAGATGTTTCTGGTCATCATTGAGGAGGTACAAAAGTTAGAGGGCAGTAAGATGTAACATGGCTGACTGATCTGTGTTCATTGTGTGTAATATCCCTCAAAGTTTTTCATTCTTGTCTCCTGCTGATGGTACTGGATGTCAACACTGTATGTACTGTGGTTACGACTTCTTTTGGTGCACAGTGATTGAGACTAGCTGTTTCTAAGTGGCATGACTGAGTAGGAGCTAGATGCAGTGTAAGAAATATGTTTTAAAAGTTTCAAATTGATGAACAGATCCACAAAAATTGGTTGTTCTTGTCGGTATATGCATACATACTATGTTATTTCAACTTTCTCCCAGTGGTCCACTTTCTGTGTAAGCACAGACAAACAAACATATATAACACGGTTTAATTAGTCCTGTAAACACATCTATGTGTTGCAGAATCCAATAACAGTCCCATGCACCATCTGTCCTACCTCACCAATTCATACATCCACCATAGTTTATGATTGGTCATAGGAAATTTAAAATTGCTGAGTTTGAGTGGCCTCCAGCTGTGTAATTTTTGTACCAAGTTTTGTGAAAATTGGTTCATTCATCAGAAGTTTTATGAGACATGCACAGACAGCATGCTGAATTCATCCATCTACTGTCTTCTTGTGCTATTAAAACAGTTGCTTAGAATTTTGTTACTCTTGTCTTCGGATGCCTGTTTTTGTCTGATGGTCCATTTGGTTAACAGGTGTAACTTGTATCCCTTTTATATTAAAATACTGCGTAGAATTCCATCATCAAACATTAATGGCTTAGGATGAGGATTGCTTTTTGGAGGCTGGCTATCCTGATTGAGTTTTCTTTGGCCTGTCCAGAGAGCACTGGCATTTACATTAAAATATGTCACCATGCTGTATGGTTTGACTTGATTTGGTGGGAGGAGAGTCTGACTTGTCCAACTACATGTTTGCTCACAAAAAGTCTCACTGTAACTTACATAAATTGCACACCATTAAATACAGCAAGGAAAACACACATATTTTCTTGTTTTACAGCCTAGAATTGTTGATAATTCCAGCATAGGATACAGCATTGATGGGCAGTTATTCCTATTTGTACTTAGGGGATGGACGTAGTTATTTAGAAGAGAATCTTGCAAGAATAATTCTGTAGTTAAAAAGTTCTTAAAACAATCGGTTGTTCAACTATCTGAACACAGTTTATAGATGGATCAGACACGTAAAATTAACATAAATATGAATTAATGGAATAGGTGACACATGGGGGAGGGGGGTGGAGGCACAGCCCCACACATTCTTAACCTCTGCGCTAGACGGATGTGAGTGGTAAACGTCACCCCCCAACTGTTTTAACCTGGGGAAAGGGACACAGGTACCCAATGAATAAGACTGGATCAACCCCAGAGCTGGTAGGGACACTTTGTAGAAGAGAAGAATTTCTTGGCCCTGCTGGGAACCAAACATCATAACAATTGTGCTTTGTAATGAAGAGGCATTGTGCTTCCTATGAGGTAGGAAGTGAATGTTGAAATACTATTTACATGAATTTCATGTTTGGTGGTTACTCACTGGCCTCTTACCATGCAGACCTGGGTGCATTCAAGGGTCAGGCCATGTGAGATTTGTGGTCGACTAAGTGACATTGGGACAGGATTTTCTCTGAGTACTTTGGTCATCCCACGTCAGCGTCATTCCACCAATGCTCCATCCTCAGCTTCATCTCCTTATTGTTCCTAGCAGGAGGCAAATTGGTGAAGCCTGGCATCCTTCCAAAAAGCAGTTCTCTTGTAGGAATTAGGGAGCATTGAGCATTTTCATTCTTTAGAGACCATGGCATGGTTCAGGCTGGCAGTCAGTCACGTGAGGTCCTCAGCTAGTCAAGAAATTCCTTCCATTTTATGGAAGCCAGAGGGTCATTACCACATTCATAAGAGCCCACCACTTCTCCCTATACTGGGCCAGATCAATCCAGTCCATCCCACCAGTCCCACTTGTTGAAGATTCATTTTAATATTATCCCATCTATGTGTAGGTCTCCCAAGTGGTCTCTTTCCCTCAAGTTTAACCACCAAAACCCTGTATACCCTTCTTCCACCATATAGGTGCTACATGCTCTGCCCATCTCATTCTTCGTGGTTTAATCACCTGAATAATATCTGTAGAGGAGTACAGATCCTAAAGCCCCTTGTTGTTTAGTCTTCTCCACTCTCCTGTTATCACGCCCTTTTTAGGCCCATGTTTCTTTCTCTGTACCCTATTCACAAACACCCACATCCTATGTCCTTTCTCATTGTGAGAAACCAAGTTTCACACTGATTCAAAGCAACAGGAAAATAAGATAAAATACCCGGCTTTATATGCTGTAATGTTGAGAGTTAATCAAGAAAGATAAGATACATTATTGTAATTATGTATCGGCAACAGATTATCAAGACTACCCATGGAGATAAGGCCCTTGATTTTCGGGGACATTCCCCGAAATGAGACTTTTGTCCTGGACTAATATGTTCCTGGTTTTGAAAAAGCTAAATTCACCCTGACAACTGGCCATGGAGGCCCGGAGGGGGAATAGATGTATCGCTCTGTCCTTTCTTTAATCTCGGCGCTAGTCAACGCCACGCCCCTGCTGCTCTGTCTGTGGGAAAGAGACCCGATACCAGTTGTACAGGAGATTTGCCCCCGATTTTTGCCTCTTTTTAATTTTTGGATTTCATTCTGTCTTCCTGATAATGTTTTTTAAATGGTGACTTGCCTGTGTCTTGTTAGCAACTTTCGTGTCGAAGAGCTGGCAACAGTGTTGGGCATAGAACAGTAAGCAGTAAATATGTGTGCAAGATCAACAGGCATGACTGTAACGTGTGTATCACTTGAATTGTTACTTCAATACTGGCCCCGACCCTGAATAGGCATGGGTCACTTTGTACAGAGCGGTGCCGTTAGTTCCAAAGAATGTGTCCGGAAAGAGTTCTGCAGGTTGGAGTACGTACTGTGACTGACAGCATCCACATCGCCAGTTCACGCACTCTTACATCGTAGCAAGCAATGGAACATTAGCAGAAGGCAGGTAGCAGCGGACAAAGGCTTGCTGAACACTGTGACGAGTCACGGGTCTTCATGCTGCGGGAAAGTCTGAATTCCCTCGCTTGTCGGAGATCCCCGGAAACGGACTGTTATGGACACATTGTGACGTGGTGATGCAGTTTCGAGGTCAGCGAAGTGAAGTGCAGCGAAAGAACACAGCTGTTTCAGAGTGACCAGGCAGCTTCGAAGAAGGGATAACGAAGTGCCGTTGTTGGTGAAGGACGTTGCAGGTAAGTGATTTGCAGGTTGCACTGCTTTACTGTACTCTACATGCTTAGGCTAGGTTAAAGCTGTGCCAGACCGCATTGTGTTGGAATCGCAAATAGCTGGGCTTACAAAACATACAAACAGTAGAGTTAGTTCGTTCTCTGCTCTGAATCGCGATTGCGTTTCAATATTATCGTTATACTTTTATGATAACCCTTTAAAACAATGGTTAGTGTATATACCACCTGCTCACAATTCACAGGGTGTATCAGTTTCGCATGATCCCCAGAATAAACGCCACTGGCCGGGCGGTCCGTGATTACGTTGTATTTACGTTTTGCACGAAGTATGGATGAATTATTTTATTTACCTGAACCTCAGACTGAAAATTCGAGATAACTTTATCTTCTGTAGACTAACTCCTGCAGTGTAATGTTTGGCAATTTGGAGCTCTTCCGTTCGAATTCGATCCTGCATACCGTTTGCCATTATGAGGTGTTAGCGATGTTTCAGGCTTCCGCCGCTGTGTCGTCTTCAGGTTTTTCGGATGTTATGAAGCGTAGATTTGCAGTAGGTTGCCGAAATTTCGGAACAGCCTATCGGTTCCATCTTCAAGGGTCAAACAGATCCTCCATCTTTTCCCATTCCACTCACATAGTTTACGTAGTACAAAGCGTCGTTTAATACACCAGACATGAGATTTGAGAGTAGCATGGTGGTGAATATTGAACCTGTGGTCGTCTGGGATTTGACGCAGTTTTCGCGCTATAGTGCTCTGAATATGTAGACATGATGTTCTCCCGGAACGCTGGTGCCGCCACACTGCACGGTATTACAACCCGGAAGCTAGAAGTGGGTGTCTTTTGCCTTTTTTTGTCTATTCTGTAACTTCTCTGTTTGACGTACCGTGACGGCAGTGACGCAGGTTCGCGAGTGTAGGAGCAGGAGGCAACAGGTCTGGCCTACGTGCTTTCGTCGTTGCAGGAAATGCAGTGACAAACCTCTCTGTCTGATTCCGGTGGTCTGTCCATTCACCGGTTTTCGCGACTGCGAATGTTACTCGGATGTTTGTCTGCTCAGCTGATCGTGAACTGACGCGACCCGTTGTCCCAGCCACTAGTTCTCGACAGCTATATCGTCATTTATCGCGCAACTTCCGCGTGCTTCTCGTGCCAATGTATCACGCAGCCTACTGCCTATTAGTTCGAAGGTATCGCGCTGTTGCCCCACGCACATCTACCGTGCGTACTACCGTTTACATATAAATTATAACGTATCGCGCAACGTACCGCTCTAGCGGCAGTGTATTGCGCTAGCTACCGGATACATCTAGCAGTAACGTGTAGCGCAACTTGGTGCGTACGTCTACCAGCCTTGTATCGCGCATCTTACCCGTTCGTTCTTCACTTGAAATTGTGGAATCTGTAAATCGCAGTCCGGCTTAAGGCCCAAGGAATCTCTGCCGGTGTTCACCGGGAGGGGACCTGCCACTGGTGTAGATGTCATAACCAAATGCCACAGAAATCTGTTGAGTGATTCAGAGGAGCGGACACACGCCGCTTGGCGTAGATGGGTTGTTCTGCGCCCGGGGCGAATAATTAGTTGCAGCTCGTAACGGACATTTTGAATTTAAAAAAAAAATGGCCATTTACTGAATTTCCTTGCATTTGGCTCAGTAATGTAAAAATTGTTGATGCACTTTTTTATTTAAAGTATCAGTTTTCCCGTCCACTGTAGCTGCAGTTTAGCTGAGTACGAAGAGTTCATAAATCTCCCCAACACAACCTTCTGTTTCGTTTCCATTTATTATGTCTGCTGCTGTAAAAAGCCGCATCTTGGGTATTTATTGTTGGGATGAGCTCACTAAATTAACTCTGTCGGGCCAAACAGCGAGGGTCCAGTTTTCGTGAGGAGCAGAAATTTCTGTTGTGTCCAGTACGTCCCTATCAGTGTGAGAACCCCTCCATACACCTATCGAATTGACATATGAGGCTCTTTCCCTTGGAGTAAAACGGATCTTGAAGCTTACCATTCATCTCAGTCTAGTGTCGAGGCCAAGACTAAGGCGAACTTAAGGGGGGACACGCCTCTTCATATGTTTAGTGTGCATGACGCATGATTACTAACCTTTTAAAACGTTGTGGTTACTTTATCCATCACCAGCTGTAACATTAAAAAGTTAGGCATTATAACGTAACTTTGTGCCGCGTTTCCGCAATACTTACACCTCCTCGGCCGTCCTAACGGCTGATATCATTTCACTCGAACAGAACGTTTTTTGGCGATTTAATATTGCCGGCACGTACTTAGGTCTCCATGTCCGATTGTGACCAAATTTCGAGTTTCTCAACAGATTTTAATGGAAGTCACCAATGTGGGATTTAACGGAAATGCGTCCATTGGTAGCCGAGCTGATACATGTGAACATACATGGCGAAGGTAATAGGCACTTTTCGCGAGTATGCGAACACAACTTACAACTCGTTTGCCCACAGAGTGTGTTTGTGTGTGATGTATGATTCCCACAGTAAACAGCATTTATTTCCCTATGCACCACTACTAATCGGTCGTTGTAATAGAAACACTTTGTTTTCTGCGAGGTACGAAATGTATCTTTATTAAAGCGTAGCTTCCTTTCAGTCTTCAAGGGCCGTGCCATGGCTGATGTGGTTTAATCGCCGACCTTCACCGTGGAGGCCCAGGTTCGATCACGGGCCACATCATGTAAGGTTATGGTGGGTAGAGTTGCACTGGGGTGGGTTTGTCTCCGAGTACTTCGGTTTTCCCCTGTCAGTGTCATTTCACCAACGGCACCATTTGTATCTGCATCACAGTACTGCTATTGACAGAAGAATAAACGGGCGAAGCTTGGGTACCCTCGCACAAAGGAAATGCTATTTCGGATGTCGGAGCTGCATTGGACTGAACAAGTACTTTCACTTTCTTTTGTCATTCTGCGATAATTGACTTTACAGATGAACTCCGCGGAACTACACATGCAGGCCGACTATGCAGAAGCTGCTGTTGTAACGTGACATGTGACAATACGATGCTTTCATTTTCTTACGGCGTGTATTTAGCGAGTCTCAAGGAGTGGGTTTGCCTGACCCATATAACATTGCAAAACAACATTCACAGTTCCTTTCACCGAGCGCACGTGCAGGCTGCGACGCCATGTTACAGAGCCCTCCTTGGATTTCCTAACAGCTTATTCAATTTGTTGCCTGTTTGTTTTTGTGGCGTCTGTAACGTTGTTGTCAGTGGCTGAGGTGTCATATCGTCGAATGGTAGGGTGTGCAGTGGGTGATGAATGGGAAGGAATGTGGAGGGAGCGAGTTGTGGGCAAAATTATGTCACTGTCTACGTTTCCTGAAACGAAAGACTGAAACGACAAAACCCCTGCGGGTCGGTGTCGCGGAAGTTCCTTACGGAACTGCTGACTCAGAAGCCGCGATAAGATAACCCTGAGCAAGTGTAATGCATGCAGTTCAGGTGGTCACAGTGTACTGTGTGACCTCACACGTAGCGGTCATGCAGATAACCCCCCCCCTCCGACTGTGTGATAATGTGCAGTCTGGTCAGGCCTGTCGCGCGGTGATGCATGAGAATGGCGCACTGGTACTAGGGTCAAGCCGTAGGGGAAAATTGAAGGAACCCGGATGCAAACCTGATCCAGTGTCGAAATACGAAGTATACTGTCAAACACAACACTTTAATGCCATAAAATGGTGTGCCGCATGTTTCGTTTCATAAGAACCATCATCGGCAGTTTTTTTACAAAAGGTTAAAAACACAAGTACATTGTCATGTGTTACGATGTACAGTATCCGTTATTCTTGTCAGATTGTAATGAAACTTGAACTTTCTTGACAGGTTTTCGAAAAATACTCCAATATTAAATTTCATGAAAATCCGTCCATTGGGAGCCGAATTCCGTGCGGGCGGGCGGGCGGACGAACCGACAGACATGACGAAGCTAATAGTCGCTTTTCGCAATTTTGTGGTCGCGCTTAAAAATGTGAAGGAAAGTTTTTGAGCAAAAGCGAGAGTGCGGTATTGCAGAAAATGATGAAAACGTTGAAGAAACCGTTACCTGTTTCTTGATTGTTTTAGTACTGTACACGCACTCTCCGACTTACGCAGTAGTTAAAGTTACAGACTGTCTGTGCCACGTGGAATTGAGTATGCACATTGTCAACTGGATGTGCATATGCAAGGGAGTCTCGTTGAAATCCAAAGTCCAACACTGTGGAATCTGATCGACCGCGGCATGACAGCCCCGCCGCCTGTGTTATCGGCCAGCATTATTCTTCCTCCGCCTTCGTCTCATTGCACTTTTGTTCCCGCGATGGAAATATTCGACGTGCTTTTCAAACATGTTCGGTTCGTTTTACCTTTTTAAAAACTGGGGGCCTGAAATCGCCGAATTGAAATTGTGTAAGTCCCCCCCGATGTCTGTGTCAGTTTCTGGAGCCTGGCTCGTATTTCTGAGACATGGCGTAACTGAATGCTAAATAGTGTTGCATTGAGTGGGAACTCCCCATTTGTTTTGTGCTGACTGGAGGCATGATTAGGTAGTTCTGCCAGCGATGCGTCATTTTATGCAATTGTACGTGTAGGCCTGTGCATGTTACGCGAGTTCGTTCGTCCGTCTTGACGTAATATAATGGAGACAGCAGATTCGCCTTAAAGCGGCCGCACATTTCTGCCAGACTGCATGGCTTCACATCCCAGAAGACAATCTTCTTCGCCTTCTTCTGGTGCTGTTGTCCATCATGAACCTACGCCTCGTCTTCTATTGTCAAAGCCCGGTTGCAGTTGTTAGAAGCCTCTGACACTTAAAAATGTTATGGAGTTCTACAACGCCACGTTCAGCCCCCTACACGGAGGACCAGGGTGTCCCTTTTCGTCTGGATCGTCATCAACTTTGGCTTGTCCGGCGTGGGAGGCGTACCAGTGGCGACGTTACCGGTGGCAAGTCCCGCCAGTACGCCACAGTAGTGATGCCTTCGCCGCAGGAGGGACAGTCATCATCTTAGATGTTATTGTAACCTATATTAATACCGGCGATCCATGTGAAACTCTGGATCCTTCGAACACTAGACGTTGGTATTCTGGTTATTAGCGTTTGTTTTACATCAGTTTTAAAATATTGTCTAATTCCCCAAGTTGTCTCTTTTGAGGTTTTCTGGTTTAAAAAATGTTAGGCCCTTTCTACGTTTTTCATTTCTTCCCTGAATACTGAATGCCGAACATTTTCTTTTTTGTGTAATTACCACAAGAATAAGAAAAAATTAATGCAGCTGTATCATACAAATTGAGGCCAGTTTAATATTATAGGCCCACTGCCATAGACGTCTGTCCCAATTAGTCTCTTCCCTTCAGGCGTTCCAACCTCATTTCTGTATGAATGTTCATTTCCCCTGTGCGTGTTACGTGTATTGCCCATATTATTATTTTTTTTTTTGCCATATCATCATTAGGTTGAATTAACTACGCATGTGACTTGTATTCAGAAATTGCTGAGCTCGAATTCTGACCTGAGTAGTGATTGCCCTACCTGGTTTTTCGCTACTTTCCTTGTTTCTTCCGGTAAATTTCAGGATAGCACATCGATTAGGCGACAACCGCACCTTCATTAGTCTCAGTTCGTTACATAATATCATGCTACGTAACAGTCCGCACCGTAGTCCGGCTTGTTGACATGGACCGAAGGCAATCATGGGGATACCTAGGCTGCATAAGAGTTGGCACAACGCCCGACCGCATAACGAGATCGCAGCGTATTTGAGTTACTGCCATACTACTTTTGTTTAACATCAGACCCAAGGTATTTTGTAATACCGACGTTTAAGGGCCTTTTCAGTAACCGATATGGCTAAAACTATCCCCAAGATGAATCGCAGTGAGTGTGGGGATGGGTCGAAACGCGTTATGTTTCTCGACTACCTGGGAACAGTCAGCTTAGAAGCTGAGGAAGGACCCCGCACGAATGAGTTACTTGCTGTGTTTTTTAAATAAAAAATACCATAGGAATATGAAAATTACTGACAATTTGTGGCATGCCATTGACTTTTTTTTATAGGATGCAGTAAATTAACGAGTACTTCAAAATCTTGTGTTAATGGTCTAAGATGTTACATTTGCAGTGTTTAGCAGTAGTGGGACGTGAGACGTAAGTTTAAACGTAGAGTAGTAAATAAGCTTTTTCTGCCGTATTATCTGTTAGTACACACTGAGCTGTGCATATTGCCTGTAAAATTACATCTTGCGTTTCCGTTACGTTTTGTAACTTGGATGATACTAGATCGTAAGTTATGTCTGTGACAAGCACCGCATGTAAGGGGTTTTAGATTTCGATTAGCCTGATAATTTTAAGGATTTAAATGGAAGGTATTTTTTAAAAAGTTATTTTGATATGATTTAAAACTGTCGTCAGTATATACTGCGTAACTTCAAGACTGCAAACCTCAAACGTTGGTCCATTTTAATTGTATAGGTTGATATGACAGTTCACTATTTGTATCTAAGTATCGAACTTCTAGTAATTGTCAGGTTGTAATGGGTTTTCCCGGCGGTGGCCGAAATATCTCGGAAACAATACATGAGGTAATAGTTTACTTTTGTGTACTACAGCGTTTTAGGCGCGTTCGAAAAATTACGAAAACGACTATTGACTTCGCCATGTTTGTCTCTCCGCATGAAACAGCTCGCCTCCCACTGGACGGATTTTCATGAAGTTTGATGTCTGAGCATTTTTCGAAAGTCTGTCTAGAACATTTATGTTTCATCAAAATCCGACAAGGGTAACGGGTGCTCTACATGAACACCAGTGTTCGTTTGTGATAGTATCTCGCTTAATTAGAATTAGAAATGTTTCAGGCAAACGTTGTGGAGAAACTTAGAATACAGTGTATGTTCAATTGCGTTTTTTCCTAACATTGTGCCGTTTATGAGATAATATGGAAAAATATGGTAGAAACGCACAGGCCACCTATGACAATAGGGCGCATGCGCTTTGCATGCTGGATAACTAAGGCTGCAGACACACATTCAGAATATGTCATAGTTATTGCTTCTGTATGGCAACAGTGGTTGCACGAACTCACGTCAGTGTTGTGTTATACGTACATTGCCTTTATCGTTTTAATTGAATGTTGACAAACATGCAGTGTTATTACTTCTGATGGTAGTGGCATGTACAGTATATAGCGTGCTGTCAGTAGAAGTTGTAACGTAGACCAGGCCTGCACACAGTACGGCCCATGGACACTGAGTTGCTTGCTAATGGGTCCATCTATCGGTGTGGCGGTCGGTCTTGAACCTGGTCAAGATGACACCCATATCTTTTCCCGTGCCTCTAAAAAATGGTGGATGTTATACCACCCCTCCGTCATTCGTTTTTAAAATCCAGCATCTTGGAAAAGCCCACGTCCACCTTGTACAAAATTAACACAGGGAATCATGTTTGGTGGACATTCGTCAGAAGCCTTGTTAAGTCCGAATTTCCCAGTCTACGCGATCTAGGCTATTGCCCTTTCAGGAGCGCCAGTATTGTGAACGGACATTTTGCGTAATAAATCTAGCGAAGAATAAACAGCGTTCAGCTGGGCAGTTTGTCCGACGAACAGCTTTACTGTGATACAGTGACGTCCCGGGAGAACTGTGGCACTTTGAGTGTGACCCGCGTCAAGATAAGGACATTCTTTTGCCCTCGAATATACGTAAGTTGTACATGCCTGGTTCGAAACCATGGGGTATCCAAAACATTTGGAGAGCTGCAGAGTTCAGTCCCGGACGGTACCGTGTAAGTTGTAAGCTTGCATGCAATACGGTGAGCAACTTCACAGTGACCACATACTGGGCGTTGTTGCGGGCAGGCGTAGGTAGGGAAGTGATGTCACCCATTGACCCTGAGGAAATACGTAAGAAGAGTTTAATTTTTGCGTAGAAACTTCCTTATGACAGCCAACTTCAGCATTCCGAGGTTATTAAAAGCATGACGACACTCAGTCTTTTTCCTTTTTGAAAAACTACTAGTTGCCTAGGTAGTCACATAATTTCCCGCACTTTATGGAACCCTTAGGTTCAATGACGTGTTCGCAACAGCCGCCCCCCCCCCCAAAAAATCATAATTCGTTCCGCACCCTCCCCTCTTTCTTTAATATCCACTTTAATATTATACGCCAATCCACGGTAGGGACTTTTACGTGATCCCTTACCATCGGGGTTCGTGTCAAAACCCTGTATGTGTCTTCTTCATACATGCCCACATGCCCCGGCAATCTGATCCTTCTTGATTTGATCACAGGAGTTATGTTCGGTTACGCGTGCAACTTTGAAATGTACGAAAGTTAATTGTACTTTTGAACCCCCCCCCCCCCAAAAAAAAAAAGATTTTTTTTGTTTTTTTTTTTTACAAAGGGTTGGTTGTGGTGGTGTACAACTTATGGGGGGGTGGGG
>Ga0123355_10014188_pt1 | contig 12441 bp, 8 predicted proteins | sample TergutEmb28metaG_3_FD_89872 | JGI IMG/M metagenome (GOLD analysis project Ga0123355, IMG submission 89872) | Embiratermes neotenicus P1 segment gut microbial communities from Petit-Saut dam, French Guiana - Emb289 P1 | ecosystem: Host-associated > Arthropoda: Insects > Digestive system > Gut ...
GGTTTCCCCAAGTTTGACACAAAACTTGATTGCACATCTTTGCTCGAAATTGCGCTCTTCCATTTCCGTGACACACACACAAAAACTGCTTCACAAGAAACCGCACTAAAATTAGTGTGTTGAGGCTAGCGAGTTGAAACTCATACTAGAAGTCTATGAGGCTCTTATCTAACCTTCATGTGAAGGGCAAGCCCGCAGTGTTGCCAGATTGTGCAATACACGGGCAGTCTCATTACTTTATTTACAGACCTTGTATGCAGGATGTTGTGGATTGACCTCTGGGAACAATGTTTGATGCCTTGAATATTCATTCTAAAACCATGTGCTATGTTATCTTCCCCTCAAAATTTACTTGAACATTTTTCTCACCTTTCCCCTTAACACATTCCATGTTACCTCTCTTCCTTAAAAATGTTTGGGCCTGACCCTGTTTTTGGATCCCACCTCTCACTCTATCACTTCCAGTCTCACACCCTGCCCTTATTTCCTTCTACCTGTACCCTCATTTTCCTGCATAGCTTACTCTTCTAGTTAATTCCTCTGCATTGTTGGAAACTAATCAGTAACAGAAATGACATCACATTCCAGAAGACAATAATCATCAGCCGTTGTTCGTCATGCAAACACTTTGTGCTTAGAATTGTAAACTTGTAATAGACAAATAAATGCCACAATCAGGTATTGTCCTAATTTATTTTTGAACAAAATTATACACTTCATTTTCCAGTCATTGTAACAAAATTACATACTTTCAAACCTGATGTATTCTTTGGTAACATAAATACTAAGTTATAACAATTTTTCTGTAAGTAGCACTGCAACATAGCAAGGCCTGTTACAGGCAAATATCGTGATTTCCATTTTGTTCCTTCTTCATTTCATACTAGCATCAGTGTTACCTCCTTGGATAAAAGGATGTCAGGCTTTTGAAGTTCTTCCCAGTTAATGGACATATGTTACTGTGTCTTGCACAAGCAACATGAGTCAAAACATTGTTGGGATAGCGAGCAAAACTCCCATCCAAGAATGGCTTCTTGCACACACAACAGTAGCTGCAACAGACGGGCCATCACTGAGTGTCATTACTTGGTGCATCATCATTCTACTCTCAGATACTGCAATCTGTGCACTGGTATTGACTGACAACTGTTATTCAGTGTACAATCAAACAGGGTTAGAGAACTGACAGGTATCTAAGAATTTTAAGAAAAACCTAAAATAAACTGCTGATCAGTCAGTTTACTGAAAGGTGGGTGTTGCACTGATCAAGAAGGCCCCACTTCACATTCAGTTGATATGATTTCAAATATTACAGCACTATCAGTGCTGGATCAGTCCATGAACAAACAGGATAGCCACTGTCAACCTTCAGTTCCTTAAGTAGTTGTTATCACTGTGTGTGTACCCAAAACGAATTGTGTATAAAAAATGACTATGCATGTGCTAGAATAAAGAGACTTCTGCAACTGAGTCAGTTCAGTGATTAGGCCATGGGCTGGACAACCAAGAGTTTATGGTTCAATTCCCAGCAAAGGCAAGAGATTTTTCTCCTCTCCAAAGCATCCAGACGGGCCCTGGAGACCACACTGCTTTGTATTCAATGGGTATCGAGAGCTCTTTCAATGGGAACAAAGCAATCAGCGTGGGAAGCTGACCAATCACCTCCATCTTATGACATGTTGCAAGTACGGAATTCAGTACTTATTTACTTACTCCATGGAGCAGAGCCCTTCTTGAGAAGCTAACCGATTCTCAGCATTTTATGGTTCATTACCACATTCACAAGTGTCTGCCACCTGTCTCCTTTCTCAGCCAGATCAATCCAGTCCATGCCCCCACTTCCTGAAGATGCATTTTAATATTATCCTCCCACCTCAAGCCTGGGTCATCCATGTGGTCTCTTTCCCTCAGATCCCCCCACCATAACCCTGTATATGCCTCTCCTTTCCCCCATATGTGCTACATGCCCCGCCCATCTCATTCTTTTCAATTTGATCACCCGAACAACACTGGGTGCGCAGTACAGATCATTAAGATCCTCAGTATGTAGTTCTCTTCACTCTCCTGTTACCTTGTCCCTCTTAAACCCAAATATTCTCCTTAGCACCCTGTTCCCAGCCTACGTTCCTCCCTCAGTGTGAGTGACCGAGCTTCACACCCATACCAAACAACAGGTAAAATTATAGTTCTGCATATCTTAATCTTTGTATTTTTGGATAGAAAAATGGAAGACAAAATATTCTGTACTATTGATAGCAAGCATTTCCTGACTTCAATTAGCTCATAATTTCTTCCTGAATGGAATTTTGATTCATAAAGGTTGTTCCCAAATATCCGAACTGTTCCAACCATTCAAAGGAACTAATATCACTCGTCATATTGCGACTTCATACTGCATTCTGATCTCGAGACATGACCATGTACATAGTTGTATCAGCACTTAACTCTAGTCAAGTCTCCTTGCTAGCAACAACTAAAGTTTCTACATTTTCCTTTATAGTATGTATGCTTCTTCCCAATATATTAACATCATCAGCATAAACCAGAAACTAATGTGTACCATTTAGTTTCAAGCCATCCTGCTTAAACTAAACCCTCCTAATGGCATAATCTAAAGCAATGTTGAAAAGCAATTGCGACAGAGCATCTCCTTGTTTCAAACCATCCCTAATAGGAAACATGTCAGACAAATTCTTGCCTACCCACACTCTGCTATACGTTTCATCCAGACACATTTTTTTATCCTTACCAGTTTCATGGGGATATCACACTCAATTAGAATCATACAATACTTCTCTCCTAACTGAATCATAAGCTTTCTTGAAATCTATAAATAGCTGATGCACTGCTTTGCTGTATTCACAACTTTTCTGAAGTATGTGACGTATGCAGAACATACGATCAGTAGTTGATCTGTTGTATCAGAATCCACATTGATGAACCCCAGTAATTTTCTCTGCATGTGCAGTTAACCTTGAGAGCAGAATGTTGGATAAAATTTTGTATGTAGTTGTCAACAGTGATATGTCTCTATAATTACTGCAGTCTCTTTTATCACCCTTCTTATACATAGATACAACGATTGACTCCTTCCAATCCTCAGGCTATTCCTCCTTATTCCAAATATAAATAATAAGTTTATGGATCTCATATTGAATTGCTCTACCCCCTGCCAATAATCAATTCTGCTGGGATTTGATTAATACCTGGTGAATTGTGATGTTTCCAATACCTTGTTGAATGACTGATAACATATGTTTTTACAATGAGAGGTTGTTAGCACCTCGCCCAACCCCCAACCTGGAGGATCACCCCTTGTCAGCTGTCTGCAACTGCTTATTCAATATATTCACAGCCACCCTCCATGTGGGAGGCCACTCCTCCATCCACAACCTGATGATGCACCATGCTGTGGTGACAGGGACCCACATATCATGGAGGGAATGCAATTGCCATTTAAAAACCAGGCCATTTGCTGCATGTGCACCAAATTACATTATAATGAATTACATGGTCCAACCCAAAAGAAGAATGTGTACCTTCAAGTGTTAATGGTAGGAAACTAGTCTCATTTGGTATCTGGGGGCAAACAACTAATTACATACTTTTTTTTAAAGACAAACAGAGCCAAAAACAAAATCTGCTCAGTTTATTGTAGTCACTGTACAACTTACTTGTTTTCATGCAGCGAAATGGACCACTGCTGTAGATTATACAGGGTAAATCTATTTTGTAAATTTTCTCCTCGTGCAAGTGCACATTCTGTCTTGGTCATTCGGTACTGAAATCACACACCAGACAAAACCTATGGATTAGCTTGTTACTGTTTATTATTTGGACTGGTATAAATTATGTTGAAATTAGAATAAAAAATTATACAATTCACATCTCCAGCTATGATTTTCATAGATAACCCTCCCCTACAGACAACTACTGAACAGCTCATGCTGAGGCTGCAATATTGCCCTAAGTGTGGGTACCTCCCAGCGATGCCTCAGCATCTGCACCTATATGAAGTTTTCTAAAACTCAGATATTAGTCTCAAGTAGCTCAACACAAGAAAGAGTTAATGTAATATGAGGAGGTGCTGGTAAGTCCTTAGCCCGACCTACTTCCCGATGTCGTAGGACATAATTGATAATGTCACTGGAAAGAGGGGTCTGTTCATGTGCCGAATTGCAAGTCTTTTTTTGTTACAGAGGCTAAAAGGAAGCAGGTCATGTGACGCGCGTGATTTCAACAACATGGAGACGTGAGCTGTCATCAAGTTTTTTTCCTGCAAGGCAAGGCACCGAAGGAAATTAATGTCATTCTGACAGTAACATTAGGGGAACATGCACCATCGTATGGCACCGTCAAAAACTGGGTGGCCCAGTTTAAACGTGGTGATTTTTCCACCTGTGATGCGCCTCATCCTAGATGACCCAAAACAGTGACCACCCCAGAGGTTATTGATCAAATTCATGAGCTAATCTTGGAAGACCACCAGATTTCAGCTAAATCAATAGCTGAGCAACTGGGCATCTCACATGAGCAGGTTGGGTCCATCATTCATGAAGATTTGGACATGTGGAAGCTCTCCACTAAGTGCATCCCAAAATGCCTGAACGTCAACGGTGCCAGTCACCTGAGCAACTTTTGGAATTTTTTCAGCGTGATCCAAGTGATTTCCTGTAGCAATTGGTGACCATGGACAAAACCTGGTTATATCTCTATGACCCAGAGACAAAGTAACAACCAATGGAGTGGAGGCATAGCGGCTCAACCCACCCCAAAAAATTCCGATTGCAAAAATCCACTGGAAAAGTTCTCACCTCGATTTCTTGGGATCAAGACAGCATCTTCCTCACTGATTATCTTCCAAAGGGCCATACTATCAACACAGGGTATTACTCATCTCTGCTAGTGCAACTGAAGGACATTTTGAAGGAAAAACGCCGCGGGAAGGTCACCAAGGGGGTCTTGTTCTTACACGACAATGCCCTGGCTCACCGGGAACTTGCAACCCACAAAAAACTAGCCTACCTTGGCTCCCACTGTCCTGATCACCCACCCTATTCTCCAGATCTGGCCCCGTCAGACTATCACATGTTCCCTGGACTGAAAAAACAATTGAAAGGTCGCCATTTTTCGTCCAACTTGGGTTGTTGCTGCTGCGGAGATCTGGTTGGAAGGACAACCTTCTGAATTTTTCTTGAGTAGCTTGCAAAAGTTAGAGCAACGGGCTAAATAGTGTATTGCGCTTCGTGGGGAGTGTGCTGAATAAATCCCGAGTTTGGTCGCTGTAGCTTGTTTCCTTCCTGGTTGGGCTAAGGACTTATCAGCACCCCCTCATATTGCCAAAACTGTATGAATGAATGAATGAGAAAAATGTCAAGTTATGTGCACATCACATACCAGACAAATGCAGTGAAAGTGACAGAAAGAATGATACCCCGTATTGGAGCCTGTCATGCTGCATATAAAGCAATAAACACACAGATCTATTTGTGATGTGTAAGTTACGGCATTCCAAAAAGATCTTCACTCAAGAGCTGGAAGGGATGAGAAGAAGGGGAAGACCCAGGAAAAGATGAAAAGAGGAAGTAGAAAGAGATCTTCAAGTGCTGGGAGTGAGAAGATGGAGAGAGTTGGTGGCAGATGGGAAAGACATTGTTCGACAGGCCAAAGCCCACAGTGGGCTGTAATGCCAATGGAAGAAGAAGTGGTGGTGGCGGTGGTGGTGGTGGTGGTTATGGCATTAAACTAATGTCACAGAAACATGTTAAAATAAACTGCAGAAGTGCTAGGGTGGTAACAAATGACAGAACATCCAATCTATTACAGCAATCATCTGCTACATGCCATGTAATATGCCTCAGAATTGAAAAGATACACTGCTCAACAATATACTTTGGCATGAAAAACCAGAGAAGTACATGACAGTGTGAATAAATGTGCATTGGATCTCCATGCAATGAACATCCGTGCTTCATGTGACTGTGACTCATTTGAAGCCTGGCAATGGATCTCCTTCCCCTTGACAGAACTGCCACACACCTGCACAGGTGGTTTCACAGCTCAGTTCAAAGACAGCACTGTTGGAATTAATGCTTAACAAAATGACGTGCTCTACAACTGACACAGCGTTTATCAGCACACTCTTCTTCTTTTGTGCACTACAATAATGGAGTCACGATGCTGGAAACAGCCTTTCCCGCTTTATAAGAGTGATGCACTGATGAAGACCCTATCAGCAGGCATGCCAAAATGAGGCTAACACTGCTACCAGCCACATTGCCCAAAATAACCTCCACTGGAAGTAATAAAGATAATGCCCTTATTTACTCACTCTCCCTGATTGGCAGATCACTAACACTACCCACCTTATGAAGAGATGCACGGAGGGCTCCACGGAGAAATGTCTCGACAACAGATACTGACCAGTTTGGTGGTATCATTTCTAATACCTGAGATGCATCAAAGTCTCCTGCACGAGCATTCAGCAACTCAAGAGCAGGCAGCAAATACTCCTCCTTCTTAGGAGGTCTGCAAATTACAAACATCGTGTCACTGTCTTGGTAAGTCATTACAATGCAATAATATGACACACACCTCTCTCTCCCAATTAACACTTATATAACCCTACTTGGTTGTCATGTGAATAAGAGACATGAATTACACAATGTGACTTTGGGTAGAGACTGATGAGCCGCTCAAGGGTACTTTCAACCCTTGACACATTGACTTACTCCAATTTTGGGTCCAAGTACACAGCCAGCAGTGTGTGGAAGAGACTGTGCTTGTATTTCAGTTCTCTGCCCTCAGTATTACTGACACAATACATTTCAGCTCCTTTAAAGTCCTTCAGATTGTGCACCAATATATCCAGCGCTTTCTCATGCTCTTCTATCTGTGAAAATTAGAGACAAACAAAGATATGAAATGGAGGAATGTCCAAGGTTAGAATTCTCACTTTGTGCTCTCCTGAGCACTATGCTTATTGATAAGGTCCAATTGTAACATCACTCTTTCCCTTCTTTGTTCTGAAGTAGGCACAAGAAATTGTTTAACTAAAATGATTTGCAATGGCGGAACATTCAGGTATAAAGTCCAACCAGTGTGTTGCTATTCTTCCGTGTACCATTCAGTTCACAATGCTTCTGTGACATCGCACCTAGTGCCAATATCCTACCATTCAATACTGATACATTTACATCAGCAACACTGATAAGGTTAATAGTGAACTATAGTAAAGGCAGTGAACTCTGGTACAGTAGATGGTAGAAGTGCCCCAGTCCACATCATGAAGGCATGCAGGCAGTGGAGAGGTACAGCTTCATTCACTCCTCACTTCAGCACTGCATGGAGGTGAGTGATCAGTTTCACACTCTGGCAACTTTAACCCCAGGAAAGAACCACAGTATCATAGAATAGGCTGCCTGGGCCCCACAGCTGGTCATGACATTTTGGAGAACAGAAAAAATTCTGTCAACTGAAAACTTAGGGACAATAACTTGGAATAGCATTACACTTACCTTTCCATACAGAATTGCCACTTCTTGGTGTAGCTCAGCTGCACTCATCTTCCCAAGCAGCAGCTGCACACGATACAGACTAGACACTTGCAGCAAGTGACGGAGTTTTGTCCTTGCCTCCACAACTGCCTCCTCATCACCTTCTTTTCGTTTTTTCAAAATCTCTTCTAGATACAGGATGGCTAGGTGTGTATGAAATTTCTCTGCCTGGAACACAAGTACTCTTCCTAAATACACTGCCATTTTAAGTGTAACATAGGTTTCACTGTCAACAGTACCAAATACCTGTATTTCTTGTTTCATGACTAGATGTTCAAGGTACTTTACAACTGCTTTTGGGTACTGATGGAGATAGTCCATAATCAATTCAGGTTTCATTACATCTGAACTCCTTTCTTGATCTGATCGCAGTGTAAAAATGCCTACACCAACTTCTTGATCACGACACAAGACAAAATCTGCATACCTCCACATCAACTCAGGCTCCTTCAGACTGAAAAAAAAATTCACTATGAGGCTAGCTCACTACTTTTAGCTCCGAATATAAACAGCACCATCACTTTATGTTTAGGAATACTGTGACTAAACACAAGAAAAATTACCTTGAATGATAATGAGACTTAGGTCAATTGTTATGTGTATCTTACAGGAACAAACACTTTCATGCGTCAGACATTACAACGTATTGTCAGAATGTTAAACCAGTGTATGGGACAGATGTAACTCAATATAAAAACATCTCATTTTAATATTGCATGTATTGTGCATAGTGTAAAAATCAACTTATAAAACCAACCTTACAAACACCGCAATATACACACAACAGACGCACAGAAGCTTTTCCTACATGTTTTGGCACTCCCTTGGTGCCATCATCAGGGGGTCTTCACTGCAGTTAAAGTAGTTCTTTCAAAACGGTTCGTACTACGCAGCACTGTCACACACCTGCACAAGTATTACCATTTAAATTAAAACACAGGAGAAACTGCTCATAAAATGTCAAAATGTTAACACAATAGCAGAGATACGTCTTTAAGCTCCATGTAGGCTGTAGCTGGGGGTACAACCACAGCCTACTTGCAGCTCGAAGAAATATCTTTGCTTTTGTTTTAAAATTTTATGAGTGGTTTCTCCTGTGTTTTTATCGAAATGTTAATAGATGCGCGTGTGACAGTGCTGTGTACTGTGTACCTTTTCAAAAGCACTACTTTAACTGCTGGGAAGACTCCCTGATGTTGGCACCAAGGGAGTGCTGAACCATGTACGAGGAAATTCAGTGCATCTGTTTTGTGTATACTGCAGTGTGTGGAAGGTTGGTTTTATAAGTTGATGCAAAATCTCAACTCACAAATTACCTGATACAGCAGAGACAAAGACCTGGAGAGAGTTCAAGCAACCAATATTTTTGTAAGAAGCATAACACACATTTACTCATGGATTATTTACTAATGCTGCACAATTCTAGTAGTCAGGATAATGTAGGTGTGGTATAGTGATTAGGCCATGCACTGGATGATCTGGGCTTCGAATCCTGCCCAAGGCAATAGATTTTTCTCTCTTCTCTCCAAAGTACAGACCACTTCTGGAGCACACCCAATCTCCTATTTGGTGTGTAGTGTCATTCTTTCCCAGAAGTAAGGCAGCCAGGGCACAACTTTCACCACTCAGCTCATTCTAGTGCCTTGGTTAGAAAAAATGGAACTCTACCTCTACTCCCATTTATGACTTCATGGCAACTTTTTTAATCAATTCTAGAAAACATTCAGCACTGACTTAGATGAAATGATATATATGCTGACAAAGAAAAGACAAGAAATGAAACTGCCATGGGCTACTTCAGAGTACTATCCCAGTTTCAGGCTAGCCAATTTCTGGACAATAATGTAATCAAGCACCTCCTAAATAAACAGTGACACCTCTTGTCTAAGGAACACACTCTTTGTACCAAACATGTGGGATGTGGAAAACATAAGTGTAGAATGACTAACTTTGTTAAAGCAAGACTACACATGGTTTACTGAACAAAAGAACTGATATCAGTACTGGCAATATCACAAAATATCAACAGCAAACATACATCAACACCAATCTCAAAAATTAATTTTAAAAAGGGGCTGCATTATGTTGTGAAATTCCAAACATAACAACCCACAGTGCTGCACATTTATTACAATCACTCATTTCAATACCACATCACACAACACAATCAGAATTCTACAGCACAAATCATGAAACCAAATCAGAACTACAAAATAAAAATCATGCAGCAAGTTGTGCAGTCACACCTGGAAAGAAGAAAATTGCACTTAAGACATGGAAGACCTACAGACCATACTAATGGACAAGACCGTGTTAATTTTGGCTACATGGTACACTCACAAACCGAACTTGCAATGTCCTGTGACAGTACAATATATATGTATATTAAACAAATGAAAAATAAAAACAACACTGCAAGTAAGAATATATAAACACGACACTTCTTGAAGTAATCTAGAAGGGTAGTGCGCTTTGTTTCACATGCCTGACATGAAGAGTAATGACTTCTCCAGTTCCATCAATCACTGCATGCTAGTGTCATAAACATGTAACATAACATCAGACCACCTGAAAGCCAGCAATTGCCTCCATTTTGCAACACAATGTGCCTTGTATTTGTCTTCATTGCTCTCCTCCATGTCCTTGTTGTCCTTGTCTACACTAGCTGCACTGCATAGCAAGGTTGTTGACTTTTGCTACGAGAGTTATCAAAGTCTGCAAACGTGGCTGATTAAATTTCTGAGATTTTTGTCCAGTTTTCTTCGCCTGTTTCTTCTTCCTGCACATTCCTGCCAAAAGTGGTGACACCAAAGGACTGGTGAAGCAGACAGTCACACAGTCAGAATTCACTGAACTGCATTCTGTTTCACAAATGAGCCCACAGAACTTACAGATTTTTTTGTCTTCCCCCCAGAACAGTGGTGGTCTTCTGCACTGCTGCTTTCCCAATGTTAATTTCACAAACATTCACCCAACGGGAGCCTGGTTGTTCCATGAGGACAGATGGACATAAAGAAAGACATGCTAAAGGTCGAGACAGCTTTTCACAATTGTGAACACATCTAAACTGCTAAATCGAGGAAAATAATACATTAAACATATAGAGAATCTGCCAGGATGAAAACAATGTAAAAGAAAACTTTAAATGTGGGTTGCTTAATTTGGACTTTCACTGTAAAAAGTAAACTTCATCCTAGAACAGGCTGTGATGGCCCAAGGTGGAGTAGAGGTACAGCCATTCTCTTTATTTAACCTCAGTCCTAGATGGGGATGGGGGGAGGGATGGTAAGGACCATGCCCCAGCCGCCTTACCCCTGGGAAAAAGATCTTGTACCCATTCTACAGGAGGCAGGGTGGGCCCCAGAACCAGGATGGACAGTGTGGAAAATCTTGCCCCCACTGGCATTCAATCCCCAAACTGACCATCTAGCCCACAGTGAGTTCCTATAGTGACTACACTATCCCACCTCATGAAGTCTCACTGTATATGGTACAATTAATAGGCCACACACAGTATCTAGTAGAAAAAAAACTATAAGATGAGAACTTCACTCTTCTGGGTTATTACGCATCTCGCGGTGTAATAACCCAGAACAGCGCAGCTCTCATCTACTTTGTGGCAGAAGCCTGAAATCATGTAAAACTATAAGATAAATTTTATTTGATAGGACCAGAATAATATAAAATTCATCAAAATTATGAAGTTACAATAAGATGTTAACAAAGTGACATACGTTTGTACAATGTCCATCTTCATAATACACACACATACATATATATATATATATATATATATATATTAGCTTGTACTGTCATACATACTTTGCTAAACATTCTACAAAGAATTCTAGCCCATGGAAGCTGTCATCTTTGTATTCCCCAGAGATGATCTTGGCCCACACTTTGAGGGCTCTGTCATGGTCATGTGCATGTCGGTGCAGCAATGCCAGTGCATGATAGCACTTGCTCTTCTCTAGCCAATCACAGCAATCCTTTACATCACAGTTAATTTCACCAGCTGCAATAAAAGCTTCCAGTTCTGGTGCATTTATCTCAGCATATAACTTCAACAATGCAGTATCCACTTCCTGAAACACACGGAAGAGTTTTTAAAAGTGTAAAAATTAGTTTGCTAACTTCTGGCCTACACGTGACAGGTTTAATGCTGTGCTGAGCAAAAATGTAGGAAAAAGGGCATAATAGCTTAAAGAGCAATTTGGTCTACACAAGAAACCATTTACATTACTTATCATATTTTGACACAGAAATGAAAATTATGAAGCCTTTGTACCATGTTCCTTCTAGCACAGGCCTGCGGCCTGCAGAGCTGTATGACATGGCTCACTCATATTTTGACATGCATAAAGTTTTACTGTCCTTCTTTCAGAACACATCAGCAAACATTCTTGCTGAATATTGAGAAAATTTCTGCCTGTCAAAGACGTTTCTGCCAATAGCACTTCTTCATCTAATGAAGCTTTGTACACTGAAAAATTTACAAAGTCAAGTTTGATTTTGGATATTGCCCACAATCTGTTTTGAGTCACACACACTAATTCTAGAATCACTCTTTGTAAGTAAATATATAGAGAGAGAGAGTGCGCGCGTGCGCGCGCAACTTTTGAATTCACATATTCTCTGATAATACACAGTCAAACATTAAGATCTGTAAAAGTGTAGATGCTGCTAAGAGAATAATAATAATATTTATTTACTGCAATTGGGTTGTTATCCAGTGGCAGTGGTTATTTTACATGTAAACGAAACATGAAATTGGTTACTACTAAATTTAAGTCGGGAGGGCTACATGAGAAGCATGTAATGGCAACTTGGAAGCTTGGGAACCATCTCAGCATTTGCTTTTCGGCACAGGGAAACCAAGAAA
>Ga0123355_10014189_pt1 | contig 12441 bp, 11 predicted proteins | sample TergutEmb28metaG_3_FD_89872 | JGI IMG/M metagenome (GOLD analysis project Ga0123355, IMG submission 89872) | Embiratermes neotenicus P1 segment gut microbial communities from Petit-Saut dam, French Guiana - Emb289 P1 | ecosystem: Host-associated > Arthropoda: Insects > Digestive system > Gut ...
GAAACGAAGACGTACAACGTGTGGGGGGAGCTGACGCGCGTGGTGAGGCCGGGCCTGACGGCGGACTACACGTACCGTGCGGACGGACTGCGTCACACGAAGACGGTGAACGGGGTGCGTACGACGCACGTGTGGGACGGCGCGCACATGGCAGCGGAGCTGAACGCGAGCGGCGTGGCAATCATCCGCTTCACTCGCGGGCGCGGCGGACGGCTAATCCACAGCCAGCACCACGGGTGGTACCTGCACAACGCGCGTGGAGACGTGGTGCAGCGCGTGAACGGCGCAGGCGCAGCGTGGCGGACGTACCGCTACACGGCGTTCGGGGCGGAGCTGAACCCCGTGGCGAACCCGAACCCGTTCCGTTTCGCAGGGGAGTATTACGACGCGGAGACGGGGCGGCTCTACCTGCGGGCGCGGTTCTACGCCCCCCGCCTTGGCAGGTTCACACAGCCTGACCCTTTCTGGGGCGTCGGCAATATGCTGTTCGGCAGCAGCCCGCACACGATGGGGCATGGAGTGACGAGGCCAGACCACTTGGCGATTATGCAGGCGGGGAATCTGTTTGTATATACGATGAACAACCCCGTGATGTGGATTGACCCTAGTGGGATGATTATACAATTGCCCAATAATGCCGATGATAGAAATGCAGTTTTGCAGAACTTGCAAGCACTCACAAGGGATGACATGACTTATATAGTGATCCAAAGCTCAAGGCGGCGATATATAGCAAGGTATACGATTGTCGACGGACGATCTGGTTTAAATAGCGGGACGCAGTTGATTAGAAATCTTCTAAATAGTAACGAAAGGGTTAGTATTCATGTTGATGACACTCGTCTAAGCGGAGTATTTGGCAATCCAACTAATGCTTGGTTCAACGGGACAGGGGCCAGCACTGCTGTGAGAATTAATCCTGATTTTAACCATGATGTATTGGTTCGATGCCCATTGACATTGATAGCATCCTATTCGACAACACCTACGCACATAGTTTTAGCTCACGAACTTATACACGCCGACAGAATGATGCGAGGAGTAGCCATTAGACCTGACGACATATTCAACCACCGTTATTTGACAGTACCCGGCAGAATCAGTATCTTCGGCCGGAGGATATTTGACTCTCATGGAAATCGATTAGTTATGAGGGAAGATATGGCAGTGATTGGATTGAGGTTTAACAATCCGGGAGATATAACCGAAAACATGATACGCGCAGAGCATGGTCTACCCTTGAGGGTGACACACTAATGAAAAAAATATATCTTATTATCTAACGAAGGATTTCGCCTCATTTTTGAACCGGGAAGCCTACACACCTATGAAATCCATACTGGCGCTCGCCTTGTCGATGGCCTGCTGGCTGACTCGGATATATTTCTGCGTGGTGGCGATGCTCGTGTGGTTGAGCAATTCCTTGACCAGCTCTAAGTTATGCTGGTTCTGCTCGTAGATGGTGGTCGCATATAATTTTCGGAAGCTGTGCGTGGATATGTTCACAAGCCCCAGGTAATCCGTGATAATCTTTAGCTGCTTCTATACAGCCCGAACCTTCACCTTGAAAAGTTTATCGGTCGGCGAGAGCGCATTCTCAATCGCGTAGTCCTTTATGTAGTCGAAGACGTTACGGTTAATCTCCCGATACTGGAGCTTGCCCGTCTTTTCCTCACTGCTTTCGAGCTTGCCGTTGCGGAAATTATTCACCCGGAGGTTAAGCACGTCGCCGATCCGCAAGCCAAGGCTGGCTTGCAGCTGTAAAGCGAGAGCGATTTGTTTGTTCGGTCTGAACACGCTCCCGTCGCTGTTTTTAAACCCGTTCAAAAACAGCCGTATAATTTCTTTGTACTCCCCAAGTTCGAGCGGTCTGGTAGCCATCGTAAAAATCCTCCCCATATTTTACTCTTCTACCTCATTATAGCACAAAGCACGTGTTTTGGCAACAGATTAGTTCGCGTTTTAACAAATTATTTACTTCTGAATTTCAAAAGTGCGGTAAAATGGTGGCTTTGTGGGAAAGTACGCGAATGGGGAATACGCGTACTTTTTACAAGGGAAGGGTGGGTGTCAGTGCATGGGGCGTTTGGCAATTAAAGGCAATTCTCCGCAAACAAAAAATTCCCGCTTTGTTCGCTGTTTTATAACGGACAACGCGGGGAGCCTTTTTTCATTATTGACCAGGGATGATCATTCCCTCACTCAGCTATCACGCTGTCAAGTGCCATTAATATAGCGAGAACTTTTTCTGGTTTCGCGCCGCCAGCTACGCCCGCCATGTTATACTCTTCGTTGATGCTCGGTTTTCTATCTTCGGTATTGAAAAACTTAAATGCTTTATCGCGTAATCATCTTCGGACATATTTTTCTGTATAGCTAAGAATGCCATATACCCGAGCGAAACCAAATGTGTTTTGGCTCTCATTTTGGCAGCCATTTTTTTCGTTTCCTTGTCTCCTTGTATTCTTTTTAGGAAAACCTCCATATATTTCAAAATCTTGACAAGTTCGTTCTTTTGTTCTTCGGTAACATCAATGGATTCGAGCAACAAAGAAGTATCTTTATCAAGAAGACTCTTATTCTCGTTATAACACACTACCCAAATACTCTTAACAATGTCCTCATCTGCAAATTTTGCCTTTGCTTTGTCAGTTACGCCCAGTTTCATCGCTTCGTGTTCACTGAGTTCTTGGAAAAGCTTACGGCTTTTAACCTTGATGCGGGAAATATCGGCTGCTGTCACAGGGTTGCCGAGATTTATGCGCGTAAAAAACTCCACTTTGTTATCGATGGACATATCATCGAAACTGTATATCAAGAGACCGTATTGTTTTATCGTGTCTTGGAATTCTTCCGGCAAAGCGTCAAATTTTAATTTAGCAATCTCAACGCGGTTTCCCTCGCGGTCGATTACGGATTTTGTGTTCTTGTGCAGTTTATGACCGCCCTTGACGAAATTAAGCAGCGCATGAGATCGTTGTTTGCCATCCAGGCATTCGTATTTACCGTCCGAAGTCTTGTTGAAATATAATACGCCTGTTGGCCACTCCATCAGAATCGTTTGAATAAGGTTGCTGCTTCGAACGGCATCCCACACGAACCCTCTTTGTATATTCGCATCGAAATCTATCTCAGCGTTTTCCATCCTCCGTATGAGTAACGCTATGTACTGCTAATGCCACTCCTGCCAAAATCATCATCTTGCCCTTTTGTTTGTTTATACGCAGGCTCATGCCTTTTACACAAATCAAGGTCAACGCTGAGAAAAGCAGCCGACTGGATGCTATTATCAAGGCAGGTTGTCCTATGATTGACACCAACGGAGCTGCGAACCCAAAAAGTAAAATGCCTCCATGGATATACATGAGATGCTTGCGATAATTTAATCTATTTAGATTATCTGGGTGTATAGACATAATTTACTTCTCCTATCTTCTTAATATACTTATTCAGATGAAGCCGGACACTTCGCTGTTTGTAGCGAGGCGTACGGCTTGACACGTCGGTAGAGCTTTCACTCCAAGGAGCGCAGTATTTACTCACAGTAAGTTAGACAGCGGCATCCAAAATTCTATCCCGGTGAGAAAATGATGATATATTCGGTTGCCAATCTTTTAAGTTCCAATACCACGAATCCAATGCTGTCAAGGCCCATAGCGTTTTTCCTACCTTTTCAAAAAGCTCTCTAAATTCCTCAACTTCTGCTTGCCGTTGCTTTTCTGTTTTATCGATATACATTGCATTCGCTCGCAACTCCCAATATTTCTCTCTTTCGAGGTTTTTCCCATTGAATACAATATGCTCGCCTGGCATAACTTTTTTTATCCCTTCAAATATCGTGTTGTTATCATCAACAAACCTATAGCGCAGAATGTCGTCTACTGCTGAAAATGATATACTCGGCTTTTTATCCAAAACACAATAAATTGATTTTATTTCGGATGCAAAAATAAATACACCGTCTTGTATAGCATAGTATAACGGCTTAATTCCTAATTGATCTCGCCATATCTCATCAATATTAGACGAAAGAAGAATGTCACTATTTAAGCATATCAAAACAAGGAGTGTTAAAATTTTTAATCGCATAGGATTTTTTCTATAACTATAAACTGTTTGTAAACCTTCAATCCAAACAAATATTTCTTGTTTTGCGCCGTCAAAACATAGTCAGGCGCACAGCATCTGCCATTTTACCAGCAAATTGAGAGACCCATCGTAAAGTATGGATTCTTCACGATTACAGCAAGTATCTCATCTCAATTAAACTATTACTTCAAAAATCTTTTTCCCGTCAACATCAACCCAATCGGATTTACGCTCTTTATTTTTTTCTAAACGGAAATCGAATATCAAGAGATAGCCTTTGTTTGATTTTTTCGTTTCCATATAGCCTAAAAGCTGCTCATACGCTTTTTCTTCGGCTTTCTCGCCTTTCCATATTTTCAGCTCTATTATAAACTGTTCGCGCCCGAAATCTACAACAATGTCCATGCGGTAATCACTGATTTCTGACTCTACATGATAAAACCCATCTCCGTTTATCAATGGCTTCAGGTATGACAGAAATAATAATCTTCCGTGGCGTTCTAAAAAATCTATATCTTTCTTGGAGAACAGCTCGCTGTAATGCTCCGCGAATTTACGCAGGCACATCTCCATATCGAACTGACCGTTTTGAATTACGCTGCGTTTTACAGTGCCGAGTCCACCACTGTTCTCTTCTTTGATTTGCTGCAAAATAAAATAATTGTATATCCGCAGCTCAAATATTTTATTCGAGAGCTTGGTTTTACCGTCCATGTTTTTCAGGAAGCCGAACATACGGCCCAAGTTTATAATTTCGTCGTCTACGCCAAATGGTATCTCTTTGCCGATAAACAACACTTCATATAAAATTTCGCGCAACTTTTCATGATTACGGATATTTTTAAACATGTCGTCAAACAAAGTGTTGTCTTCGTCTAATATTAGACTGACCGCCTCCTGCACTCCTTCGATAGTCCATTCTTTATTGAGTTTTTCGTCGATACGCTGGCAAATTCTCGAAACCAGAAACGGATATCCGCTTGTATATCTGAAAATATCTTCCGCGATTTCCGATATATCCATGCCTGTATTGTGGTCTGTTTCGTATTCACGCAGCATTGTTTCGATTTCTGCGGGGTTGAACGACATATCGACTTCAAAATCCGCCGCTATATTCCACGGTGAGTTATATAATTTATTTTCTGTTTCAGTCGGAACATACAATCCCTCGGCTATCATCTTTAGCTTAATATTTTTTATGTCATATACCCCGGCGAGAATGACACTATGAAAAGTATGATCCCTGCCCGCTTTTCGCGACAGAAATTTATCTCTGAGCATATCTATAAAATGCAAAAAAACACGATTATTGCTTGTTCTGTCGACTTCATCTATTATCAGCACAAGTTTCTTTCCCTCACACATATTGCTTATATGACGGCTAAGTTCATCGAAATCGCTTACACCACAGTCATTCCATTTTCCGACATATTCCTGCGGCACTGATGTAAACCGCAATGCTCGCGCCACTTGTTTTATAAATGTCTGACAGAATAATTCAGATGATGAGAAACTTTCATCACCAATTCCCTGAAAACTGAGCGAAACAGCTATATATTCATCTGCTAAAACCTTGCATAATTCATTTAAAGTCGTTGTTTTGCCATACTGTCTGGCGCGGTTTATCGTGAAATAACAGCGCCTGTCTATAAGCTGCTTTATTTGCTTTATCTTACCGCTTATGTCAACCATGTAATCCTCTTCAGGCGTACATAAGCCAGTCACATTGAATCTACGCATATCCTGCCTCCCGGTCTTTATTTTTTATAAAATTTATCAAAAGGGAATTTATTTTTTACTACGCATTCATTCATGAAATCCCTTAGAAAAAGACTCATTGATAGATTATATTTACTGCAAGCTTCAGAGAATCTTTTTCGCAATTCGCTGTCCATAGTAATACTGATACGGGTTAAATTATCATTTTCACTATACATATCTTGGTCTGCGATATTATAAGGCGCAACACCGTTTTCTAAACAATAATGAACGAAAATTCTTACTGCTTCGCTAACAGTAAGCCCTTTATTCTTGCAAAATTTCTGAAAATCCGTTTTCAATATATTACTAATGCGTACCATTAAATATTTATTTTCGTTACTCATACAACATAAATCTCTCCTTGCAACTTTATTTTCCATGCGCACGGTGCGTAAAAACTTTACATTATTTGCTAAATATTTACGCACCGTGCGTAAGTATTTAGCAATATTTTACATATATTTGCGCACGGTGCGTAAAATATTATTTAGAAACTCAACGTAAACATCATCAAGATTATTTGCCTTTGAAATACCCTGCATTTCATTAATCACGTTTTCAAAAGTTTCCTTAAGGCTGCCAATTATTAATTCCGCATCTTCTTTGCCGCCGCTAAACGAGTCAGCATTAATAAAACTATTAATATTTTTAAGATGCACTATAATCTCCTGCCTTTGCCTTGATTTCTTTGATTTTTTATCCTCTGTTTCTATAACGTCTTCCGTATTTTCGCCGTCCTCATTATTATCATTTTCGCTTTTATCTATAGGAATATCGTCATGGGTAGAACCGATTACCTCGTCAGTTCTATCGTCCGCGCTTTCGTCCAAAGACTCTTTATGCTCTTCCTCTCTACCTTTTATCGAATCATCTTCTGATTCTCCACTATCATCAATAACATTGACAGGAATGTCGGAAATAGCCTCTTGGTAAGTGCGCTTGCCGTCCCTGTAAGCTTTGACAATTGTAAGAATCATATCCCGGCTTAAACTGGCACCGCTATTTAAACACTCAGTCATCATAGAATAAATTTCCTCTTGCTCTTCCAGTTGATGCGACGCCAAAGGAAAAACTCCTGATATACTGGCAACCTCATCGCGAATCATGTCCCAAACAGGAAGAATTATTCTATTCATCGCAGTATAACGGTCTACCTGCGATATACTTATTCCAAGCCGCTTCGCAATTTCCTGCTTATGATTACCTGCAAATTTAATCTGATTTAAATATGCCTCGTGCATTTTAATACGCTTCGGCATTAAAAGAGGGTCTTTTGAACTATCGCGGTGACTGTTCGACAGCAGCGCATAATTATAAATTTCCGATTCCGATTCAAATTTTCTTGCGATACACGGAAAAATTTCTATACCGCACTTTACCCCTGCCGCTCTGCGCCTGTGTCCGCTTACAATCATAAATTTACCTTCCGGCTGTCCGTAATCCGTTACTTCTATGGGGTCTGAAAAAACGCCCAGCTCTTTTATGCTGTTCTCTATATCAGCCGTATTCTCTATATCTTCTTGATTTTTAGGATAATCAAGCAAATCTGTATTCGCTATGTTTATTAACGTATAAACATTGGCTTTTATCGCGCTGTTTTCCGCTACTTCCTCAAATTTTTTATTTAACTTTTCAAATTTATTTTTCGGCATACCATTTCCCCCCTTATTTAGCGGTTATAAATTTATTCATGCGCTTAACCATTTCGGATACAAGCCTTTCATAGGCTTTCGTGGTTTTAGATTTTTCTTTAAAATAACTTAAAGGTCTTCCGTACAAAATACTTTCCCTTGCGTCGGCGGCAAGCGGAATCTGAACGTCGATAAAAGTATTAAATTTTAATAGCTGTGTTCTTATATATTTATCGACCATACAATTTCCCATATAACGCGCAAGATATACACCCAAAATGTTAAGGCTCGGATTTGACTCCCTTGCTTTATCAATCGTGTTAATAATATGGTCATACCCTCTAACGCTGAAAACGTCGGATGAAAAGGGAACGATAACATAATCGACAATATAAGAAAAACAAATATTATTTAATACTTCGTTTGAGGGAGGCATATCGACAAGAAGCCATGTATAACCCTGCCTTTCTATAAATTCGTTAAGGCTATGCCCAAACGCTTCGGCGTCAATTTTTTCAAGAAGTTTTTCGTCTTTAAGAAGAATATCACTTATCATACAATCAACATTGTAATACCATGGGTTAGCATTCCCTCGATGCTGAAACAACGCTTGTTGTGTCGCTTCGTCGGCAGTTGCCGAGCCCCTCATAAAATCAAGTACGGTCTGCTTGGGCATTTCAGTATTTTCCAACAAAATTTCAGTAGTATTGCATTGTTTATCAATGTCTATAACCAAAACTTTCTCGCCGGATTTTGAAAGAACCCCCGCAACATGGAATATAGATGTGGTCTTGCCGCAACCACCTTTCCCGTTAATAAACGCTATTTTTCGTGCCATATAACTCCCCCCTTCAAAAAATAATATTCCTCGTTCTTATATTATACACCATAGTGCATGATTTGTCAATCGTTTGTGCATTATATATAAAAAATATTTTCTGAATACATGTAAAATGCTGTAAAATTTTTACGCACGGTGCGTAGATTATTGAAATTAATTACCATTTTTTACGCACGGTGCGTAAATGTTAAGAATAATTATATCATAAAAACCTTGAAAAATTAATCTTTTTGTGGTATATTTATATTTAGAAAATATTTATAAACATTAGACTGACGCTATGCTTTAACTTCTCCAGAAAGGAAGCGCACGTATGAAACAACCAAATATATCGAATAACCATCTTATTACTAACTTAACAGATGATGAGCTCCAAGAAAAGACTTTAGATTCGGAAATATTTAAAGCCGCTATTGAATATATTATGAAAGAGAAACCGGAGTTTAGAGAAAAGAACCTTGTCGAACTCAATGATAATGTCGAATTCCAACGATTACTTCAGGAATATATGACAGATCCCCCTCTATCATCAACGAACTTTGAAACGCTGAAATCAATAAAAAAAGTAAGTTCTAATTTAAGTAGCAATGCCGTACTGATAACAGATAAGGAGTATAAACACGCTCTAACTCCCTATAAGAATCCTCACGCCTATATTCAGCAGCTTGACGAAAATTTTATCCAGCAGTTGAATTTTAACCCCGATAACGGGACCATGAATATTAAGGGGAATTTATTAGAGCCTATAACATTACAGGACTTTAAAACGCGCTCAAATTTAAAAGAGCTTGATTTGCCGCTTCTGCGAAGTCTTTATACAATTATATACTGTTACGCCAATAAAATCGACACTAACACGGTAACAATATATATGCCCACTTTAGCCAAGCATCTGGGTATAAACTTAAGAGGCGACAGACCCGCTGATTTGTTTGCAAAAATTAAAGCTTTTGACAATGTAATAGGCGTTCTGAATAACGGCAGTTTTTATCGTATGCTAAATTTCGTAGGGTACAACCAGGAAACTAATTCAATAACCTTCGGCAGCCCATATATGAACAGGATTTTGAAAGCTTTACACGAATCCAACACTATCACCCCTAAAAAGGGCGAGCCTTATTTGAATCCGCACCACAGTTATTTAATCCATGGAACTATCGCGAACGAAAGAAACAAGCCTGCGATTGAGATAGTAAACATTATCGTTACTCTGCTGCACCAAAGAGGCGTGGATAAACCGCCCAAAGAAAACTTGACAGCCAATGAGATTAAAAAGGTTGTAAAGCAAACTATCCGAGAAGAACTTGGTAATGCAGAAAATAATAATAGCGACGGCGAGCAAGTAATCGTAACAAAAATGCACAAAAAAACAAGCTCGATAATCGAAGAGATACCCTTATTAACCGAGGCTTTAGAAAAGCCCACTATTGATAAGAAAACAAAACTGCCCAAGACAAAACCACCTAAAGACAAAAACAGAATTTTAGAGAGAGCTTTCAGCGGTGCTTATGATTTGCTCAGAACCAAAACAGATGTTTATAAATATTATAAAAATTTAAAAATAACTGAAATAATTCCAACCGTAAGTATATTAGATTACGCAATAGAAATCTCTCATGAAGGCATAAATGAAGACTATAAAAACACTTAAAATTACCCCATATTTCCCTCCCATATTTTACAACTACGTCAGTTCGGACACTTTTTGAAAAAGTGTACGAACTGACGTAGTTTAGTGTACGAGCTGACGTAGTTAGTGTACGAGCTGACGTACCCCCCTGCTCAACACCCATGGTAAAATGGGCGTTTTTTACCACTTTTTTTTCCTTAATAATATTAGTAAATTAAATTATACTAATATCAGAGTCCGTCCCCGCTTGACGCGGGACGGCTCTTCCTGTATAATTGCCTATAAAATAAAAAAAACGATTGGGCTGGGATTAGAACTCAGGATTAGTATAATTAGTTTAGTTTAAATTCCGCCAAAACGAACAAAAGTTCAAACAGGAATTTGGAGGCGCAACCATGGACAGAAACAAAGCAAAAGAAACGGCGAAACTCAGATTAGAAGAGTACCTCAACATCATTACGACGAAGCAGGGCCGCAAATATGTTTGCCCTTTTTGCGGCAGCGGAACCGGTCCGAACAAGACGCCTGCCGGCAACCTGACCCCCGACAAGCAACGCTTCCATTGCTTCAGTTGCAGTTTTAACGGCGACATATTTGATATAGTCGGAAAAATAGAGGGCATCGCCAATAATGCTGAGATATTTAAACGTGTCTACGAGATGTTTGGCTTACAAACAGGCGAGCTTCCGCGCTCCAACCGATTTAATGCCGCTAAAAATCCTGTATCGTCTTTAAAGGATTATACTCAATATTATAAGCAATGCCACGGCAGAGCAGGAGAAACTGATTATTTTTCTTTTAGAGGCTTGAGCGATATGACCGTGAAGCTCTTTAATTTAGGCTACGACCCGCAATGGAGAAGTCTGAAAGCATTAAGCACGGGCAAGAATCCGCCTGCTTCTTCAAGGGTTATCATTCCCACAAGCAGCCGGAGTTATGTGGCCAGAGCTACCGACCCTGACGCTGACCCGAAATTCAAAGCAATCAAAGAAGGTCCGGCTGAGATATTCAACCCGAAAGCCTTACAGGGAACCAACCCTGTTTTTATAGTGGAGGGGGAGTTCGACGCTCTCTCTGTTATAGAGGCCGGCGGCCAATCTTTATCGCTGGGCAGCACGAGCAACAAGAGAAAGCTCATAGAGCTGCTGACTGCTCAAACGCCGTCAGCGCCGCTTATTTTATCGCTCGACAACGACGAGGCAGGGCGCAAAGCGCAGGCTGAAATGGCAGACGCTCTAAAAGGGCTCAAAATAGCGTTTTTAGAGGCGGATATTAACGGAGGGTATAAAGGACCCCAACGAACACCTTACAAGCGACTCTGAAGCATTTAGAAGCGTTATACGCGATACGAGCAACTATGCTGTCGTATATGCTTTAGAAACTGACCAAGCAGAGAAGCAAAAATATATAAACGGAACGTCTGTGACCTCAAAGATTGATTCTTTTACGGGACAAATCAAAGCAAGCGTAAACACCCCAGCTATACCCACAGGCTTTACAGAGCTTGACAGATTATTAGACGAGGGGCTGTACGAGGGGTTATATATTTTAGGGGCTATCTCGTCGTTAGGCAAGACGAGCTTTATCTTACAGGTAGCCGACCAGATAGCGCAGCAAGGACAGGATGTGCTCATATTCAGCCTAGAAATGGCTATGACCGAGCTGATGGCTAAAAGTATCAGCCGATTGACTTTTCGGGAAACAGGTAGCAGGGAGAAATCTAAAACAACGCGGGGCATAACGTCCGGCAAGCGGTACGAAAATTACAGCATGGGCGAGCGTGAGCTTATAACGCAAAGCATCGAAAAATATTCAAGCTACACAGACCATTTGTTTATTTACGAGGGCATGGGGGATATAGGGGCAGGGCAGATTAGAGAAATAGCGGAAACACATATCAAGTCAACGGGCAATAAGCCTGTGATTGTGATAGATTATCTGCAAATATTAGCTCCGTTTGAGCCGAGGGCTTCGGACAAGCAGAACACTGATAAAGCAGTCTTTGAGTTAAAGCGGTTAAGCCGGGACTTCAAAATTCCTGTTATCGGCATATCGAGCCTTAACCGTGAAAACTATAATTCCGCTATAAATATGTCGGCGTTCAAGGAATCCGGTGCTATTGAGTATAGCTCTGATGTTTTATTAGGTTTGCAGCTTGTTGGAGCTGGAAAGAAAGACGGGTTCGATGTGAACGCGGAAAAGAAAAAGGAGCCGCGCGAGATAGAGCTGAAAATACTGAAAAACCGCAACGGAGCGACGGGCGACAGCATAACGTATGACTATTACCCGATGTTCAATTATTTCAAGGAAACAGGTCAGAAAAAATCGGCTGCCGCTATCTTACATATATCGGTTACCGACGCGCTCGGGAATACAATATCATACGAGTATGATTTGAGAGGACGCATCATCTCTATGACCGATGCGCGAGGCAACACATGGCGTTATGAATATGACGCGGAGGGGTGGCTGATTGGCGTGACCGATCC
>Ga0123355_10014191_pt1 | contig 12440 bp, 5 predicted proteins | sample TergutEmb28metaG_3_FD_89872 | JGI IMG/M metagenome (GOLD analysis project Ga0123355, IMG submission 89872) | Embiratermes neotenicus P1 segment gut microbial communities from Petit-Saut dam, French Guiana - Emb289 P1 | ecosystem: Host-associated > Arthropoda: Insects > Digestive system > Gut ...
TGATGTTTTGTTGCAGTTAACTGTGTGATGGCAGGACGGTGGATGTATTGATTTTAATGGTTTCCCGCAGTTAGCTCCGTGAGGTGAGGATGATGGATGTAATGTTTGTGATGGTTTGTTGGAGTTAATTGTGTGAGTGCAGGACGGTGGTTTTAATGGTTGTTATGGTTTGTTGGAGTTAACTTTGTGGGGCAGGACCGTGGATTTAATGGTTGTGATGATTTGTTGGAGTTAACTGAGTGAGGGCAGGACGATGGATGTAATGGTTGTGATGGTTTGTTGGAGTTAATTGTGTGAGTGCCGGACGGAGGTTGTAATAGTTTTGAGGAGTTAACTGTGTGAGGGTAGGACGTTGGATATAATGGTTGTGATGGTTTGTTCGAGTTAACTTTGTGGGGCAGGACCGTGGATTTAATGGTTTTGATGATTTGTTGGAGTTAACTGTGTGAGGGCATGACGGTGGATGTAATGGTTGTGATGGTTTGTTGGAGTTAACTGTGTGAGGGCAGGACAGTGGATGTAATGGTTGTGATGGTTTGTTGGATTTAAATGTGTGAGGGTGGGACGGTAAATATCGTGCTGTGATGGTTTGTTGGAGTGAATTGTGTGAGGGGAGAGTGGTGGATGTAGTGGTTGTGATGGTTTGTAGAAGTTAATTGTGTTAGGGCAGGACGGTTTATGTAATGGCTGTGATGGTTTGTTGTAGTTAACTGAGTGAGGGCAGGACGGTGAATATCGTGCTGTGATGGTTTGTTAGAGTTATTTGTGCGGGGGAGGATGGTGGATTTAGTGGTTGTGATGGTTTGTTGGAGTTAATTGAGTGAGTACAAAACGGTTTATGTAATGTTTGTGATGGTTTGTGAAGTTAACTGTGTAAGGGCAGGACGGTGAATATCGTGCTTTGATGGTTTGTTGGAGTTAATTGTGTGAGGGGAGGATGGTGGGTGTAGTGGTTGTGATGGTTTGTGGGAGTTAACTGAGTGAGGGCAGGATGGTGTAAATAATAGTTTTTATGGTTAGTTGGATTTAACTGTTTGAGGGCAGGACGGTGGACGTAATGTTTGTGATATTTTGCTGGAGTTAACTGTTTAAGATCGGGCAGTGAATGTATTGTTTTGATAGTTTACGGGAGTTAATTATGGAAATTAGTAACTTTATTTATCGGTTAATATATTTTAGGAACTGATCATTCAGTCGTGATTATTTGTGTAATTTTTTAAGTGTGTGTGTATAAACATATATATGTATATATACATTTCCATACATACATATATATTCATACATAGTTGTGTACACTCTGTGTACAATTCAACGCACTTCTGTAGTTTTCCAGATTTAGAAATGCACACAATAACACACCATGAGGGGAACAAGAACGTTGGAAAAAGCCTAATACAGATTGTCCAGTACACAGTAGTAATAGGAACATAAAAATAATATTTCCGTACATAAATTTCAATATACAATTACAAATAATATATATAATTTTATTTTTAATGCAACAAATAATTTGAACAATCATTAAAATATTTAAATAAAAAGAGACAGAATGAAAGGATTTTGAACCACAATTACCCTTTACAAACCACAATATAAGCTATTTGCTCTGTGCCATACGGTTCACATACACCTTTTCACCACACAACACACAGCTCACTGTACATATGTACATGATCCATCTATCCTCTGGCTCCGTTGTTGGTTTCTTCATGCAGTATAGTTAGTTTATCCCCTACTTCACAATTCATACATACATGTATATATGTACCATTCTACATATGATCTTAATACCATCTTCAAATAGGTGCATAATGAACTTTTACGACACTATTTAGTGCTTCTGTGGAACTGCAGTTACACAAACACTGTACTTCAGTCTGTATTGTGCACAGTGTTGCAGTGAAACTGACGAAGTATTTTTTTTACAGAATTAACATTAAATGCAATTTGCCCAAGAAAGAATAATGCTTCTTGTATATGACATACAGTACAATTAACAATAACCATTACAATAACTGTATATTCCATACCACTAATAAACTCCTGAATCAACATTCTCTGACTGTCATTGCAACAAACAGCACTCTGCCCCTTACTAACAACTTAACACAGTGCACTGTTGGTGCTAAGATTGCTCCATTCTCTACAATACAGTTGCAGTCTGTGCACAGTGACCTTAATGAGGACATTTTTTATACACTTTACTAACTAAATATGTACAAATGCTTTATGCAACAGCAAGTGAATTCTCAACACTGCACATTGTTACATACAGTGAGAAATCGAAACAACAAACCTATCCTACACTTAACATTCTTTATCATGACCTGCAGTAAGTGTGTAAAATATGTCTTTGTTCAAAAGGGAATTACAACTACTTGTAAACTACAAAATATTTACAAAGAAGGATGTAAATTATCAATGAGCTACTGAATGTGAATTGGCGACTGTTTGAAAAATCAGCACCCAATTTAACACAGCCCCAACACTTCCCTCTCCACTCAAACTAACTCCCTCAGCCACTGTTCACTCAACAAACCCGGTCTGCTCACTCAATAACAGCACACTATTTGGTACCGTCTGATGGGCTGACGGAAGGCCACTTCTTTCAGTTGTGTTGTGGCTTTGGCTACGAGCAGTGCTGCATTACAGCTGGATGGTAATCTGAGTGATAGCTTTATATTGAAAGGAGGGCTGGACAATGACACCACGTGAGCCAACTTACAGCAGGTAGGGTGGGAAATGTTGGGGTTAAAGAACTTGAAACAGCACAGTGTTATGATCACAGCAGCACACAGTAGCAGTGATACAGCATATAGTGCACACATTTATGAACACTGCAGCACACTGTGGCAGTAATACCGCATTTATTGCACACCGTTATGAACACATTATCACAGAGTGGCAGTAATACAGAATATATTGCACACCATTATGAACACAGCAGCACAAAGTGGCAGTAATACAGCATATAGTGTACACCTTTATGAACACAGCAGCACACTGTGTCAGTAATACAACATATAGTGCGCACCATTATGAACACAGCAGCACACTGTGGCAGTAATACAGCATATAGTGCACACCTTTATGAACACAGTAGCACACAGTTCCAGTAATACGTCATATAGTGTATACCGTTATGAACACAGCAGCACAGCGTAGCAACAATATAGCATATAGTGCACACCGTTATGAACACAGTAGCACACAGTGCCAGTAATATAGCATATAGTGCACACCGTTATGAACACAGTAATACAAAGTGGAAATAATACAGCTTATAGTTTACACCTTTATGAACACGGCAGCACAGATTGGCGCTGTGCAGTTCATTTTAACATGGCCATAGCATTTAACAGCGTGGTTTTCCATTGGACTATAGAAATGCTGTTCATGTCGAAACAGGTCACGCACTGACCCTTCCATTTGCACTGGTTCACCACCCTCACCTAGGATATCGATCAGGCAGTTCTCAGCATGATAATACTGGTCAAGCACTGTGATCAATTGTGTTCTGTTTCACCACCCCTCACAACCCGCCAACGCCATATGGCTATACAACCGATCCGCTTACCACTGCACACTGACGGCTTTCTCTTGCAAATGCACAAACACAAGCACTGTCCCACACAGTCCCACCGTTCCACACAATTACCTCAGTCAAGCCGTCTCCCATTGTGCCACTCTCGCCGTGACATACAGCCAGAACAACATTCAGAACCCAACATTTCCATTACTTCAGTATCTTTGAACAATTCGCTGTAGCATGTAAATTGTCAGTCAGCTGCTCAAGTGGTTACGTAAGGCATAGTTCGGCTGGAAAGTTTGACAAATGCTGCGTCAGTACTGTAAAAACGTTCAGTTTTTCTAATTAACTTGGAGTTTTTGACAAACCCTGAGGCAGGTTACCATTTCTTACACCGGGCAAGCAGAAGATTATCTTACTAATTTGGGTTCCGTTTTTTCCCCACTCCCACACTCTCTCTAACAACCCATTTTTTCAATGCTCTGCGGTCACTTGCCAGACGGTCTGATCTGTACCACATTCAACATTCAGTCTCTCAGTCGCTACATTCTTTGTAGCCAATTCCTGTAGCTGCTGTCATAATTCTGTGTCGCCCTTCCTTGCCGCCACGTGCCAGGTGTTTCGATCTGAATCAATTCTGGCTTACAAAAATTTATTAATTATTTCCTCTGGGGTTAGAACTACTTTACCCCACTTCCATAATATGTCTAGTACCTCCTGTTTAGAACTGCCACGTGTCCTGCAGTTTGTCCGTATTTATTTTTGGTTAACAATAAACAGTTATTTACCTATTCTTGGGGTTAGTTGCTCTTGAGCCCATTTCCACAATCCCTCTAATGACTCTACCTTGTCTCACAATGATGCGTTATGCTATACAGTCTGATTTCTATCATCTTTGGCTAACAACAATTTATTATTTAGTTTCCCTGTGGACAGTTCCACTTTAGCCCACTCCCATAATTTCGTTAAGCACTCCGTTTTGCTCCACTCCGCTACCAAAAGCCACACACAATTTTTCGATTTTCTTTGACTAGAAATAATTTATTTTTTAACTCCTTTGCGGTTAGATTCACTTTAGCCCACTTCCATATTTTGTCTAATGACTCTGTGTTGCCCATTTTTCCTGCCCTGTGCAAGGCTTTTTTTTTTGCTTATCGCCTTTACCTAACAACAATATATTACTTAGCTCTTGTGTGGTTAGTTCCTCTTAACCCCACTCCCACAGTATATAAAACACTTCTGTATTTTTCGCCTCTGCTGCATCCTACCAGGCGGTTCATCCCATTAAGTGTTTCTCTAAGAACAAAGTTTGTTTCAACTCGCCCGTGGTGTGTCTCTGTTTAGCACACTCCCACAGCTTCTCTAATACCCTTACACTACACAGTTTTGCCACCACGTGCCAAGCAATTCGTTCCGTATTATCTTTGGTTACCAATAACGTATTTCTTGGCTCCTGCGGCGTTAGTTCTTCATTATCACACTCCCTCAGATTGCTAATGCCTCTAATTTGACCTTCGCTACTGCCAAATGCCAAGCGGTATGCCTGTTTTTATTATTTCATTCCATAGTCACTCTAATAACTGTATGATCCCCAGTAATGGTGCGTAATGCAAGAGCATGTGTTCTCTGTCATTTTTGGCTAACAAAAATTTACTATTGCACTCGTCTGAACTCAGTTTCTCTGTAGCTCATTCACAAACTTCCTGAAATAACTGTCAATTGCCCACTAACGCTGCTACTTGCCAGTCGGTATATTCTCTATCTGCCTTCGCTAACGTCAACATATCCTTACAAACCTCTGCGGTTACAATCTCCTTAACCCACTCCCACAGTTTTCGTAAATCTTCTAGTGTGCATCCTCTGCTGCCCTGTGACAGGCCGTCCATAACTTAATGTTTTGGCTAAAGACAAACCGTTATTAAGTCCTTTTGTATTATTATCCATTACACTATTGCCAAAATTTCGGTATTATGTGTAGTTCATAAATATTTGCTGCCAATCCTTGGCGGTAATTTCACCGTCGTCTATGCTTCAAAATTTTTATTTAATTCCTTTTGTTTTAGTACCTCTTTAGCCCACTCCCACACTTCAAGGAATAACTTTATTTGACCCTATTGTGATGCCATATGTCAGGCGTTCCTCTCATATATGTATTTGACTAATAAAATGCTATTTAACTCCTATGGCGTTAATAGGTCTTTAGCCCACACACACAGTTTGTGTAACAAATCTACTTTACCCTTCTGTTACGCTATGTGTCAGACGATCTTTCCATTGTGGTGTTTGGCTACAAATATGCTATTTAACTCCACTGGTGTTAATAGGTATTTAGCCCACTCCCACAGTTTGTTTAATACCTCTGTCCCTTCTCTGATGTCATGTTTCAGGCGGTCTTTCTACAGTTGTCTTTGGCTAAGAACATGCTATTTAACTCCTCTGGTGTTAACATGTCTTTAGCCAACTCCCACAATTTGTGTAATAACTTTAATTGGCCCACTTCTATTACCATGCGATACTCTCATTCCTAACTTCGGCTAAGAACATGCTATTTAAAGCTCTATTTGACCATTCTGTAATGTCGTGTGCAAGACGGCCTTCTCTCATAATTCTTTGGCTAAGAAAATGCTATTTAACTCCTCTGGTGTTAATACGGTTTAGCCCACTCCCACAGTTTGTGTAATATCCCTAATTGACCCTCCTCTAATGTCATGTGTCAGGCCGTCTTCCCTTTCGTATCTTTGACTAAGAACATGCTATTCCATTTCCTGGTGATAGTAACTTTTCAGCCAAATCCCACAGTTTGTTTAACAGCTCTATTCGGCCCCTCTCTGATGCCATGTTCCAGGCAGTCCTTTCGTATTTGGTTTTGGTTAAGAACATGTTACTTAACTCCTCTGGGGTTAACAAATTATTAGCCCACTGCCACATTTGGTTTAATAGCTCTAATTGGCTTACATCTAATGCCATGTGCCAGACGGTCCTCTCATTCCAACAATTGGCTTAAAACTTAATATTTAACTCCTCTGATGTTAGTAGACTTTTGGCCCAATATCACATTTTGTGTAATACCTCTAATTGGCCCTTCTCTGATGCCATGTGACAGATGGTCTTCTCATTCCAATAACTGGCTTAAAACATGCTATTTAACTCCTCTGGTGTTAGTAGCCTTTTAGCCCAATACCACATTTTGTGTAATAAATCTAATTGGCCCTGCCATGTGCCAGGCGATATTTCCATAGGGGTCTTTGGCTAAGAACATGCCTTTTATCTACTCTGGTGTTAATACGTGTTTCATCCTCTCCCACAGTTTGTAAAACACATTTATTTGACCATTCGGTGACGCCATTAACATGCGGTTCTCTCAGATTTATCTTTGGCTAAGAACATGCTATTTATCTCCTCTTTTGTTAATATCCCATTAGCCCAATTCTACAGTGTTTGTAATACCTCTGTTTGTCCTCCTTCATTTGCTATGTGCCTAGTGGTCCTCTCGCTTTCGTCTTTGTCTAAGAAAGAGTTTTTTAATTCCTCTGGTGTTAATACGTATTTAGCACACTCCCACAGTGTGTGAAACAAATCTATTTGACCATTCTGTGATGCAATGTGCCATGCGGTCTTCTCGGATATATCTTTGGCTAAGAACATGCTTTTTAACTCCTCTGATGTTAGAATCTGTTTAGCCCACTCCCACAGTTTGGGTAATAAACCTATTTGACCCTTCTCTGATACTATATGCCAGGCGGTCCTCTCATATCCATCTTTGCCTAAGAACACGCTTTTTAACTCCTCTTGTGTTAGTATTTCTTTAGACCACTCCCACAGTTTTTGTAATATCACTATTCGACCCTTCTCTGATGCTATATGCCAGGCGGTCATCTCATATCCATCTTTACCTAAGAACATGCTTTTTAACTCCTCTGGTGTCAGTACCTCTTTAGCAGACTCCCACAGTTTGTATAATACCTTTATTTGACCCTTCTTTGATACTTTATGCCAGGCGGTCCTCTCATATTCATCTTTGCCTAAGAACATGCTTTTTAACTCCTCTGGTGTTAGTACCTCTTTAGCCCACTCCCACAGTTTGTGTAATACTTCTATTTGAATCTCCTCTAATAATGTATTCCAGATGGTAAACTCATTTCCATCTGAGTCAAAGGGAAAGCTATTTAACTCTTCTGGTGTTTGTAACTCTTTAGGCCATTTCCCCAGTTTGTTTGTTACGTCTATTTCAAGCCCCTCTGATGCTTTATGCCAGGCGGTCTTCTCATGTCTATCTTTTCCTAAGAACATGCTTTTTAACTCCTCTGGTGTTAGTACTTTTTTAGCCCAATCCCACAGTTTGTGTAATACCTCTATCTGGCCCTCGTGTGATGCTATATGCCAGGCGGTCCTCTCATCTCCATCTTTGTCTAAGATCATGCTTTTTAACTCCTCACTTGTTAGTACCGCTTTAGCCCAATCCCACATTTTGTGTATTAACTTTCCTTTTCCATTCCCTGCTGCCATGTGCCAGACGGTCCTCTTATATTTATCTTTGTTTAAGAACATGCATTTTAACTCCTCTGGTGTTTTTACCTCTTTAGCCCACTCCCACAATTTGTGTAATACCTCTATTTGGCCCTCTTGTGACGCTATAAGCCAGGCGGTCATCTCATCTCCATCTTTGTCGAAGATCAGGCTTTTTAACTCCTCTGGTGTTAGAACATCTTTAGCCCAATCCCACATTTTGTGTATTAACTCTACTTTTCCCTTCCCTGCTGCCATGTACCAGACGGTCCTCTTATATTTATCTTTGTTTAGGAACATGCCTTTTAACTCCTCTGGTGTCAGTACCTCTTTAGCCCACTCCCACAGTTTGTGTAATAATTCTATTTGACCCTTCTTTGATACTTTATGCCAGACCGTCCTCTCATATTCATCTTTGTCTAAGAACATGCTTTTTAACTCGTCTGGTGTTAGTACCTCTTTAGCCCATTCCCACAGCTGGTTTAATACCTCTATTTGACCCTCCTGTAATGCTATATGCCAGGCGGTCCTCTCATATCCATCTTTGTCTAAGATAATGCTTTTTAATTCCTCTGGTGTTAGTACATCTTTAGCCCACTCCCACATTTTGTGTAATACTTCTATTCTACCCTCCTTTGTTACTATATGCCAGGCGGTCCTATCATATCCATCTTTGCTTAAGAACATGCTTTTTAACTCCTCTGGTGATAGTACCTCTTTAGACCACTCCCACAGTTTTTGTAATATTTCTATTTGAAGCTCCTCAGATTCTATATGCCATGCTGTCGTCTCATAAATATCTTTGCCTAAGAACATGCTTTTTAACTGCTCTGAGTTTAGTAATTCTTTATGCCACTCCCTCAGTTTGTTTATTAAATCTCTTTGACGCACCTCTGATACAATATGCCAGGCGGTCATCTCTTTAATATCTTTTCCTAAGAACATGCTTTTTAACTCCTCTGGTGTTAGTACTTCTTTAGCCCACTCCCACATTTTTGGTAATACCTCTATCTGGACTTCGTGTGATGCTATATGCCAGGCGGTCCTCTCACCTCCATCTTTGTCTAAGATCATGCTTTTTAACTCCTCTCGTGTTAGTATCTCTTTAGCCCAATCCCAAATTTTGTTTATTAACTCTCCTTTTCCTTTCCCTGCTGCCATGTGCCAGACGGTCCTCTTATAATTATTTTTGTTTAAGAACATGCATTTTAACTCCTCTGGTTTTAGTACCTCTTTAGCCCACTCCCACAATTTGTGTAATACCTCTATTTGGCCCTTATTTGATGCTATAAGCCAGGCGGTACTCTCATATTCATCTTTGCCTAAGAACATGCTTTTTAACTCCTCTGGTGTTAGTACCTCTTTAGCCCAATCCCACATTTTGTTTATTAACTCTCCTTTTCCTTTCCCTGCTGCCATGTGCCAGGCGGTCGTCTTATTATTATTTTTGTTTAAGAACATGCATTTTAACTCCTCTGGTGTTAGTACCTCTTTAGCCCACTCCCACATTTTGTGTAATACCTCTATTTGGCCCTCCTGTGTTGCTAAATGCCACGCGGTCCTCTCATTACGATCTTTACCTAAGAACATGCCTTTTAACTCCTCTGGTGTTAGTACCTCTTTAGCCCACTCCCACATTTTGTGAAATAACTCTATTTGGCCCTCCTGTGTTGCAAAATGCCAGGCGGTCCTCTCATTACGATCTTTACCTAAGAACATGCCTTTTAACTCCTCTGGTGTTAGTACCTCTTTAGCCCAATCCCACATTTTGTGTAATAACTCTATTTGGCCCTCCTTGGTTGCTGAATGCCAGGCGGTACTCTCATTACCATCTTTGCCTAAGAACATGCTTTTTAACTCCTCTGGTGTTAGTTCTTCTTTAGCCCAATCCCACATTTTGTGTATTAACTCTCCTTTTCCACTCCCTGCTGCTTTGTGCCAGACTTTTGTCTTAACAATATCTTTGAATAAGAATATGCCTTTTAACTCCTCTGGTGTTAGTTCCTGTTTAGCCCACTCCCACAGTATGTGTAATATCTCTATTTGACCCACCTCTGATGCTATATGCCAGGCGGTCATCTCATTTTCATCTTTGTCTAAGAACATGATTTTTAACTCCTCTGGTGTTAGTAACTCTTTAGCCCACACCCACAGTTTGTGTAATACCTGTATTTGACACTCCTTTGATACTATATGGCAGTCGGTCCTCTCATATTCATCTGTGCCTAAGAACTTGCATTTTAATTTCTCTGGTGTTAGTGCATTTATAAACATATCCCTCATTTTGTTTATTGTCTCTATTTCTCCCTTCCCTGCTGCCATGTGCCAGACGGTATTCTTATAATTATCTTTCCCTAAGAACATGCCTTTTAACTCCTCTGGTGTTAGTACCTCTTTAGCCCACTCCCACATTTTGTGTAACACCTCTATTTGGCCCTCCTTTGATGCTATAAGCCAGGCGGTCCTCTTATCTCCATCTTTTTCTAAGATCATGCTTTTCAACTCCTCGGGTGTTAGTACTTCTTTAGCCCACTCCCAAAGTTTGTGTAATATCTCTATTTGACCCTCCTCTGACGCTATATGCCAAGCGGTCTTCTCATATCCAACTTTGCCTAAGAATATCCTTTTTAACTTCTCTGGTGTTAGTACCTCTTTAGCCCACTCCCACAGTTGGTGTAATATCTCTATTTGACCCTCCTCTGATGCTATATGCCAGACGGTCCTCTCATATTCTTCTTTGCTTAAGAACATGCTTTTTATCTCCTCTGGTGTTAGTACCTCTTTAGCCCACTCCCACAGTTTGTGTAATAACTCTATTTGACCGTCCTGTGATGCTATATGCCAGGCGGTCCACTCATATCCATCTTTGCCTAAGAACATGCTTTTTAACTCCTCTGATGTTAGTACCTCTTTAGCCCACTCCCACAATTTGTGTAATACCTCTATTTGAAGCTCCTTTGATGCTATATGCCAGGCGGTCATCTCATATTTATCTTTGCCTAAGAACATCATTTTTAACTCCTCTGGTGTTAGTACCTCTTTAGCCCAATCCCACATTTTGTGTATTAACTCTCCTTTTCCCTTCCATGCTGCCATGTGCCAGGCGGTTCTCTTATATTTATCTTTGTTTAAGAACATGCCTTTTAACTCCTCTGTTGTTAATATGTATTTACCCCACTCCCACAGTTTGTGTAACACATCTATTAGACCATTCTGTGACGCCTTGTGCCAGGCGGTCCTCTCGGAACTATCTTTGCCTAAGATCATGCGATTTAACTCCTTTCGAGTTAGTACCTTTTTAGCCCAATCCCACAGTGTTATTAACACCTCTATTTGGCCCCTATTTATTGCCACGTGCCAGGCGGATATTTCTAAATAATCTTTTCCTAACAACATCTTAACCAATGTGTCTCTGTGTCCTATTTCTTCCAGGCAGTCCAACAGAAACACTATGATATTAGAATTACCTTCACCCGCTGCCATGTGTAATGTCTTTAGACCGTATTTCCATAATTCTTGTATCCGTTTTCCGCACTGTTTGGTCACATCATTAGACAGTTCAGACTTTGACAACAGTCCATCTATAAAAGCCCTAATCACATGATTTTCTTCTTTAAAACCTATTGCCTTAAATAAAAGTTCCTGCATTGCTTGAGAAATATTTGACCCTTTTTTCAATTCGTTTACAAACAAATCCGCCACATAAAACTCAGCAAACGTGCGGTGGATAAAGTGCAGTTTACCCTCGTAACTCATCTGCACTATCCCAGTTCTGGTCAAGTCTTCGTCTAAATATGTGCACTGGCTATTATTATGAAGAAGATCCAAATTTTCCTCAGCAAACAACATCTTCAAGGCAAGTATCTGATGATTTTCTACGTTAGTTTTAACCCATTGTTTTCGTGCCACTTCTGCACCCACATTTGTCGTCGGGATTTTAAACTTCTCCTCTGCACAGATATCATGTTTTCTGTTCAAAAACATTTCGTATAAACCAAGCAATTCTAGCTTGAGGGGTAAGTCTGGTCTAAACTCCGTTGACTGACAGAATGTTTTAACTTCTTCATCGAAAGCCTCTGCCAACATGCGGCATTGCAATGGGATCCCGGTGAACTGTTTGTCTTTGTCAGTAATTGATTGGGATAGTTTCTTAATTAATTCTTCAGCATAAATTGCTAACTTGATTTTCTTTTCCTCTTTCTTTTTACTGTCCATATCAATTAACCAATCCCTCAGATTCCAAAATTTTGTTAAGAATTGAAGTTGATTTACCTCAGAAAATGGTTCCAGTGTGTAGGACAGCTGTTGCAGCTTATCTTCCAATTCGTTTCTCAGATGTGGTCTGGTGGTGACCCACAGCTGTTCTACAGCCGTCTGCCTTAGAGCTTGCAGTAAATCAATGACA
>Ga0123355_10014192_pt1 | contig 12440 bp, 8 predicted proteins | sample TergutEmb28metaG_3_FD_89872 | JGI IMG/M metagenome (GOLD analysis project Ga0123355, IMG submission 89872) | Embiratermes neotenicus P1 segment gut microbial communities from Petit-Saut dam, French Guiana - Emb289 P1 | ecosystem: Host-associated > Arthropoda: Insects > Digestive system > Gut ...
ACGTGACACTCAGCAGGCAAACCAGTTCTACTCGTATTGCAAAGCATCGCTCGTTTATCAAGTTAAAATTCCTTCAAAATTTTTGCTCGTCTTGTAAAACACTCGCAAACCAAGTTGCTCGCAATCCAAGGTTCTACTGTATATACAAACATACATACATATATACATACAAACATACATACATATATGCATACATACACACATACATACATATATATATATACATACATTCATACATACACATACATTCATTTTCATGTCTAGTGACAGTCAATGAAGCATTAAATAAGGATTTTACAGCAGTTTATCCTTTCTAGTTATTATATGTTTATATACTGTCAAGTGTATTGACATTTATAGATAGATGTATGTATGTATATATGTGTATGTATGTATGTATGTATGTATGTATGTATGTATATGTATGTATGTGTGTGTGTATGTATATATGTAGGTATGTACCTATGTATGTATGTATGTAGGTAATGGGACTTAAACTACAGAAATACAACAGTATATTTGGAAATCCAATACATCACCCAAAAACAGATGCTCTTGTTTTGAAAGCTTATTGCTCTGACACAGAAGGGCAGTAATATTTTCAACAGCTGTCATACTGTGCTGCTACATAAAGTTATAGTATAACATAACACTAGAAATGACAGCACTAATCCTACAGTGCCAAGTTCCATGGATCTATAACACATACTTCCTCACAACTGTAAATATGAGGAAATCCCTCCAATGTTTCTCGATTTTGTGGTTCAGATGAAATGCTAACAGATGTCATGTACTGTCAGACACAGGGGGGGGGTTTAAAAGGTTGGAATCTTTGACATTGGTTAACACACGCACCTGGGTAAGGTCAGAATTTTTGACAGCCATGTGTGCCAAGAAAGAATATGTGGGAGTGGAGGCATGGCTCCACTCATTCTTAACCTCAGCACTATACACAGGTAAGCAGTCAGCTACAAGCTGCAGCCACTTTAATCCTAAGAACAAGAGCTCCTGTACCCACTGAAAAGAACTAGATGGCCCTGAAACCTGGACTAGATGCTTTGGGGCAAAGAAGCATCTCTTGCTCCAGCTTGGATCTGAATCACAATTGCAGAGTCATCCTGCTCGCAGCCTAGACATTAAACATCCATGTAGAGGGCCAATCAAATTTGTTTTGGCAACAATTATTTGTAAATTTGCTTCGTGTGGTAGTAAGTGCAGTGTCACACACGTACTCTACACAACTTACGTCCGTGAAGCAAAACCCATTCCAAGCCTCTCAATCTGCTGAGCTTTCATAGGATCGACATGTTTTAGCTTCTCTTGCTCCTTCTTCTGTTGCAAGCTCAAGTCTTGGTATGCTAGATGCATAGAAGCTATCTGCAAATTGTTCAATCAACATCAAAATCAATTACAACTCGAAGAAAACTTCTTGAAAATGGAATAAGTTACAAAAAGAATCACAGTCCTTCCATCATGAACACTTCAGTCTTCAAATCATACTGGCATTTTCTCTCCTTACATTCTTCCAGTTACCACATTCATGAACATTTAAGCTACCCATCTGATTTAATGAGACCCATGCATTAAATTGTAATGTATATATAGACAACCAATGAATGCACTTTGTTAAAATGTATTTTTATTTCACATTGCTGAGGCATGTGGCAGCGCAGTTGGTTGAGGCACTGCACTACAAGCTGGAAGGACATGGGTTCGATTCCCGATGGTGTCATCTGACATAATCTTTCTGGCAGAACTATGGCACTGAGGTTGACTCAGCCTCCAACAACAATCAGTACCAGGAATAATTCCTGGGACGTAAAGGCACCTGGTGTGTAGGGCTGTCAACCTTACCTCCTTCATGTGCCGAATGTTTTGAAATCTGGGAGCCTCAACCTCCTGGAACCCTCGGGGCCTGTTCAGGCCTGTAATGGGACTGCTGCGTGCGTGCGCGCGCATGCACACACACACACACACACACACACACACACACACAAACTTTGCTAATTGCCAACATGTTTCAGTTGTACTCACAACCACCATCAGGGCATCTTAAAGAGTACTAATAAAAGATACAATAAGCTATTAATCTGTATAGGTAAAAATCACTTGGAACAATGCTTAACATCTTAGGTACTCTCTGTTATAAAACAACGTTGGTTTATATATTGATAAAACAGTTATAATCCAAATAGTGTTAAAACAGACAAAACAGGGCATGTCTCTGTTGTTGAATGCATTTTATATACACCTATATCAATTTAACCAGTCTGAAACCAACCACAGTAAGACATACACCCACATCCATGCAACAGGGTGCATATAAACTGCATTCAACAACACAAACACACTGTTTTACCTGTTTTAACATCGTTTTGAATTTTATCCATTTTAAACCAACTCTGTATTATAACAGACAATACCTAAAATGTTAGCCATTACACCAAGTGGTTTTACTTACACAGATTAATAGCTTACAGTACGTTTTATTAGTACTCTTTATGACATCCTGATGACGGTTGTGAGTACAAATGAATCATGTTGGTGATCAGCAATATGGAATAAAAATACACTTTAACAAAGTGCATTCCTTGGTTGACTATATATATCCACCTAATTTTGCATGCACACCTGTCTAAATTACAAGTTCCTCCTTGTGTCATTTCCTCCATTATCCTATTACCATTTTTCACATCCAAATAAAACAAAGCAGTAAAATTATGGAACAAGAAATAACAAGTACGCACAACATGAATATAAAGGGAACGCTTGAATATGGCCTTTCATATATGAAACAGCACACTTTACAAAAAACAATGTGTAGAGGAGGGTTTCACAATGAAAACAAATGACATATACACTGGTAATGAAACTGGGCAGTGAACAGACTGCACTTGCATCTCTGAATTCACAACCCACATCTTCTACAGTATACCTGCTTCTGTTCCTCTTCAGCTGTTTTCTCTGCCAGAAGCTTTGCCTCCTCAGCTGCTCGCACCTTCAACTGGTCAGCCATTGCTGCTTCACGTTCAATCTCGGCAAAGTTGGCCTTCACTTTCTGGGCCCCCAGACCTCCTTTCTTAGCACCCAGCTATCGGACAAACGAAATTCTATTAATTTAATTACCACACTTAATCCCATAAAATGTTTTCAGGCAGACAGCTGTGTCAAGGTCAGCCCAAGAACATTTTATGGAATTCTGTCACTGCAAAAGCTTCAAGACTTATATCATGCTAATAAGATGATTCTCACTATTAATAAACAAATAACAAGTCATGTCTTTAGAATAAATGACAACATAATCTGAAAGAAGGTCTTGGAAGATAAAAAACTGTAGAAAAATGTCCAATAGAAAGACAACAGTAAAAGGTAACAGTAAAGTTCAGTAAAGAACAGACCATGAAGGCCTAGAGGGGGAGGAGAGATATAGCTCTACACTTTCTTTAACCTCAGCACTAGATGGAGGGTTGGTGGTCAACACCATGCCCCAGCTGCTGTACTCCGAGGAAAGACACTGTACCCATTGTACAGGAGGCTGGGTGGACGCCAGGGTTGGTCTGGGTGGATGCAGGAAATCTCGCTCCCCACCGGGATATCCCAGACCATCCAGACCCTAGCCAGTTGCTATACTGGCTACGCTATCCCAATGTACTGGTAAGCATCACAGGTTAGGAAAGATGTCACAACAAAGACATAAATTAAGGCCCACCCACTACACTTGATCTCACAGGGAAGTACAGCAGGAAGAGCATCCCCATTCCCATGCACCTCTGACAGGAGTCCAACTGACTTCAACCAGGGGCCACAGTTGAAGGAACCACTGAACAGAAATGTTGCAGAAGCAATCAGAAAGCACTGGCTTAAATGACCTCAGCTGACATGGCAACAAGGACGGCCAGCTGACAGGTGTGAAGAGTGACTGAAGTGCTAGGAGGCACTCACGAGACTAAATCAAGATCACAATAATGGACTATAAATTTATTTTGTTGCAGAAATTTTTGTTTTGGGGATTAAAGCAAAGTTTTCAGCAGTCCTCCGAAACAGCCTTGTACATTAAAAGTGAACAATGACTGACATCTTAACAGTGTGTTCAGTAATCATCTCCATACCCCTGAACGCTTGGTTTGTTGTTTCCTGCCACCTATCGTTGGTTTACGAAGCTCCTGCTGGGCAGTATCAGGCTGGGTGATCAAGGCAGCATCAACATTTGGCTGCCCTCTCACCAGATTCATGGCCGGATCTGTAGCGGCAGGCTGAAATAGAGACAGACATCATCATGGACAAAACATTTACGAGATGACATGACATATCACAAATGAGTATCAGCAGGAGAGTAGTGAACTTTTACAGTGAAGATGGAGGCAGCAGGTTCCTCTGAAACATTGGTAAATATCTGCCATGACAGCCAACATCTCTACTCTGGTTCATTTAAAGACACTTTCAATAGCTCAGGTGATATTATACTGAATGGCAAGGCTGCTGGTGAAAAATGAATTGGAAAGGATTGAAATGAAGCTGCTGAACACCGAAGTTAGGCACCACCCCAGCATATACTGGGAAGGACTGAGGAGAATTGTGAAAACATAACTCAGGGTAGCAGTCTGAAGGCCAAGATTTGGAGAGGGGGAGGGGTGGCAGGAGGGCAGGAGTGTTGCAAGATTGAGGTTTCCACAGCTGTTTTGCTGACAATTTACATCGCTTGAGATGCAATACAGTTTCACATCCCAGAAGAAATGAATGCTCAAACAAAAAGCTATTGTGATATTACAGCAGAATACACAAACCCACCAGTCCTTTCTCCTCACCTGAAATGGTTCAAATTCTTAAGCATTCAAAACTGCTGCAAAAATAAAACAGTCAAGTCCAGTGAGACTTGAGGAAAATGTATACTGCGTTTAAGGTTTACAAATCAAATGATGTGAACTGGTACAAGACATGTTGAAGAAGGTAATAAACTAAGCTACAACACCAAAGATGCAAACATGAAGTAGTAGCAAGTTTGTTGGCAGGAGAAAGAGGAGGATGTGATGGGGGTGCACTTCTGAAAGCAGGGATGTAGGGAAAATTATTATGTCCCAATACCTTCCTAAAGAGGACAACAAAGAAGTATTTCATTACCACCATAAATGCACTAAAACTTACCTCTGGTGTTTGCGCCTTGAAGCTATCTGTCTCATCAGAATTATTACTGTTATCAGCACTTAATGATGTTGTGAAGAAATCTTCCTCCTTCTTTTCCTCTGGTTGAGTTTGTTCGGAACCTGAGTCCAAGTGAAGCTACCACAAGAATTACAACATGTGCACATGGGCAATTACAAGTGAGACAGTCAAAATAAATTTTAGATCTGTTGATGTACAAAACAAGCCAAACCAAACAGAAAGGTGGCAATTCCGACAAAAAGTTATTCTCATATGACCGCCACAAGTGAAGCATAACAAATACTCAAAATAGGAAATATGTCATGCAGAGAAAACTTCCAAATATTAGTTGAGTAAAGAGAGACCAACTTGATGTCACTTGCTTTATTTCTTTACTTAATGCTCAACATGTTTCGGACGTTAATACATCCATCCTCAGGAGCTTGCGACTTATGTGTTGAGTTATTTCATGGGTGATGATGATGCACGGTCCAATAAACATAAGATTCCAAATATTAATTTTAATTGTATACACAAAAAATCGAACTCTTCATTTAGTTAACTGCTCACTCAAAAGTTAAAACTTCTGCAACAGCTTTGGTATATAAAAGCAGGTAAGATCCATGCCCTACACTGATCTTTGTATACTAGGGACATTCCTCAAATGATGACTAATGTACATTCCTTAGCATGTTGCAGCACTCAATATACCATTCCACCACCAGCACACAACTCCGTGAACACATGCACACACTGCCATTCAATCTCACTTACAAATTACATCTTTACCACAGCACAAAGTACAGTAACATCACAATCAGGCAGTGAATGTTTTTAACTTCTGCCTTCATTCTGACAAAAAAAGCCTGATAAGTTCTAGCACTTACTTCAAATGATGCCCATATCTAGATATATTACATAACCACTGCCACCGGGCGACAACCCAATTGCAGTTAACAATAACAACAACAACAATAATAATAATAATAATAATAATTAAAAGTATTGGGCGAACATGCTGCCTGCTTCCAGCAGGCTCTTCTGAACTCTTTGTTACCAACTTCCAAGAACATCTCGAAATGTCCTGAAACACAGTTACCATCTACCACACTACACACTGTAACATCCAGGAACCTATATTTTAACATTTCATAGCACCTCTCCTGCTGGTTATCCTGCCAGCCCAGATATTTTTAGCAGTACGAAGGATGCAGTATTTTGGGTGGGGGCATTTCAGCAAAAACTGAGACAATGATCTACAGGTGCCCCAGGAATTATAAAATGTTGCTGCATGCACCATCTACCAACAGATTAGAATACTATGCCCTGAAAGAATTTTCCACAGGAGAAGAATATGACCTTGTCATCAAGTGTGTTACTATCTGACCATGGTCAAACAAGGTAGTTTGGACAAACCACCAGTAGTAAATAACCAGACTTCAGATATGGTGAATGTGTAGTGAGAACATCAAACCTCACATAGTAATAATCTTTGTGTGTATAAGCTAATGTCTGGTGTGCTTGTGTACATGCACATGAGTATTTATATAATATGCTCTGACCTACATTTTCACATGAAACATGGAAACACTATTTAGTATCCTCACCATTCCTCCAAAACAGTTAAATAATATAAAAACTACGTTGTTAGGAAGTGACACTTTCTGAAGAGATCACAAAATTATTTTACCAGTACTGGAAAACTTGTTACTGTGGTGTAACCAAATACCATTAGTATTATCAAATCACAGAGAACAAAACTGATGCATCATGGACCTCGTGTGAGTGATTAGAAATGCACAAGAAAGGGTAGCCAGAGAACCCAAAAGTAAAGCAACTCTTGGAACCTACATACAAACAGGACAATAATATTAAAAATGAACTTAAAAAGACAGGGCGGGAGAATGTTCACTTTAGAAATATGAACCTCGGTAAAGAGTAGCAGTGGGATTTTGTGAGTACAGAGGGTAACGTAAGGATTCCATAAAAGATACGAAATTTCTTCAGCAGTTCAGCAATTATTGATTTCTCAAGAAAGACTAAGCTCCATGTATGTGGCAGGAGACGTGGTTAACAAGAAGCCAAAATCTGTTAAGTGCTGTCAATAATCTAATATCCAATAATGCCACAAAATAAACACAAGAAAACTTCCAAAGCACACATGGTGTTACAGAAAGCAGGGTGTGCAGACATTCATAATCTATAAATAATATTATTTGACTGAATTACACAACTTTGTGGTCAAGAATGCTCACCACAGAAGGTGACGTCATGTTCTGAGAAGGAGAAACTATAGCAGCCGTGGTATGTGCCCCCAAGTCAAACTGTTCAATAAACAAACAAACTCAGCTACAAATATACAGACACAAAACACAAAAGCATATTCAATTATGGTCTTCTGTGATGTTATGCTGTGCAGTGTGATAAGCTGTAACATTCTGCAGGAACATGACTCCATATTCAATACCGAAGAGTGAGATGAGTGAAGAGAAGTGGTGTTATGGGAAAAGAGGACAAGGGCTATGAGTGAACCAATGAGAAACATACATGCCTTGAGGCTTTCACAGTGACAGAATTCAATAAAATTCACCAGTCTGTCCATGTAGCCTGTTGCCATGGACTGGCTGTGACAGAACCAGTGAAGATACAGTTACAGCCCAACAACTTCAACAATATTGGAAGCTGCATGTCAGGCGAATATGCAACATTCTGACCGATATGCTGAAACAAACCAGGAAGTCGTCCAATGGGAATCAGGCCACGTATGGCACACTTCAAACTCCAGTTCTGTTCTACCATGAACTCTGGCCTTTTGCATACAAATAATTTGGGCACACTGGGTGTCAAGTCCTAACTGAAACTTAGTGATGCACATGGAGTCAGTTCATGAAACATTCTTTGATTTGAATCACCTGATGTTGTTGGAAGCTCAAGAAAACTTTAAAGGGATGAGAATCAGTGACTAAACAAAGGGCTTCCAACAAAACAGACCTCTGTCCACTACAACACATACCATCCTCTTCACTCAGTTCATCACTTTACCCTGAGGATGGAGGAAGCAGGTTCCCCCAACTCTTGTGCCCACCTACCAAATTACATGACATATCCCCAGAAGACTGTAATCTTAGCCTTAATTCTACCAAGAAGGATATTTAAATTTTAGCACATGGTGTATGACACAAGCATTATTTGAAGAAAAAGATAAAATTATGAAATCAAGAGCATTTTGTTGAATATAAGAGATTAAGCAGCATGTGTTAAAAATGCAGTAAATTTTCTTGTTACCTAAATATACAAACAGAATGTCTTGGGGTGTTTTCCTACATGTGTTCACTTGTGCTGGTGCAAGTCTTTAAAAGATTAATATTCACCACTGTGACAATCTGAAATCTTAGTACATACTTCAATAAGGGAAACAGCCAACACTACCATATATAGATGCAAACACAGGACAGGCCTGTGAATACAGCTGTTCTGCAAGGAAACTTAGAAAAATACAGATGGAAAAATGAGTAGCTGAATCAAATCCACCACATGTATGACTCAACATTCAGTGAAAATCTACTGACACAAAGAACCACACTTGAAATTAATGACATACAATAAGATCAGAGTCTTCTAAAATGGGATATCATGCAGTCTGCTACCTATCTACGAAATTAACACAACCACATACCAGACTATAATCTTAAAATAGGTACAAGTAAAACTGTCCCTATCCATGTGACAAAGGTATACTGCTGCAAAGGTACAACTCCACACATTCTTAACCTTGGCATTGGATGGAAGTGTGTGGGGTCAACATCGCGCCCTGGCTACTTTACTCCCAGTACCCATCGAATGAGGTCAGGCATGCCCCAGAGCCAGTCTAGACAGTTCACATAAAAAGAAACATCTTGGGTCCCTGCCAGGATTCCAGCCCCAGTCTGTCCAGCCTATAACCCAGGATTATAATCTAAATAGTAACCAGTCTACTAAAGACAGAACCAGAGTCAACTGTGGTCAGTAAGGAAGTCATTAGGCTTACTAGCAACAGAGGATAATGTACAGAATTAGCTTTGGCTCAAATTGTGACTAGAAATCCAGATATAAAACTGAGAAGACATGGACTCATTTAAGGGGAGCCTAAACATGCAGAGAAAACTCTGCCACTTTCATCAACCTCATTACTCTGTGACAAAAATAACTTTACTGCACATGTGTTACTGAAGTCACACAATGCCAAAATAAATGTCCTAATACTGTCTCCCAGCAGAGGCGAAAAGTACATTCATTTATCCGAGAATATTTTCACCATAACATGCAGTGACATAAAAAATATGCCAGAAATCCACCTAATAACATGAACACGAAGAAATGATTTTTCCCTAATGAAGTAATGGAACCCTCTTATAATACATCCTGCAGGAACAGAAGCAGATTCCCTGCAAGGTGGTAAATCCCCTCCATTCAAGACTCCTTTGTCAAGCCATAAGAAGGACTGTTTTCAGACTTTCATACCTGCAGTCATTCTTAAAATAGTCTTTGCTCAGAATTTGTACTGAGCCAAACAGGCCTCAATTTGCTTTCCCCCTCCTGTGGTTCTGGGTGACAATCATTCACATGACACTGCCTGTATGTTGACATTACTGTTAATGCCTAACACCTTAGCTCAGGCCAAGCCATGTTTCAGGTTGTTAGCTGCCAGCCTGTCTCCACCAAGGCCTCAATTCAATCCCAGGCCAGACAGGTGGTATTTGTGGACTCAGTGGCAGTGGGACAGGGTTTTCTCCAAGTACCTATGTTTTCCCATGTCAGTATTCCACAAGTACTCCACACTCATTCACTCATCACCCTGTGCTATATGATCTTCGTAACTGACATGACTGTTAAAACACACATAAAAAAATACCTTAGTTCCATGCAATCTCATTGCCTGAATGGCTATCTGTTGCAGCTTCTCTCTGTACAGTTGAGAAGCACGGGATGTGTACTTCTGCTGCGCATCACTAGTTGTGCAATTGTGTTGTCGGAAGAATGTCAACTAAAATAAAATAAATATTTTACTTTAGTCCTCATTCCAACTTCAATATTCCATTGAATATACCATGGCTATTCATTTAGGCCCAATGGTCAAATCCAGCCTACAGTGCTTTCTGCAGGTCCATGAATGGGGAGAAAAAAAACTTAAGAATCATGAATCTTCACTTAGCTATATTTGGCTTCATAAATCAGTATTTCTGTATGTGAAAATCTTGCACTAACTTTAAATCTAAGTTTTGATTTCAAAAACTTATCACACTGGTGGAACCAGACAGTTGGGCCCCAGCCAAATTGGTCCAAGCTGGTAATCTTTATGGGTGCACATGCCATAATATTACACTATATCTTAATTTTTGCTTCACTATTCCAGTTCCACATAATTTAAACCACAATAACTATAACCAGCCAACAGTGATAGCATGCAAGTAGGAGCAAGTGAATCATACCTCCCTACATGCACATTCAAAAATTCAAAGCCTAGTTATGGTACACACACACACACACACGAAAACCCAATTCCTTAAAGCCTAACCTTAACAGTCTATGCTTTGTTTTCCTTATTGTGTGTGTAGGCTACTGTGACCATGATATAGTATGACAAGATTTCTGTAAAATATGCGGTGAAATAAAATTATAAATGGAAGTATGTATAAACTACTTTGCAGAAATAACAGTATTTTGAACAGCTGTACAAGGAAATATGTGGTCACATAAATGTTAAAAAACAAACTTTTCACTCTACTGCTTTAGTGAATCATAGGGTGGTGTTAATGGCCACAACATCACACATGTAAAGAAAACAGCAACTGGCAATATTATACATCTATATGCATTTTCAAATTGTACATAATATAATATGCGTCAATATCTCACAGTACAAAGTCTTCAATTCAGTCATTAAACCATTAAAACTGCTCTGTTCCACCGCACAAAACAATAATCATTATACAATAAAACTGTCCCACAAGCAAAATGGCACTCACACTGGCAACTACAAAGGTCTCCTTATTACTCAAATATTGTAATCATTCTTTTCATATAACAGTTATGAATACAAGCAACTATTTGTAAAAATACTTACAATAACCTCAGGATTCCAACTAAAATAACCGCATGTAACATTCTAATAATTGTTCCACAAGAAGTACAATTACAAGAAACAAAACAGAAATTATTCTACTAACTGCATTTGCATTTCCTCCAAGTTGCATCTGTCGAAGTTGAAGCCATGTCCAATTTGTATCCAGCTGAGTAGAGCGAACAAATGTAACATGGACACCCAAACTTCTATGGACAGCAGAACAGTCAATACATATGAATACGCCATATGTTATACTAGCCCATGTGGGGTTCTTGGCATTACAATCAAAGCACACCTGAAAATATGATGCACAAAGGGAATAGATATTAATGCACAAAATTATCTTCCGTGATGGTTTCGGGATATTTCACACACAAATAAATATACGCATCCGCCCAGTTCTGTTTTTCCTCACCAATGCATGGTGTTTATATATTGTGGCAACCCAGAACACGGAATACATTTACAAGCATTTGACATCTGTATTTTAACAGATATTTATACAACTACTTTGACAATTTCCACATCCTTGGTACTTTACCTGTATATGGATATACGGAAAATAAAGTGAATGAATGAATGAATGAATGAAGATATGCACAACTGATACAATCTTTTTCGTACGTTAAGCCCACTTCAATTAAACACTTCGTATGCAATACCTATTTGAAAAATGCATGTGCATACTTTCAAACTATATTAACTCCCAACATTACGAACCTTATTTGTATTGACTGCGCGCAATCGTTTGAAAACCAACTGCATATCATTTTTACTCGGACAATTGTCCGCCATTTTTGACTTGCTGTCAGACATAACCGGAACTGGAAATTGGAGCCGCCACGTGATCAGTGACATGCCCTCCAGTTACTAATCCAGTTTCATGTAGGGTTGCCAACCGTCCCGATCACAGATCATCTAGTATAGTTCCGATGATGTGGTATTTCATCTGTGTTGTGGCGATCGTCCCGATTTGAGGGAAAGTGTCCGCGCTATCACATCTCCGCCAGGACCATAAATTGTCCCAATGTTTATTCTGTGTTATGAATTAATGGTGAAATCTGAAATTAAATATTCATCATCATAAACATCAAGGATTGGACCCTTTGATCCGTTCCGTCTCCAGAGTTACAGCTGCTCGCGCCAACGCTTCTTCGGTCTTCCAATTGTTCTCCTTCCCTCTGGTCTGTAGTGGTAT
>Ga0123355_10014194_pt1 | contig 12440 bp, 14 predicted proteins | sample TergutEmb28metaG_3_FD_89872 | JGI IMG/M metagenome (GOLD analysis project Ga0123355, IMG submission 89872) | Embiratermes neotenicus P1 segment gut microbial communities from Petit-Saut dam, French Guiana - Emb289 P1 | ecosystem: Host-associated > Arthropoda: Insects > Digestive system > Gut ...
AAAACAAAAAAAAAATGAAATAAGAAATAAGGTCCGAGTGCGAAATGGAAGATAAAAAAAAAGAAAAAAAAAAAAAAAAAAAAAAGGATAATAAAAACTTATAATTACATTAAAACTAGTACCTTCTAAACATATCACAATCTTGTCAAATCAACATGTTTACATAATATATTAATAGAAACAGTAAAATATAAACAAATGTGAGTTTGCCTAAATAATCACATTTGTTGTGTGTCAGTATTATACTTGTGGCCAGATGCATCAGAATGGCCAAAGCTGCTAGACAGAAGCATCCTCACCTGCCTCAGCTATCACATATGACTAAAATGAAAGATAAGAGCATGTCCCATAAACACGAGACTCTAAATTCTCACGACAGTGCATATTATGACTATGGTCTTCCGAGATGTGACACTTGTTTCTTGAAGACAGAGGCAACAGATTCCTCCAAAATGTTGGTACAGATTGTCACATCCCGGCAGACCATGACCTCGATCTTCTGGGACTGGCAGACTCATGCAACAACTTCATGATGTGCTGTTCCTGATAGCTTGAAGGATTGTGGTGACTTCATCTTCAGGACCAGGCAACCAATAAAGAAGAACTCAGCCAACACAGAATAACATCCCAGAAGACACGAATCTTCAACAAAACTTTTGTGAAAACCTCAAATTTCACAATAGTAGTAAAGATGCAAAACAAATCTTGTAAATCATGCAGCAAATGAACAAGATGCATCAGCATGTACATGACTACATTCCAGTCATGGTAATAGAGTAATACAGTTACCCCTGTCTGGTCACCTGACACTTCAGAAACTTTATGGACCACCTGGGACACAGCAGTACAGTAAAAAGTGAGACATACTGAGGAGTTAGGCAGGCAAGTTTGGACAGCCACTGACTAGACTTATCACATGCAAAATAAATGTACACAAAAATTTTTAGCAAATAGAAACTATGTACAGTTCTGTCAAGATTTTATTGCACACTCAGCACAACTAACAGAACTATACAAAATGTAGTGGAAACATGTATTAGAAAAGACACAAAAGATAAATTTTTTCATGTTCACTTCATGGAGCAGGGTACAGCTCCACTCATTCCTAACCCCAGCACTAGATGGAGGTGAGTGGTTAACTTCGTGCCCCCGCCACTGTACTACCAGGAGAAGGTGCCCCGAGTACCCACTGAAAAGAGGCTGGGTGGGCCCCAGAGTCAATCTGGATGTCCTGGAGAAGAGTCTTGCCCCTGCTGGGCATAAAACTCAAAATAAATCGGCACCTATTGTAGTGTGGGAAAGTTTAATCATGCACAAAACCAATGGCTTCTAACAACCCTGTCTATATCACAGAGATGAAAATAACTGAGAAACATTACATTCATGAAGTGTGTATCAGAAATGCACACAAAATTTTGGTAGTAAAATCTGCTGACAAGGCACCTCAGAGGCCAGGAAGCAAGAAATTATTTATGCTGACAATATGTCATGTGTGTATAATGCACCTAGGAAATACTTTATGCACAGAGCAGTGGTTGCATAAAGGGTGCCGGATGCAGAGAAAGAAGAGTTCTACTAGTGACTACAGACTGAGCATCTCATGGCAGTGAGCATTAAGATCTGACACTGGATGGTTTGGCACACTGCTACCAACGCTTGGGGGGAACCTGTTTCCAGTGTCTTCATTTGGAGCATAAAAGGGGAGTAATATGTACGCCATATTACAAGGCAACATAATGTGAATTTGTTAAAGGACTCATGACCCACCGTAGTAACAATAATCAGGGATAATGCTGATAAGAACAGAACCATTCCACCCAGTGTTCAGGGCACTGAGCGGAGGTCGTTACAAAACCGATCTGTATCACCTGCTGGTCACCATCACAATGAACACAGTGAATTAAATGTGTACACTATTTTCAGATGTTCAAAGTGTTGCTCAGATATTGTTATGCATACTGTGGAACAGACTCTGACACAAAGTTGCTGCCTACAGCATGCCAATTGTCACAGTTCATAAAACAGCATAAAGTAACTGTGTTTGCATGTGGTCAATCGAAGCATATGGTAATTACTGCATAACAGATGAGACTTCATATTATATGGCCTTCTGGGTCAAGACACAATGTCATTTGCCAGTATGCAGCACAGATGTTGCTCTGATATGAAATGAGCATAAGGAAAACATTTCCAGCACCTTCGTTATGTTGCACTACAAATGGTGGACCCCTGACTGATGCCAATTTGGAAGCACAGTGTGTGTTGCAACGCCTGCTGTCACGCAAAATAATCTGAATAAAGCAGCGACATGAGTTGTCAGATAAAATAATGTGCCAAGGTACAATTTCATAAATAAGTTTAAATTTCATTAAAAGCAATAGCTTCACAACTTCTCACACCAATGCCTGATGAAACCTCATTACTAGGCAATGGACTTTGGTAAGGTTCACAAACTATGAGCCAACAAGCAAATTGTTGCCGACAAGAATGGCACTACGTTCATCCAAAATCATGCCTTGAACTTGAAAATCTAGAATATGTCATTATGACACAGAGAACTAGAGTAAGGACTTTTGGCGTGCAGAAACCCGAGCTGCAGAAAAAAATTGCAACTGGAAGCACAGCATGGAAGCACAAAGAAACCAACATCACAAAACTGCAAGGAACAAGGTATCACTGAATAACATGATACAGCTTGAGCCACGTGTATCTGCTGTAACACGTGTGACAAAACTTGAAGTGCTAGACAGGGGGCATGCCCACACAAGATGCTACTGACAATTGTAAAAGCACAAGGAATACTCAAACATGCTAGTCACAGTCATCATGTCTACCACACGGTATAGACTCCACAAATGCAACACCATTTACACTTGACATGCGGCATCCAAACTTGCTCTTACAGCGAATGACAGTGCTGCCCTTCATAACACGGTACACAAAGAAAACTTCCCAGACACCTGCACTGCTAAGTACTGTTACAAGCACTGTGGTTATGGGCAGTCTGATTATGTAGCAACTGTTGTGATGGGATAGCAGAACAGGGGAAGTAGTTAGGAGTCTGATTTTTTTCATTCTCCGTTACAGAAGATTTCGTGTAATAACCAACTGTAAGCTGACCATTTTCCAGTTTATGATTGTCAGATAATGCCCAGTGGCTTAGAATCAGTGTCAATGATAGACGACCCACATAGCAGGATAACAGTGCTGACTGAACATTTACACCATATCTTACCATGAGAGAGTACGGTATGATTCCATTTTTCTCGAATGTTGTGCTACATCACTTTGTGAATGGTGCCTGACATTTTACAACCACCATACTGCCTTGAAGCACTGGGCACCAACTATGTGTCCCAGAAGAGAAACATCTGATATGGGTCAATTATTAAAAGTTCCAAGTGCTAGACAACTTAACTGTTTTTTTTCCTTTGATGAATGCAGATATCAGAGGTCAGCTTACATTTGGGTTGTCTTACAATTAAGTGAATACAACATGCACATGGTGCAAGCTGCACCACATCTCACAGGCTCTTACAGAGAACACAGCGAGATGCATAAGCAATTTTGTATACCACAGATGTGAAATGAAGCACTGTGCAACAGACACCAACAGAAGACTGATTAATTCATTGAATAATATCGCAATTCTAAATGGAAGGAAGTCAACACATTCAGCATTAACCAACTTACATCTCTCTTCCATGTAGCATTAAATTACATCAATACTCAGTGCTCTCAGCTGTATATTAGCAACAACTGATGTGTTTGGTTTTTAGTGTATGGACAGAACTTGCTGTCTGCAGGCACAAGACAATTCCCTTGTATATGGCTGCTGACCATTTAGTGCACAGTGCTAACCACCTGCTTTATATATACATATAAACTCTCGCACTTTGCCCGGCAGTGTCTTTATGTGCTTCATATGATGCTCACCCTCAAGTGCAATTACTTCCCTGTACAGAGTTAACTGCTTTAAGAGTATGTAATGGAGATGCAACATGGTAGGAAGTGAACTGCCATATATAATGTACGTGATCTTCGAACTTAAGATAGTTAAACTTGTAAATGGAAACAGAATCTACTATGGCTAAATAAAGACACAGATAAAGCTTCTTGGGGAAGACACATGGGGGGAGAGCAAGTAAAGCTCCATTCATTCTCAACCTTAGCATTAGACCAAAGTGAGAGGTCAGCTTCACACCTTGGACCCTGTACTTCTGGGATGTGATCGCCTGATGAGTTTCACCTACACAAATGATACCCCTGTGGTGGCCTGCGAGGTTCATCTAGACAGATGATACTGCTGTGGTGGCCTGACTAGGTTCACCTACACAAAGAAGGCCATTCCTGAAGATGACACTGAACACTGGAACACAGCCTCTACACTGACTGGATGTATTGTCAGTTAAGAACCACACTGCAGAGTGTAGAAATGCTCCAACCTGCCTGTGTGCAATCAGTCAAACTTGGCTTGCACCTGACAAATACAGCGAAATTAAAATTTAACATCAAATTAATTAACAGAAATAAGACAATGGGATTCATTTTGATGGTGTGCACTTGTGGTTAAAATATGATATGTTTCTAAGGGAATGCTTTGTGCTGTGGTATTTATCACACAGCTTCACTTCACCAGTCTGAACAGCAAGGCAGAACTAAAAAACACACACTTATCACTCTTTCCAGCTAAGATTTAACATCATTATAAAAATCTTCCCTTCAAAACAATATAATATATAAAAATAGTTTAAAATACTGTACTGACCTTACTAGCTATTCCAAATAGTTCACTAAAATGAAGTACTATATGGAACGTTATGGCAGCTAGAGGTGCTTATACCCTAATTATATGTGCTGAGAGGTGTGTTTTGATATCATGAGCAGTACTGATGTGTGTGCCACAGCATCCACTTTCATATACAATGTCCGAAATCACTGGCACGAGAAACATCTGCAAGGTGACAAGGATGAGGCACTCTGAAGTGGACGGAACTTTTATCTGAAGATGTGACAGGCACTCAGCTGTTGGTACCAACAGTATGTGACATGGGGAAGTATGACTTTACCACCACCTTCAGGAGTCCTGGGTTCACAACACTCCACCTGCAACATGCAATATATCAACTTACAGTTCAGATACACAAGACAATGGAAGATTAATCATCTGAAGCGTGTGAGGTACCACCACAACTTGTGGATGCCTTTACAATGCAGACTGAGACAATTAAACATGAGACATTGGTGAAAAAATCAATACACAATCATTTTCATGTACCAGACATGGGACTGCACAAGATCAGCAGGCAATGTGACAACATGCGCAATGTGAGTAAGTCTTGGGAGATCACTGAAATCAACATTATTTGAATTTGGGAATTTATTTTTTTCCAAAAATTCACTGTATTGAATAATGTCTCAAATAAAAATTTTCATATCAATCTACTGCATTTTTAACACAGGAACTACATTTCATATGCCAAGTCACATAAAAGAACATGATTTATTTTCAGCTCTGTGTACAAGAGTAGTGTTGAGTTTCAGAACAGCTTTTAATGAAGTCTACCAACACAGAACTGTGAACATTAGCTTTGGATACAAAACAATAAGACAGAGCGATGAAGTGTTCCCACTATGCCACCATTATATTATCAAGGTACAGTAGAACACATAAATATGTTACTCACTTCAGCCCTCTCTTTTTGAGCCGGGATTCAACAGCAGGCCGGATACGTGACTTGCCACCAGAACTATGAACGCCTCGTCCTGTTATGATGAACACACTCTTCTTGGTGTGATGATCAGCAAGGGCGGCGATCTGTTCATCCAGGAAGACGTCCAGAACTTGTAGTGCTTCAGGTACTTGATAGTAATGCAGGTCAAGGGTCACTTTATCCTGCTTTATTGTGTGGGCAGACTGCAGGAATGTAACCGCTTCGGCATTTGATTTATCCATACGCTGCTTGTGTAGCGTGGCCTACATGGCAATGACACCATAAATGAAGAGATCAACAGATGTCTGTGCCCTAGTAATGTTTGTTTCTTAGTTTACTTCTCAGTTATTCTGGCAGGGCAAACTGGGAACCTAACTAACCCCATTTGCAAAACCCTGCCTATACTTACAGCCGTACATGTGTACTACCAGTCTGTGATGAAATGAATACTAGTGCATTCAACACTAACACATCAGATACAAGTACAGCTGTCTGGATACAGCACCTGACCACACCTATGTCACTAAAGTCACCAACAGGTAATGGTATGATACCAACTTTTTCTGGAGGGTCTACAAAAAACATGAATACCAGTCATAAAGGTCAGCCTCCTATAAACTAAGGTAATTAATCCTTTCATCATTTCACTCACCATCTGGAGGTAGTAGGATGCAATGTCAGTACGCCCCTTCTGAAGAGCTTCTTTTGCCTTGTGGAAACGCTCATCACGCATCTGCTTGTGATGCCTTGCTTCTGCACGGTACTGTTCCACTACCTTCATTGCCTTTTCGTGTAGACTTAAAGTATTATCGTCTGCGGGATCCCGCACCACCACTATGGGTAGTGGCTTTGAGATTCCAGACTGCACACACATAATGAGGCAACTGTTCATCACAATGCAACTACCAAGCCCAGACATGTCTGTGTATGGTTTATTTAGTGAAACTACAATTACGGAGCATTGCTGGAGTGGTAACTGACAAGGGTCTGTGAAAAATGTGTTCCAGAATCATTCTGTCCACCACAAATTCAACAAGGACTGACCAGGGAATGAACCTGGCCACCCTGATGACAAACGATGTGAGAGAATGTGCCCAAAATGCATACCTTGTTTTCCTGATCCACCTTGCACTGTTCCTGTCTCGCCCGTTCCATGAGAGAACGCTCATGTGCAACCAGTGCCTCTGGTGCGATGACCGTTTGGACATGTTCTTCTTGGGTGTTTCCAGTAGATGCCATAACTTCCTCCACGGTCCTCTCAAAGGAATTCTCATGGGCAGTGAACAATTCTAGTAGCACACCCTTGTCGAGATTTGGGAACAACTCACACAACATCTGTTTTTTGAGCTTTGTGGCCAGGTCATCATCCTTTTCTTGCATCTGTGCCTGCAGCATTTTAGCACAGAAACATTTACACATGTATGTCTTGTGGAGATAAACACAAGAATGTGACCATGAGCATCATCACAGTACCTGATCACTTCTGTACAGAGCAAGTGCCATTTCCATGTCCATAATCTCTTGTAGGTTAGGAACGGCAGGGGTACCATTTTGCATCTCTTCCTGCTCCTGCAACTGACGGGCCAGTTCCTCATCTGTAAACAAATTATACACAGGTTACTGTGCACTTTAAAGAGGAACATTTCTACATGTTACACACAGGTGACTGTGCTCTTTACAGAGGTACATCTGCATGTTACACACAGGTGACTGTGTGCTTTACAGAGGCACATCTGTACATGTTACATACAGGTGAGTGCACACTTTACAGAGGCACATCTGTACATGTTACATACAGGTGAGTGCACACTTTACAGAGGCACAACTGTACATGTTACATGCAGGTGAGGGCACACTTTACAGAGGCACATATGTACATGTTACATACAGGTGAGTGCACACTTTACAGAGGCACAACTGTACATGTTACTTACAGGTGAGTGCACACTTTACAGAGGCACATCTGTACATGTTACACACAGGTGACTGTGCACTTTATAGACGCACATCTGTACATGTTACACACAGGTGACTGTACACTTTGCAAACGCACATCTCTACACATTACACACAGGTGACTGTGCACTTCACAGAGACATATTTGCACATGTTACACACATAACTGGAGCTCCTAAAATTTTACAACAAACTTCAGTTCACCTCTTTAGTGTTTACTTCTTTGTTCGTTTAGAGTTTCACTCAGTAGCTCAGACTGTGTCCTGTCAAATGGTACTGTACCAGTAAATGAAGGAATGCAAGGCTTACTGAGTGAAGTGCACAAGCCCTAAGTACACCTGCATGGAGGTTCTGACAAAAACCATGAAAAATCTCTGTCAGTATAGCTGTACTGTAGGCTAGGATTTGAACATGGGACATAATGCTTATGAAGGAGGGGCACTGCCCACTTGACTGTGTCACCATGTCTGACTTGTGTGGTCAAAAGTACAGGTTCCTACTGCTGACAGACAACTGTTATAGCACAGTGAGATATGGGACTGGTTCACAGTGGTTTGGCAAAACTGGTAACCAGAAAGAACTATTATATTCAGGAAGAAATTAAGAGCAGACTGAAGTCAGGGAATGCTTGCTATCATTCAGTGTACAGTGTAGAATGTTTTGTCTTCCAGTTTGCTATCCAGAAATATACACAACAAGATACATAGAACTATAATTTTGCCTGTTGTTGTGTAAGGCTGTGAAACTTGTTCACTTACATTGAGGGAGTAATGTAGGCTGAGTGCTTTTGAGAATAGAGTGTTGAGGAGAATAGTTGGGCCTAAGAGGGATGAGGTAACAAGGGAGTGGAGGAAACTACATAATGAGGAGCTTAATGATCTGTACTCCTCACCCAATATTGTTCAGGTGATAAAATTGAGAAGAATGAGATGGGCGGAGCATGTGGCGCATATGGGGGAGAAGAGAGGCGTATACAGGTTTTTGGTAGGGAAAACTGAGAGACCCAGGCATAGATGGTAGGATAATATTCAAATGGATCTTCAAGAAGTGGGATGTGGGGGTATGGACTGGATCGAGCTGGCTCAGGAGAGGGACACGTGGCGGGCACTTGTGAATGTGGTAATGAACCTTTGAGTTCCATAAAATGCGGGGAATTTCTCAACTAGATGAAAACCGGTCAGCTTCTCAAGAAGGACTGTGCTCCATGGAGTGGGTAAGTAAGGTACCTAGAAAGACAAACAACTACAGTGGAAACAAGCCTGACCTGGTCAGATGCTACAAAGCAAGTGCACCACTTCCAGTGACACTATACATGAACACATGCACACAAGAACAAAATTTTGAGGCTCTGTTTGAAAAGTTTTATGAATGTACAGAGTACTCCCAAATGTGAAGTATATTCTACAACTTCCATAATGTGAAACTTGAGGTTCTCACAGCAGAGTTGATAAAGATTCAAGTCTTCTGAAATATAATGCTGTGTCAAACAGTATAGAAATAAGACCCTTCGGACAGGATTACCGACTGACACAGCAGCATATCCCAGGAGACTTAGATTTTAAAAGTTCCAAGAAAATCCAAAGTCGAACCACCCACACAGATGTACAAGCTCATAACATCACACAGCCATTGTTAATGATCATCTCATCCACTCTACAGACCTTCTTGTAACATCTGCTCCATCTGCTTGTACTGCTGTTCCTGTAATAGCAGCTGTGACTCTATCAAGTAGTAATAAATCTGACGGGCCAGAGGAAGAGGCAAGTTCACCACTCGTTCCATGCCTGTGAACCCCAACAGTTACAATACAACCTCTTCACACACAGAATGTCAACAGGGCATCCTGCAGTACATGTTCACACATACTTTGAATTCTGCAGCACCAACACTGCCATTAACAACATAAATGTCTTTCCTTAAGAATTTTTATAACATTTACAAATGAGGGACATCAATACTACATGCTAAGTCATGCCAGAAAACTTAAGTATTGATTGTCCAACATGATTGCTTGCTAATCAGAAAAAAAATTATAATGTTTTGTGATAACTGACTGATGTCAACTAAGAAGTACTGCTGTATACATCAGAATGACCACAAACCTTCTGAGCATGGGAGAAATGGGTCCCCAAACTTTTGATACAGCAGGGACACAAACCCAGGATCCAGAGTGATTGGAAGCGTATCTTCTTCCTCTGTGCCACTACTGCTGCTGTCCATGTCAACATCTACAGCGTCACTTTTGTGCACATCCAGAGCATCACGAGGATGAGGTGTTGGTGTTCTGGTTCCTGAAGATCCAATAGCTCCAAGAAAACTCTCTTCCACGAACAGGGTGTTGTTTGAAGAAGACTGCTCAGGCTTTGTGGTCACTTCACCCATGTCCAGTAGCTCCCCATGCCACAGTTTTCTGATCCGCAATGTGTGTTCGGGGTAGCTGGCACCGCTGAAAGTGACACTCTCCTCCAAATGTTGCTTCAGTTGTTGTGACACTTCTGACAGTGGCGCCTTCCTTCCACTCTCCCTTCTCCACTCTCTGGTAGACTGCAAAATGCACAGTGGCACCTTGTCTTCTGCCTGTACTGGGGGTGCTGAAGCTTCTTGATTGGACACACCAATGACAGGAAAAGAAAGTTCTTGGAAGACAGAATCTTCTATGTCATTGGGTGGTGCAAGAGGTGTTAACTGCTCCAGTTTTGATTCCAGCAATAAATCTATCGCCCAGCTCAAGTCACCACAGCATTTATCGAAGATTTCCTTAAGGCCATCTTCAGGTGCATTTGGAAAAATGGTTGCCAACAGCATTAAATTGCGGTTCCTTTCTTCAATAACTGCCTGTGAAGATCCTAGCACTGCACCAGTGATGTCTTCTTCATTTGTCATAGAGCTCTTATCAAGTGTCAGTGTACGTGGAACAGGTCTGTCAAAAAGCGTGCGTGGTGAAATACCTTCACTGATGCTACGATTGTGACCAGTAACAATCCTGATGCCCTCCATAGGTTCAGGAATATCCTGGTGCCTGTTAAGTTGTGAAAGGAGGGAGAAGTCTTTGTAGTGTGTGCTTGTGGAGGTGTCTGCAATAGATGCAACACTATTTGTTACATCACAACACTGAGCTCCTAAAGCTGAAGAACCATTACTCTGCAATTTACTGACAAGCCTGTTCTCCCAGGAACACTGCATAAAATCATCTGGTGTAAGCAGTGTTGGCGTTCTGCCTGACACCAAACGTTTTCCACTTCCGCTCTGCTCTGTTTGGTAACTTTCTGCAGCTACAAAAACTGATCGTTGTGGCTGTGGGCCTGCAGACAGTTTGTGTTCTTCCTGCTCAGTGTGTTTGTTCTCCCATGATCCTGAAGGCTCTGGCACTGTGTCCCAAGACTGGAGTTCAGGTGGTTCAACCTCTTTTTGCACTTCAGCATCACCTGACTCATTCTCTTTTCTTTCAACGACCACCCGTCGATGAGACCTCTGCTCTCTCGGACCACACAAATCGCCAGGCTTTGTGTGTACCTCCTTACTGTTAACTAACAAATCTTCCTGTCCGCACACTTCCTCTGCCTCCCCATCTCCCTCCTCTTTGCATTTCATAACCCATGTTAGCAAGTCATAAGATGGAGCAGGCTGAACTGAGGCCAAACTTTTCAAGTCACTTGCTTCTACACTTTGTTCCTTCTCATCACTACTAGAGGCTTCCTCAGAGCTTGCAGCATTATGACATTTGTCTTTGTTACTTGCTCCAGCACAAGGTTCAAGTGTGTCTGGAGTAGAGACAAGTTTTAATTCTGCTCCTTCAAGCAGGTTATCAGGACCCTCAGCTAGGAGTATGTTGGTTGCAGATAACAGGTCCCTTTTGAGCACGTGACCTGCATTTTCTGGCATCAGTTTCTCCTCATCTGAAGGCACCACAGATTTAGAAACTTTTAAACCAAGTGGACACAATTCTACTGCTTTATCACTGACATCTTTTGACACAGGTGGAGCTACCAAAGGCACCAGAACTGGAGAAATTTCCAACTCTGGTGGACAAAGTTCTACTGTTTTAGCAGTGTCATCTGTCGTCACTGGTACAGCTGCTGTACTTACTACAATCGACTCTTGTGTCAGTTCCTTAACAGAAGAAGATGTGCTCGTTTCTGAGAATGGTGTTTCCCAGTGGATAGCTTCCACCCCTGTCTCAGCAGGGACAGTGCTCAGCCATGGATCAAATTCAGCAAGCGAGAATGAATGTGTTGGCACAGCAACTTCTGAGTCACTTTGTTTAGTCCATATCTCTGCTGCAAGAGGTACATTCATTGGCGGCAGTAACTGCTGTACTCCATTTTCCAGGTTATCCTCAGCATTGCCCAATATATCTATCAGCAAATTTGAAGTCTCTGGTCCAGCTCTGCATTCTGCATTCAGTGAGTTCTGTGATACAGTTACATCAGCAGCACCAGATGACAAGTCAATCAGTAAATCTTCTGCTTGCTGTGTTGTGGCATCAGGATCTTCTTGCACTCCTGTGTCTTGTGTCTCAGGATGGTACTTCTGATACACCCATTTTGAATCTTCCATTACCAAGATATACTCCCAGCACTGCACCTCAATGGGAACTGGTTCTGGACTGTCAGCTCCGTTCAGTCCCTCATCTCCTTGAGTATTATCATCACTCTGGTACAGCCACTCATTGTCATCATCATGCTGCCACTCACTAAGGTCCTTACTTTCAGGCTCTACTTCATCATTATAAATATCATTGTCCCACACTTCCTCCTCCTCCTCCTCCTC
>Ga0123355_10014195_pt1 | contig 12440 bp, 4 predicted proteins | sample TergutEmb28metaG_3_FD_89872 | JGI IMG/M metagenome (GOLD analysis project Ga0123355, IMG submission 89872) | Embiratermes neotenicus P1 segment gut microbial communities from Petit-Saut dam, French Guiana - Emb289 P1 | ecosystem: Host-associated > Arthropoda: Insects > Digestive system > Gut ...
GAGGAGGAGGAGGAGGAGGAGGATAAGGAGGAGGAGGAGGAAGAAGAAGAAGAAGAAGAAGAAGAAGAAGAAGAAGAAGAAGAAGAAGAAGAAGAAGAAGAAGAAGAAGAAGGGGGCCTTAGATTAATAACTGATGCTGTATCGACCGTAGATGTCTGGATGATTACAAACACAGTAGACAACAGCGGAGGAAGCGCTATGTGATTTATTTTAAAGAAGTGTTCGTCGAGGGGAAACTGAGTAAATACATAGCAAACCTTAGCACTGGAGCAGATAAGGCCCCAGGCAGGCCCCGCAGCGTGGGGGAGCTCGAACATATGAAATGCTAAAATTTATTATGACTTCTTTCGAACAGGATTCCGCTCAGCTGAGTGAAGGCCATATTCTGTATCCCTGTTGTGAGATCTGGGAATAAGTTCGCTAAAAACATTAGGGGTTGGAAGGGAAGGAAGGTCGACCGTTTATGTACGCCACTGTGTAGATAACCGAGCGACCGCCACTTCCAGAATACAAAGTAGTAGACGCAACGACCTCCATTGTCCTGATTTTTGGTTATTAAAGGCTTTTTCAGCGGTAAATTGTTTTGCACGTGGAAACAAAATGATATTACTAATTGATAAGATTAGATATACATGACAGGTTTCAGATAAACTACCTTTTCCGTTGCGATGACAAACTGAGAGTGTCACGTTCAACACAATATCTGGAACAGAGATGTTTATAAAGAGCACCTTGACGCACGTATGGTCTAAATCAGTAGTTCAAAGTCATATGTTCGAGAAACAGAATAACGGATGAGCATATAGGTTATTACGACAGAGGCACGAGTGCTTTTCCTCAGGTTTCCTCGTCAAATGACAAAATACTACTCTTACGCGGCGGACTCTCTTCGAAATTCTGAAGTATTCAGTACCCATTATAACTTTCCCACTCCACATGACACCAAGTAGCAAGGGTGGCCAGCTAGACGAGCTTCGGGAGCCGCACTGTGCGAGGCAACGTAGGCAAGGGCTGTGTCTTTACTGATCAAGACAAACGTACGGTAGCAACACTGCTCCCTGCCGGTATCAAAGGCAGCCAGAGCGAGACGCACCAGTAACATGGGCGAGCCGCGTTGTAGTTACCCCTGCCATGTGAGCTCTCCAATTAGAAGTTGGCATTAAATGACCTACGAATCAATAAATCAGGTTAAATAGCTTCAACGGACAAGATGATTAATAAATGACGCATTGGGAACTAAACGGGCATAATTAATTTCAAGGTGATGTTTCAGCACTTCGTGAAGTGGATTAGAGAAAAATCTTAGTGATGACAGTCAGACAGTGCAGCGACGAGGCAGATGACCGAATATTGCAGTCGAAGAGACGACAGTCCACTTGAGAAAATCGTAAGAGTGACTCCAATTATGAAGAAAGGCACGCTGAAAATCGCGTCACGTGAGGTCCTGAATACAACAAGACAGGCAAAGAAGTAAGAGTAAAGCAATCCCTACACAAGCCCGGACAGGCCCTCGGGGCTAGGCAAGGCTGTCAGCCCCATACGCACCGGCCGCCTTTACTCCCAGGAGATACTCCAAGGACTCATTCCTGTTACATGCTGAGTCGAGCCTAGGGACGTATTGCGGGTAGAAGCACTAAGTCAATGTAAAATCCTAATGACCCCAACGGGAATCGAACCCGTGACCTTCCGGCTTGCAGCGCAGTGCCTCAAACAACAAGACTATCAATGTACGTATAACGTATCACTGAGACGCGTTCGCATAACCACTGTTGTCACAAAAAAGCAGTGTCACATATATGTAACGATTTGGCGCCAGTTTTCTTGCCATAGTTATGCGGCATTATCTCATCTTATGTGAGCCTTCGTCTGTGACTTATCTGGATGTGCCACATTTTTCGACATTATCTCATAAACGGCATGACTTTTGGAAGAAAAACTTACTGAACGAAAAGTTTTTTTTTTTAATTTCTCTGCAAATTTATCCGCAACATTTCTCATTCTGAGAAGAAATAAGCATAATAATATCAGAAATTTCCAACGGTCTTCAAGTAAAGTACCTGTTCTTCTTGCCAGATTTTAATCACACTTGATTTTTCTCTACAGACTTTCGAAAAATACACAAATATCAAATTTCATGAAAATCCGTCCAATGGGAGCCGAGTTGTTCCATGCGAAAGGACAGACACGACGAAGCTAATAGTCGCTTTTCGTAATTTTGCGAACGCGCCAAAAAAAAAGTATCGTGATACGAAAGCACACATGCAAAATGAAATCAGCTCCTTCATTATAGCTGTTCCGGTTGTATTTCATTTAGTCTGGTGTCCGAAATGAGTACAATACCTGAAGAATAAAAGACCAACTTGTTGTCACTTGTTGTCAACATGTTTCGGACATTAATATATCCATCATCAGGAGCTTGCGACTATTCTGCTGAATTACCACATTGGTCGTGTTGTTCTTGGTTCGGTGTGCGTAGGAGTTTCGGTGTGGTTGGGTTGGGGTGGTATCCGTGTGGCAGGTTGAAGCAGCCTGCAACACGGATACCACTCCAACCCAACCACACCGAAACTCCAACACACATCGAGCCAAGAACAACACGACCAATGTGGTAATTCAGCAGAATAGTCGCAAGCTCCTGATGATGGATATATTAATGTCCGAAACATGTTGAGCACTTTTTTTTTGACGTTTTGCTGACCGTGCATCTCAGTATATTTATCTCAGTAATTAACCAACTTGATGCACAAAATTTTTGTTTTATAATAAGTTTATTTCATGGCGCCGGAATTATTTTTTTTTTAATTTGAGCACATTCTGTACATAAAATGTGAATAATACAGGAACCAAATATGTTAGATTTATGAAACAAACTGCATTTTTAAGAGGACAAAACGGAGAGTATACACCAGGTTTAAAATATTCATTACCTATATTTGTTGAATAAATATATAAAATGCAACATTTAGAGGTTAGCGGTGCAGTACGACCAATATAGTCGTCGTTAGGCGTCAAAGGGTTAATTATTGAGCTAAAAAATGTTGAGCACAAAAGAAGTTAAATAAAATAGCAAGTGACATAAAGTTGGTCTTTTATTCTTCAACTATTACAATGACGCACGGTCCAATAAACATAACAGTACAATACCTGTTCATACTTAAAGTTCGTTCTATTTTTTTTTTTAATTTTTGGCACTAGTGCCCAAATGAATTCTACGCAGCCTCGTTTTGAGGTCTCTAAATTACACACGAATAGACACACACACACACACACACACACACACAAACACACACGCGGTAAGACTCCTCTGAATGAGTGATCAGCTACTCGCGGAGGCCTCTACCTAAATAACATATATTTGCATGCCCTCGGCGGGATCCCAACCGACGATCCCAACCATCACGCGGCCGTAGAGCTTCGCTGACCGACTTATGGTAATTTAATGACAGAGAATTGTCGTCGATTGTAGGATCTAAACGTTAAAGATCTTTGAAACATCCGGAAAAAAAAACTCCACGCTTCTGCCCAATAAACCCCACAAAATGTATCCAAAACGGCCAGATCGTGAATCTGACCATCTGTACCCAAGTTGACCTACTGCCGAGGCGACGAATGGGTGGAATATCAGCACCACATTTTCACGTTTTAAGCATTTTCGTAACTGTGCCTCACATTATCTTAAAAAAAAAAACAAGTAGGCGTAATGGAACCGAATAATGCATAAAAATGAAAACACCTGCTTTAGTTTATTTAAAACAGCTGTTTTAGTAAAGTTATTTTGAATAAATCGCACTTCAGATATACAGATACGACGGTATGATGAACAAAGCTGTGGTTCATCTTCAAGGAAGCTAAACACTAAAATATGCCACCCTGGCCCAGGACATGTTCACACGCACATAAATTAAAATTTTATGCTCTCATACATTGTACAGCTGAATTATCGCAAACAGGGGAATATATATATATATATATATATATATATATATATGTCAACGCAAATGCATAACTTTTGGCACCCAGTACAAGTATTTACTATTCTTGATTTCCAACTTTCGCCTTATTCTGCAAGCTGTATTCTTGCTTTTGGGTGATTCCCCGGCGTCTGAATTTCATGTGCCGACGTTTCAGAACAATGTATGTTCCTTCCTCATAGGTGGTGTAAGCAAGAAGTATCCTATGAAGATGGAACAGTGTTCCGAAACGTCGGCACATAAATTCAAAAGCCGGAGAACCACCCAAAGCAAAGAATACAAGAAGTATTTACTACTGTTATTTACTATACGTGCTTGAGACCCTGTGGGCCGGGATAGCTCAGGCGCTATAGCGACTCGCTGCGGGCTGGACGGTCCGGGGATCAAATCCCGATGAAGGCGACATTTTCCGCACCTATCCAGACCGGCCCTGAGGCCCACCCAGCCTCCTATACAATGGGTACCGGGTCTTTCTCAGGGGTAAAGCGGCCGGGGCGGGGCGTTGACCACCCACCTCCATCTAGCGCCGAGGTTAAGGAAAGAGCAGATCTATTCTTGAGACCCTAGCTGTATTTGTCACGAACGATATCAGAACTGACGTTTGTCTTGTTAAATCCCTAAATTGTTTGTTTGGTTATTCGAACCATAAGCACAAGTTCAGTGGCTCGGTCGACCTCAAGATTGATGTCTGAAAGGGAGCCGGAGTGCAGCCATAGAGGAAGGGAGAAGAGAAAGCCCTGTTCCACGGTGGGATGCCATATTTGGGTGTGTGCGACACACCGCCACACCGTCCATCACCAGGCCTTCTAGAAGAGGGGTGGGGGGAGTTATGTTTTATTTCTACGTTCAAGACTCGTTCCAGCATGTCCCTTTATACTTATACAATACTGTGTAGGAGAAAACAGGATACTACAGTTTTCCAGCTCAGTCGTCTATTTCGAATGCACTCAGCAAATAAATGCCTGAATATTGCAGGCCTGTCGCTATTACCTCTCTGTATGGGAGCACAGTATGCACTAATCCTACCATACACTATGTAATCTGAGCCACTGTTAGCGTCGCCAGTAAACCACGAATAAATAGACAAAAGTGGACGAGATGGGTAGGGAATAGAGCACGCATGGGCGATATAAAAATTCAGTCTGTCAAACTGAATGTATGTGAGCACTTGGAAAACCCAGAAGTAGACGGGACGATATTTAAGTGCAGGTTACAGACAGGTCTGGACAACCGGGAAAAAAAAGTGGTTTGATTCCGGGCTGAGGCAAGATATCTTTTTCTTCACCAAATCATCTAAACCTGCTCTGTGGCTCAACCAGCCTCCTATTCAGAGGCTACAAGGACATCTTCCTCGAGGTTAAAACGGTCGGAGGCGTGAAGCTGTCCACTCACCTCCATCTAGAACAGAGTTACCTTCGCATTCCATAAAAGGCGAGGCATTTGAGCGAAGAAATGCTGTGACGGATACACTGCCACCAGTACACTCACGGTCAGTCTGTATTTGAACACGCTGTCATTGCCAACAACCGAGCTGACGTCAAGGGGCCCTCAACGTACAGCTGGTATTCTCCGAAAGAATATTTGACCCAAAAGTAATACGAATACCGATCTTAAGTAGTCATAAAATCCTATGTACAATGCAGCATGAATTGAGCAAAGCAGTAACGGTCATGCTGCATCTGTGCCTTACCGGATGCTGGACTACTTCTTTGTCCTCTACCCCCTCCCCTCCCCCTCCCCCTCTACCCAACAATCGAGATCGTCTCTAAGCTTGAAAGCTGCGTGAAACTGCTTAAATCACTGTAAAGACACAATCATGCAACACGGAAATGTGACAGATCCTGTACTTTTAACAGTAATGGTTTTGCAGCATCTGTGGTCGAAGTGAGGAGACGGTTTACACGCGGCAATCAGCGGTCAAATGTACACAACTGAACTTTCAAAAGGATTCACATTCCAGACCAAGTTTCTGAGGCAGACGGAAGGCACAAAAAAAAAAAAAAACTATTTCTCGGCATCCTCTCACCATCATATCCAGTAACCCTTCTCACCCCCCGCCATAAGCACCTGCCTCCTGTAATGAAGTTGAGGTGAAGGAGGAGGACATACAGTGTTGCCACAATGTCCACGTAACTCCACATGGTGAAAGTGCATGTTCTGTGACGTAGGAGTAGATACAAGCTACAGTCTGGTCTGCATTCTTGCACTCGGTCTGGGTGCATGCCAAACTGATATTTCTTCTTCCCCAGTCCGCCCATCCAGTCGGCTCATATGATGTAGAATGCCCTCCCCCTTACGACAGCCGGTTAACCAGACGCGATTCAGTGGACAGTTTTGAAACTCTGCATTGCGGCTCAAAATTCCAGTTATGCGACTGCTCACTACGAATACCATGATCGTAGGTCAGAAGTTACCACGCTGTTGAGCGCCAACACCAAGCTACACGTAAATGACGTGTGCTTTCACAATTAACTGGCGGCACAACAGTTTAAAAATAAGCGTTGGAACACTAAGAAATATCCCATCGCCACTGTGTTTTGACAATGCTCTCCATTCCCTTAGTAGGGATGCCGATCTTGACCAGTAATTCAGTAGAAACGTACTGGCTGTGCATTGTTTAGGGGGGACCGCGGTAGCACAGTGGTTATGCTTAAGATGCTGCACTACAAATCGGAAGGTCGCGGGTTCGATTCCAGATGGTGTCATTGGAATTTTTCATTGACATAATCCTTCCGATCGCACTATGGCCCTGGAGTTGACTCAGCCTCTAACAGAAACGAGTACCAGGAGTATTTCCTGGAGGTAAAAACGGCCGGTGCGTAAGGCTGAAAACCTTACCACCATTCTGGGTCATTGTCACGTAATCTGGGAACCTTAACTTCCCGGAACCCTCTGGGCACCTCGGGCCTGTCATGTGACTGATTTACCTTATGTATTGTTTAGGCCGGCCCCGGCCACGAAAGTGGGGCTTAGAAAGCTACTGTCATCCGCCATATTCATCTTTTCGTAATAACAGGCCCTTTATCAATTTTTAATTTTTCGCACTCACCACAAAAAAAATCATGACAACAAATAAGCAAAACGAACACTTAAGTGAAGTTTCTCAAGAAAATCTGCGTCATAGATACAGATATTTACATTAGTCCAACAGGGGACGTTGAGTGAGATCTATTACAGATTCGACATAACGCGCGATCTGAAATCTTCAACAGAACAGACAGAGTATTCATAAAGTGTTTGAAGAGCAGACAGAGTCGATGATATCTTGCGAGAATACGTCGTTATCTTCAGGGAACTGCTCTCCCGTTTTATTCCCATTCTTCTGCCTTCGATTTTATCTCATCACACATTTGATTCATCGGAGGAAGTCTCGGCGAACAAGGCTGGAAATGATGAGGGGCTACCACCGTGACTAACCCGGTGCTAATCGGTAGGAAGCCTCAGGCAATGTAAGAACTTAACTAAAATTATTATTATTATTATCATCATCATCATCATCATCATCATGATCTCCTCCTCCAATACGTCCAGGCCTGGTCCCCCCAGCCTCCTATTCCATTGGTACCTGTGCCTCTTTTCCCAGGGGGAATAATGGCCATGTCATGAAGCTGACAGATAACCTCTCATGCCGAGGTTAAGGATGGGTGTAGCTATACCTCCATCGTGACATATACCTTAATGGCGTGCGCAGGGAAAAATTTACATTTATGTTTTCATGAAAGCTCAGTGTCAGCGCGTGCCAACTACGTTAAGACGGGTCATACTACGTATGGTTCTGCTGTAATAAGTATTTGCTGACAATCATGAGACACAGCGAGTTCTGGATCCCATTAAGGGGTGCCTTTGGCTAAGTAACGTGAAATACACGTGCAGCATAACACTGTTCATAAGAGGCAGATCTACACTCAGCCCTGTCCAAACAATCTTTGCATTACTCAACATTCAAGTACTGTATATGATACGCTGGCTGTACGCCAGGAATCGTACACATTTCCGCGCCAGATTTTGCATGACCTTGAATCTTGTGCTGTATCATCAGGGGAAGGAAGAGTAGAAACATTTGATAGCATGCTACTGCGGCCGGCCACCTCGGCACAGGGTTTTCTTGGTTTCCTTGTGTCTATAAGCGAATGCTGAGATGGTTCCCAAGACTCCAAGTTGCTACTGCATGCTTCTCATGTAGCCCTCCCAACTAAAATTTCTTAGATCCTTTCTTCATATTTATGTTCTCTTTATTTCATATTTATGTACATGCATAATCATTACTGCCACCGGGTGACAACCCATTTGCAGTCATATTATTATATTATTAAAAGGTAAAGGTAAAGTGATCCCGTTACAGGCCCGGTGTAACCCAGAGGGTGGGTAGAGGTATAGCTCTACTCTTCCATGACCGCGGCACTAGAAGAGAGTGAGTGGTCAGCAGCACGCCCCGGCCGCACTTTACCCCCGGGAAAGACCCGGTACCCATTTGACAGGAGGCTGGGTGGGCCCCAGGGCCCGTCTGGACGGGCGGAAAATCTCGTCCGCACCGGGATTCGATCCCGGACCGTGCAGCCCGTAGTCAGTTGCTATACCGACTGAGCTACCCGGCCCACATTATTATTATTATTATTATTATTATTATACAGAAAGGCATTTAAGCTTAATACAACTAGCCAACTGACAGCACGGGAGCAGAATCTGAAGGTTTATGATCACTAATACTAAATGCCGCTAAGTGACATAAGCTACTGCCATCAACCATCCGCTTTCACAACCTGGCTGCATAAGACCCACCTTAAAGTCAGCCTCCCTTGGTCCCTTGGTCGTCCAATTGCCCTTTTACCTAAGTTTTCTCATCATCAAAATTCTGCATGCAGTCCTAGTCTCATGATAGCATCGTCATGCCCGACCCATCCAAATATTTCATAAAGCCTAATGAAGAGGAAACAATTTTACGGTGAATCTTTGCTAGCCCTCCGCCACAGCCGCAACCTAACAGACTGCCCTGAACGGCTGTTCGTAACTACTTCGTCAACATATTCGCAGATGCTCTGCACGTAATGGAAGCAAATTCCTTCATCGGCAACCCGATATAAGAATGCACTTTATTAAATCGCATGAGCTACTTTTACATATAATTCTCTGACAGAGCACCTCGAGCCCAGAGGGACAGTGCCCGCAAGAAACTGCTGCAACTATCTCGCGCGCTGATCTCTCACAGGAAGAATCCTAACGTTCCCGTTAGGCGACACCGCCAGCCAGCCAATTCAGTTCCAGTCATGACTGCGTTTTCATGACCTCTCAGTAAACTGCACAATGTTGAAATGCCAAGGTACAGGCTACGTTTTATACAGTTCGTCCAGCACGGCGCAATGTGCTAGCGGCCCCCTTCACTTCACGAGGTGGGCGGTACGAGGCCACACGCTCGCTCCGTTATACCGACGTCACCATAAGTACCGCTTCTTCCACCAGGTCCTTGCACACCCCGATCAAGCTTGCTACACAACACGTGAGGGATGATCAGTTCGGGTTTGTTAAAACGATGACACATCATTCAACGTCTTCACGTGATGAGGAGCTTCAGGAAACGTGCTCTTCACGAAATATTGTTCGTGTAGTGAAATAAAGAAGGAAAACGGTGGGGCACGTGGAACGTATGGGGGAGAAAGGAAGTGCACGCAGAGTTCTGGTAGAGAAACCTTAAGGACGTAGACCACATGGAAGACCTAGGCGTATATGGGAAAATAATATTATATATATCTTGAAGCATCAAGGTGGGAAGCTGTGGCCTGGATTGATCTGACTCAGGAGAGGGATTGGTGGCGGGCGCTTGTGAACATGGAAACGAACCTTCGAGTTCCGCAGGATGCGGGAAATCTCTTGACCAGATCAAGGGTCCACGATTTTTCCACAAATATAGGAACCACCTCAAAATTCTGGGCGCCAGAAGAGTGACATGAAACAAGTTCCATACTGAGGACCAACAAATTATTAGGGACCAACGTACAATATTTAGTCACGAAGGCGACGCGTCCCCGAGAGTTGTGCACCCCTGTATTAGCTTATCAAGGATAAGTCTGATCTGGAGTTAGATTAGTTAATCATATGGTTAATTTAACAACGCTGTTAACAGCCCAGACTAAACAGTGCCGAATGGTATGATGGCATATGACTAGAATATAAAAATACTTGGAACAGCCGTGGTCTATTCCAGTGTATTCAGATGTCATTATACTGGAGGGATTTTATAAAACCACGAAAGTCCTCAATCAGTGCAGTCGATATCCGACCAACCTCCAGAGCGGGGGCGTCCCGAATACAAGTATGAAACATCCCTCCAGGGAGAACTTGTCCGGTTTCAACGGGTTCCGATGAATCCGTGACAACTCAGTAAGAATGCCGGTTGGCGCAAGTCGATTCTCTGAAGAAGCATTCAAATTTCGCCTTTAGTATCAACTCCAGAACAGTTCCACAGGCCCACCGATTTCGCTATCAAACGGATATCAACGGATCCTTTCCAGGGGTAAAAAAAAGACTCACGACTGAACCTAATTAATGCACATATAGTTCAGACAATGCACACTGCCCCTAAAGAACATTGCAACTCCGAAATACCTGTATATTGCAAACAAAAACATTCCCCCCCCCCCCCCCGGTCACCCCACACACACAATCCTTCCTGTACAGCTCACAGTCTCCCACCTGCAGCAGGTGCCGTTACGCACGTACGCAGCAGAGGCATTAAATTCTGAAATGACGATTGGTAAGAACTCCCAGAATCTAATGTCCTCTTCATGTATTCGTCAATATAATATCGACTTTTACACTGCAGTGCCTTTTATTATCCCTTGACCGAATTGCAGTTTCATTTATTTCAAACTTCAATGCAGTAACGTGAATGAACAGTTGTATACCTTTTAATAAACAACTGCAAATACCTGTAGTTTGTCTCGTTTTCGAAATATTTATCTATACATAAAAAAATAAATCTTGCGAATCTAAGAGCCCCGCAGAAAAAAATTCTTAGATTTTAAATAACCCAAATGTTCATCCCAATAAAAACAAACAATAGCACAATAACCCTTGAAAGACTGAAATTAATCTGAATCACGGTTAGAAACACAGCACCGCGCAGTAAACACACTCCGTCTCTGTTATAAAAACCATTCAGTTAATGCAGTATAGAAAAATAATCGCAGTTTGTTCTGAGATCTATGCAAAACTCACAAATACTGTGTTGCCAAACTGTAGAATTTCTGAACGTTTAACCTGGTGGTACTTAAAATAACCACTGGGCTTTAAAAGGATTAGATCAGACCATCACTGCTTCCCTTTAAATCCGTCTTCCTACAACCGCTCTTCATCTCACTGCACCCTGACTCGTATAATCTCCTGTCTCTACAACGTAATACCACGAACGTCCTTGGAAACTGTATACAGTCCATTGTGAACCGTGGAGCCTGGCGGCACCGTTCCGGACCGGTTGTCCTGGCTACTACTTTTCCTGGTTTTCCTCAGACTCTCGAGGCAATTGAAAGGCTTCGTTTCAAACAGGTTGCGGTGTCCGCCGGAATCATTATCCAATCATCACTCATTATCATATCTCAGGATGCTGTGTTGTTTTTTATTTTATCACGACAGCCCCAAGTGGGCCAGAGCCTCCTCATTCACGAGGTTTCTAGATCACACACAACGACGCACCACAGTCGGTAGGACTCCTCTGGACGAGTGATCAGCTCGTCGCACAGAACTCTACCTGACAGCACACAACACCCACAACGGCAGGCGAGTGGCCGCAGTCCTACGCCTTAGACCGCGAGGCCACTGGGACCGGCAGGATGCTATGTAATCTGCACCATTAATACAGTGTCGTTGAATACCTTTTAATCAACAATTTTATTATTCTGAAAGAAGTACAGAAACTGATTGCTTAAAACCCCTACCGTACACCGACGCCCACGACGGAAACTGTTCCGTGATCTTTGTCTCTTACTACGATACATAAAACACGGTGCCGTAACGGTCCATTCACGTTACTGCACTGAAGTTTGAAGCAAATGAAACGGTAATTAGGTCAAGGGATAATAAAAGACACTTCAGTGCACAAACAATCGAGACGCTCTTTGCAGAATACTGCAAACGTAACGAAGATCCGTGCTCGACTGAAAGTTGTCGATGCTGACGACGACGATGATGATGATGATGATGACAGTAACTGTTGCTATTAAAAATTCGGTCAAGTCTTCTGGCATGTTACGTTGTGTCAACTGATCAACAATAACCGACGTTTAGGTCTTCTGGCATGTTACGTTGTGTCAACTGATCAACAATAACCGACGTTTAGGTCTTCTGGCATGTTACGTTGTGTCAACTGATCAACCATAACCGACGTTTAGGTCTTCTGGCATGTTACGTTGTGTCAACTGATCAACAATAACCGACGTTTAGGTCTTCTGGCATGTTACGTTGTGTCAACTGATCAAC